>Ga0073932_1005616_pt1 | contig 13484 bp, 7 predicted proteins | sample DewCreD2012metaG_FD_76967 | JGI IMG/M metagenome (GOLD analysis project Ga0073932, IMG submission 76967) | Hot spring sediment bacterial and archeal communities from British Columbia, Canada, to study Microbial Dark Matter (Phase II) - Dewar... ... | reverse complement strand
GCCGGGATCTTGTCCGACCCGAGCATAAATCCGACTCGCCTCGTTCGTGGCTTTCTTCCAGACCGAGGGGATGTTCCATTGTCCGTAGTACAGCCGGGACGTTTCCCCGCCGGAAAGGAAGAGCGTGTCTCCGTTGTCAATCCGGTTCCAGTCCACGGCCGTCAAGTTGGTCCAGGCGTTATCCCAGTTTGTGCCTGTGTTCAGAGAAGAACCGGCGGCGGCCGGGTCAACGTACCAGTTGGCCGCGTGGGCCTTGGCGACCGCAAGCGCGACCAAGCAACCGCAGGCGCGTGTGAGGCTTCTTCGATTCATCGCGGCATTCGGCCATCGGATGTGTCGGAGGATCAGTCTTCCGTCTACAACGATTAGCAAGTCCCAGGCCAAACCGACGCAGCGCTCGCAGGACTACTTTGGCGAGCAGCGCCCCAGCATGGATTCGGTGGCCGTGTCTGTGCTCCTGCAACAGAGCGTCAGCGATGCAATCACCGCCAACAACCAGTACCAGAAGACGATCACTTGGTCAAAATAGGTGACCGAGAGAAACGCCATGCAATGCGCCGCCAGCGCGACCCCCAAGGACCAAAGCATTCTCAAATGTGCAATTGAGGAGGCCGATTCTGGCCGCATCTGGCGACCGATGCCGCGAAAGGCGAGCACGATGATGAGGACAAACAGCCCTAGCTTGAGGAGTCCGCCGGTGATGGCTTCCAAAACGAATTGGTTGGTGATGTCGATGTGATCGGGGTCCACGACGGCGCCGGCTTTGGAGACGGGAAACACACCCCAATCGGCCGTGTGCGCGGTGCCACACAGCCACCATTCCCGCATGTGCTTCAGCGTGGTGTCGATCAACCAGGCGCGGTACCAGCCTGTTCCGCCGGTGATCTTGCTGAGGTGCGCGGTCACGTACCACACCGGTGCCTTCATCACGGCCGCCAACGCCGCAATTGCCAGCACAATCCCCCAGCGTACAACCCGCAGTCGCCGGCGTTGTTTCCAGAGCATCAGTCCGAGCAATGCCGCCAGCGTCACCAGGAGCGGTCCGCTGGAGGCCGACGTTACGATCATCACGACGGCGGAAAGCACCCCGACGCCGGCCCGGCGCCGGAAGCGCGCGCCCTGGCTCCAAAGGCCCATCAGGATCGGCAGATTTGTCGCGCCGAAGGTCCCCGCCAGAATGGGATGCTGAAATGCGCCCTGACAGCGCAGACGGCCATCCCGCTCGATGGTCAGTTCCGGCACCCCGCCGAAGACAGAAAACACGTTCTGTCCCGTCTGTTTCTCGACCACCATCAACGCCGCCAGGGGAAGCATCAGCAACGCGAGAAAACGGGCGCTGTGAACAACGTCGCCCCAGTCCCGTACGACGATGCGGACAAAAAAGTAAGCCGCCAGGGCGTTGTAAACGTATCCCAACCGATTGATGAAGTAAGCCCGCGTGGGCCGGTTCAAGATCCCGCACACCAGCGTCGCCGCCACCCACAGCAGAAAGGCCCGATCGAGCGCGGTCCATGAAAACCCGCGGTATTCTCGGCGCAGAATAACTCGCCCGATGCACACCGCCAGCAGAAGACGGATCAACCAGAAATGCAAACCGAGGAACACCACCGCTTGGCCAAGCGGCAGATAACAAGCCACCGCCAGCAGCGGCAGCACCGCCGAGCGGCGTGGCGCACCGAGGGTGAAGAGGGCGCTGAGGACAACGATCACCAGCGCCAGGGGCGTCAAGTGCGTGGCCTGCGAAGGATCCATCGCCGGGGACGGCGTCGCTCCTGCCTGAGCCGCGCCGTTAAGGGGTTGCCGCGATCCGCAACAGATGATCGACAATGCGCACCAACGCCACGGGCGATGGATTTGCCGCCGGCACGGGGGATCGCTCGCGTTTTCTTAACTGCACACTTCGCTCCAGGGCTTGCACATTCTGGATCAACCCCAGTCGGCCCGTTTGCGCTAATTGTCGATCCACCGCCCCGGTCGGCCCCAGGAAAATGCTGTACACCGGAACGCCCAGCGCCGCCGCTTCGCGGTTCATCGTGCCGCCGCCGCTGATCATGAGGTCCGCGTGCCAAAGCAGGTTCAGACCATCTATCGCTCGCGAAGGAATGACGATTTTCCCGGCCCGCAGAAAGTCGCCCCAACGGCGCGCCAGCGCCTCCGACTGCTTGCGATTCCTCGGCAGCAGAACGATGCGCGTGGCCGGATGAGCAACCACATGCTCCATAGCTGCTTCGAACAACTCTTCTCCGGCGGGATTGTGGTAGTGGGCTTCCGTCGCCGGCGGACGGACGACGACCATGACCGCGCTGTCGTCGATGCCCAACCGGGCTCGCAGACCCGGAACCGGTTTGAAGAACGGAACATAAACGTCTTCCTTGATTCCCGGATAGTGCAACACATGCGACGGATCGCACGGCGCTGCTTCCGTTGGAATGGCTTCCGGCGCCAGACACCAGCGCGGACGCAGCGGCCAGGGAAAGGCGGCGTGTTCGTAATCCTCCAGCAGCACGGTCGGAATCCGCAGCAAGTTGGCCAGGAACAATTGAGAGCGCGAACCGTGCGAAACGGCCAGATCGGGACGCTCCGTCCGAACGAACGTCAAGAGTTGCAGAGATCGGTACGCCAGGCCGAATACTTTGCGAAACTTATGCTGCCCGTAGTGCCGCCCAATCCGACGGTAGCGGAAGCCGACTTGATCGGCCAGTTCGCAAACCTGAAACGCATCGCGGGCCGTCAGCAGAACCTCGAATCCTCGCCGCTCGAGTTCCGCAATGATCGGACGGAAGAACGGCACATGCGGAGTGTTGTCCAGATCGATCCATATTTTCCGGCACTTCCCGGTTGTGCGGACCGGCATGTTCTCCCGCTCGTTCCAGACAAAGGCGGCGACCTGCCGAGGCAGGGGGTTCCAGTGTCGGTCACGGAACTGGGCTTTGATCCATGCCAGAAACTCTTGGTAGCGGGTCGCGGGATACCTGTCCGCGGCAGCATGCGCTTCGTCAAAGGCCAGATAGTCCGGGTGCACCTCCAACAGCGCCATGCCGCCTCGTTCGACAATCCAGGCCAGTTTGGTTTTCCAGATGTCGATGGTGCTTTCCCGCTGAATGATGAACAGATTGAAGTCCTGCGGCAGCGTGTAAGGCAGCTCCACAAACCCCGGCCGCCCGTTTCGGCCGGGCACCCAGAACGGAAAGATCGTGCCGATCCCGTCAGGCTGCGGTTCGAAGGGGTCGGTGTCGAACGTCGAGGAGTCGTACCGAATGTCCAGCTCGCCGATCCAGTCCAGATTGTGCGTCATCAGCGGAGCGCGAAAACCCACCGCGTTCCATTCCTTCAGATAGCGATTGATCCGCACCGCGCGGCGCTCGAAAATGCGCCGGTTCTTGAAGGTCCGCGCATCGTGGGTCAGTCCGTGGACGCCGACCTCAAAACCGCGCCGCACCATTTCCTCCCGCAGCTCGGCAGGGACCGGATAGTCCTCCGGCACGAAGTTGAAGCAGGAGCGAAATCCAAGCGACTCCTCCAATTCCATCAGCGGCCGGCAGTTCGCCAGGCCGGCGGCGGTTTCCACGTCATGCGTCAACACCAGAGCGAACGGCTTGCCGTCCGGCCAGCCCGGCCAACCCTCCGGCCGCCGGCCCGCCGCTTCCAGAATCGGCCAGACGGCGCCCGTGCGGCGTCGTTTGCGCCGGGCCGCCCAGCGGCGCAGACGAATCTGCATGGCGCGGCTCAACCAGGGCCGGCACCAATAGTAAATGTCCACCAAACGGATCACAGCTCGGGATGCAGCCCGGCGGGCACGTAGCGGCGCTTCTTGGCCAGGACCGTCCCGATCAGGACGGCGTGCGCCCCCTCCGGCAGGCGCCGGGCCGGGGCCGCCGCCTCGCGATGCACCGTTTCGGCTTCGACCAGCAACAACGTGCCGTCGAGCCGCGGCGCCAGACGCAACGCCAGACTGGTCTCGCTGACCACCGGCAGATCGAAAATCACAAACGCATAGGCGCTGCGCCGCACATAGTCCAGAATCTCGTCGAGGCCGCGCGCCGCGCCCGGTTGCGGCCCGTCGGCCGTGATTTCCTCAGCGGCCAGCACAAACAGGTTCGGCTGCAGAATCGACACATTGCCGGCGGCGTCCGCGGTCAAATCCAGCATGCCCAGCGGAGAACCTTTTTTCCATAGTCCCTTGGCTCCGGCATGATTCAGCGCGGAGGCGTCGAGCAGCAAGACCCGCCCATCGCCGTTGCGCGCCAGAGCCAGCGCCAAGCCCGAGGCCGTGGTCGAAACGCCGCAGCCCGGAGAACAGCCGGTGATGCCCAGCAGGCAGGGTTTCCCGCTGCTGCGCTGGATCGCGCCCAGAACGCGGTCCCGCAGGGCCTCGTAATACTCGCTCAAGCCGCCTTCGCCGGAGGAGACGGCCGCGACACGGCCCTCCAACGCCTGCTCGCCCCCGCCGTGCGCCGCCAACAGACGCACCGGGCGGCGGGGCGCGAGCGCGCCGCCGCGCGCGCTCGCTGCCGGCTGGTAGGGTATCGAAAGCAGCACGGGAACTTGCGTCGCCGCTTCCAATTCCGAAGACCGCCGGACCGTGCGGTCGGTCAACCGTTCGGATACAAAGGCCAACAACAGTCCGCCGCACAGCCCGCCGAACAGGCACACCAGGACGTTGCGCGCCAGAAACGGCCGGCGAGCGGACAACGGACTGGTGGCGGGTTGCACGATCGAAATGTTGGACATCTTCTCGCTGTCCAGGGCGGCGTCAATCCGCGCCTTTTCCAGACTCTTGGCAAAATAGCGGTAGTTCGTTTCCTCGATCTCCTTGCGCCGCTGGAGTTGGGCAATTCGGTCTTCCACCGCTCGCAGCCGAGCGATCTCCTGCTGCGTCTCCTCCAACCGCGCCTTCAGAATGCCGACCTTGGCTTCGAAGTAGGCCGCCATGGCCTCTTCGGTCAGCGCGTCGCGGGCCGGCGCCGTCACTGGTGTCGTTGGCGCCGCCAGCGCCGTTGCGTCCGCTGTCTCGTCCAACAAGGCGAGCGCGTCGATGGACGCCGCATTCGATCTTGCCGCCTCCAGTTGGGCGATTTGGGAACGCACATTGCGCACGGGCAGGCTTTCCGCCGTGTAGATCGTCAGCAGTTCTTGCTCGCGCAGCCGCAGCCGCGTCAAAGCGTCGGGCAATCTGGCCAGAGCGTCGGGTTGGGGCGGCAACGGCAGCGCGGCCACATCCGTGCGCGAGGTCGCGGCCTCGCTGAGCACCTTGATCTTGGCGCGCGACGCGGCCAGTCCGGATTCGGCTTCGAACAAAGCCGCCTGCAGGTTCTCGAGGCGCCGCGAGAGCATCTCCTGCGACTGCTCCAGGCTCGCCACCCCCGCCTGGGCCTTTAACTTGGTCAGTTCCTCTTCGGTCTGCGCCAGGCGGGAACGATACTGGTCGGTCTGTTGACTGAGAAATTCGTACGTGCCGGCCGCGCGATGAATCTCGGAATGGCGGCGCAAGTAGTTTTCGACCAGACTTTGCAGCACCTGCTGGGCGATCTCCGGGCTGGGGCCGTCGAACGTCAAGCGCAATACATTGCTCTTGGCATCGCTCAGGACCGCCAAGCGGCGCAAGACGTGCGCCGTCGAGGCGGCGCGCTCGTTGCCGAACCTTTCCGTCAACAGGACGCCGGGAATCCGCACCCCGCTTCGCCGCAGGATGGCGGTCAGGGTCCGCGTCAGCCGGGACTGTTCTTGCTCGATGGCGGCGACAATGCGGGCGGGCCCCACTTCATCCACCGCCCGTCCGATCAGATCCAGACTGGTCAGGATCGCGACTTCGGTGTTGATCACATTCAACCCGCGTTCGTCAGGCCGAATGACCCGTTCGCCGGTGGCCTCCGGATCCAGCGCGGGCCGGTCCGAAACGTATCTGACCAGCAACGACGCTTCGGAACGATACACTCGGGGCGTGACGGCGTACACCACCGCGGCGGCGAGCAGGCCGAGCACGCTCAGCCAGAGGATTTTCCATTTGTGGCGAAAAACCAGGTAAAGAATCTCATCGACAGAAAACAGCGATCCGTCGGTGGTGGTCAGTTGCTCGGTCATGCGTTCCGCTCCGGGTTGTCGGCACACTCCGTGCCTGTCAATTACGCGGTCGTAATTGGTTCATCATCTTCAACATCAATCTGTTACACGTTAGGCTGCCGCTGCCGTGATGCTGCACGACCCAGCGTCACCCGGCAAGGCTATCCGAACGCTCAGCCGTTCGCAATCCGCAAAGTTGAAAAAACCAAGCGCTTGGCTGTCCATCTCAGCCGGATTCGCCCGCCTCGGTCTTGCGCAGATTCAGCTTGTCCATCAGTTCGTAGAGCGTGGGCCGGCTGATCCCAAGTTCCTCGGCAGCCTTGCTCATGTTGTTGCCGGTCAAGCGCAGAGCGCGTTGGATCAAGTCGCGCTCGACGGCCTCTCGGGCTTCCTTCAGATTCAGGCCTTCGTGGCCCGACGGCAGCGTTTCCAGCTCCAGATCGCGGGCGGTCACCTGCCGGCCTTCGGCCATGATCACCGCCCGTTTCACCCGATTCTCGAGCTCCCGCACGTTCCCAAGCCAGGCGTGGGACTCCAACGCCTTCAGCGCCTTGGGACTGAAACCCGCCAGCGCGGGATTCCCCTCCGCGGCGTATTTTCGGAGAAAAGCCTTGGCCAGCAGCGGGACGTCGCCCGGCCGATCGCGCAAGGGCGGGATGCGGATGACCACCACGGCCAGCCGAAAGTACAAATCCTCGCGAAAACGATTTGCCGCCAGCGCCTGCTTCAGATCGGCATTGGTCGCGGCAATCATCCGCGCGTTGACGCGCAATCGGCTGCGCCCGCCGACGCGCTCGATCTCCTGGTCTTGCAGAAAGCGCAGCAACTTGACTTGCAGGGCGGCGGGCAGTTCGCCGATCTCGTCCAGAAACAGAGTTCCGCCCTCGGCCAGTTCGATGCGGCCTTTGCGCTGGATGTGCGCGCCCGTGAAGGCGCCCTTCTCGTGCCCGAAGAGTTCGCTCTCCAGGAGCTGCTCCGGAATGGCGCTGCAATTGATCGCCACGAACGGGCCGCGCCCGCGCGGGCTGCGGCGGTGTATGGCCAGCGCCACCAGCTCCTTGCCCGTGCCGCTCTCGCCCAGGATCAGCACCGGCGCGTCCGTGGCCGCCACCTTGCGCACCGCCGAGAAGACCTTCTGCATCGGCGGGCTGGCCCCCAGCATGCCCTCGAAGCCCTCCGCCGTCGCCGTTTGCTCCTGGAGCGCGCGGTATTCCCGCTCCAAGCGCGCCACGTAAAACGCCCGCTTCAAGACCGCCCGCAGTTCGGCGATGTCGATCGGTTTCGTCAGGAAGTCATAGGCCCCCTGGCCTATGGCCTGCAGCGCGTTCTCCTTTTCGCTCTGTCCGGTAATGACGATGACCTTGCGCAGGGGATCGTCGGAGAGCAAATCCGCCAGCGCCGCGAATCCCTCCCGCGTGTCGTTCGGCTGCGGCGGCAAGCCCAGATCGAGCAGCACCGCCGTGGGCTGCGCCTCTCGAGCGGCCTGCAAGGCGGCGTTGCGATCCTCCGCCAGGAGCGTCTCGCAGTCCTCGCGCAAGGCCCATTTCATCTGCGTCCGTATGCTCTCGTCGTCGTCCACGATCAACAGCGTTGGTTTCAAGGCTGTGCTCCTCACCCGCTATGCGGCAAACGCACGCGAAACGTGCTGCCGACGCCCTCCACGCTCTGCGCCTCCACGGTTCCGCGGTGCGCCGCCACAATCATCCGGCTCTGATATAGGCCGATGCCCAAACCATCCTTCTTCCGCGTCTGAAAAGGCCGGAACAATTTTTCGGCCACGAAGTCGGCAGGCATCCCGCGGCCGTTGTCGGCCACTTCCAGCACCGCCCAGCCGTTCTGGCGGCTGGTGGCCACGCGAATGATGCCGCCGGCCGACGTGGCCTCGCAAGCGTTGAGCAGCAGATTGACGAGCACCTTGCGGATCTGTTCCGCGTCAAAGGCAAACGGCGGCACGTCGCCGAGGCAGGCTTCGATCTGCCGGCCGCAGGTGGGGCGCAGTTCCTCGAGACAGGAGCGCACCAGCGCGTTCAAGTCCGCCGGCGCGGGGTGGATTTCCAGTTGCTGGCGCAGCGCGCTGAGCCGCTGCACCGTCTCGTTGAGCCGCGCCACGGTCTTGGCCGCCGCCCGCAGGGCGTCCTCGCGGAACGCGGGATCGTCAAAGTGGCGCGGCAGATTCTGCAGCATCAGCGACAGCGTGGCGGCCGTGTTCTTCAAATCGTGCACGAAGAACGACGACATGGTCTGAAACGCTTCGAACTGTTTGGCGTCCACCAGGCGTTGCCCCAGCCGCAGCCCCAGCAGTCCGGCGGCGATATGGGCGCCCAGGGTGGCCAACAAGTCCGTTTCCTCCACCGTGTAGGGCAGCGCGTTGACCCGATCGCCGACCACCAACACCCCCAACAACGAGCCGCCGGCAACCAGGGGCACGGCCAGGCGATGTCCGCCTTTTTGCGGAAAATACTCCGGATGATACCGCCGCAACGCCCCCAGCGCTCCCGGCTCCGCCGCGTCAAGATCCACCGGGCCCGGCGCCTGCCGCAGCGCCTCGATCAGCTCGCGGTCGGCGGCCCCCGCGTTCGCCAACCCCCGGGCTTGCGCCGCGGGCAGCGAGGTGGACTGTCCAAAGGCCAGCCGCTCCCCCGCCTCGTCCAGCAGCCAGATCGTGACCGAGAGCGCCTCGAACAACTCGGAGACGGCGGCCACCGTTTCGCGGCAAAAAGCCTCCACGTCGGTCAGGGCGGCGGTTCGGGACGTCAGGCGCGTCCAAATCTCGCGATAGTCGTACTGCGGCCGGCGGAAATGGCGGCCCACCAGCCGGCGCGACCACTGCCGGAACCGATCCGAAACGCTCAACACCGCCAGCGCCACCAAGGCCGTGAACACCAGCAGCGTGCTCAGCGGAAAACCCGCTAGAAACCCGAACCGCGTCACGAGATGCGCCAGCACGCCGACCGCCAGGAGGTACACGCCGGCCAACAAGGCGGTCAAGGAAAAGTGCAGGGCCCGGTGCGAGACATAGACGTCGGTGTCCACGAGGAACGCCCGATACAGCGAGCGCACCAGCAGCAATCCCGCCAGCAGAAAAGCGGCGGCGGTCAGGGACTGCAACGGCAAGGCCGACGAACCGTACAACAAGGCCAGCGACGCGGTGTAAATGCGCAGGCCCAGGAACAGCGAAAGCCCGAGCACCATGAACTTGATCCGCCAGCGCATCGTGCCCACCGCGGAACGGAACGTGCGCTCCAGGTTCATCAGCGTCGCCACGGTGCACAGCAGGAACAGGATGTGCAGCAGCGCGCCGGCCACGCCCAGATCCAGCAGCGCCACGCCCGCCTCCGAAGCGGGGACAAACGCCGTGTACAGGCGCTGCCACCCCAGCGCCAGGATCAAGGCAGGCGCGACAAACGCCGCCCCCAACGGCCAGCGCCAGGCCTTCAGAAAATCCCGGTAGTTCGTCCGCGAATAGGTCAGGCTGAAGAGCAGCCAGGCGGCCGACGAAACGCACAGCGACAGCAGACGCCAACGCTGGAGCCGCAGAATGCTTTCCGCCTCTTCCGCCCCAAACGTCAGGCCGGCGAAGAGATTCTCGAGCGCGAAGGCGCTCATCCCCAGCAGAAAAGCCGCGCGCGCCACCGTCAGCCGGGCCTTGGCAAGACTCGCCAACGCCAGAACCGCGGCCAACGCCGCCGCCGCCAAGGGGAGCCATGCGCCGATCGTCATCTTTCGAACCGCTCTTCCGCTGGGCCGAGTTCCATCCCGACGCGCGCCCGACGCCCGCCGTTCTTGGGGCGCGGTTTCCTCGAGCCGGCGGCTGCCCGCGGCCGCCTCACGCGGCGTACCTATAAAGCCAAGCGCCCACGATTCTGGCAAGCGGAATTGGCAGCCGCCGGAATACCGCATTGTGCGCCCCGACCACGCGGTCCTTCCGAACCACATAGTCGGCCTGGCGCAGGTCATACTCAAAATAGCGCAATTCGCTCTCCTTGGCGCCCCACCCCTGCTTGAAGCGCCTGAGGCCGTCGTGCTCGATGTTCGTGCGGCCCAGCTCCAGCCACCGCAGCCCGCGTTCGCCATACCGGCGCAGCGCTTCCCACATGACCAGATTGTTCGGACGCCACTCCAGGAAGCGCGGGTGCGAGGCGCCGAACTTGAAATGCGCCGTCCCCCCGAAGTGCAGAAACACCGCGCCGGCCACCGGCTGCTCTCCCCAATAGGCCAGCGCCACCCCGCCCAGGTCTTGCGCGAGCGCCTGTTCGGCGAGCCGACGAAAGAAGGAAAACGGCGGCGGCGGCAACCCATGCCGCCGCCGGGTCAGGCAGTGGAGCCGGTAGAAGCGGCGCACCGCTTCCAGATCGGCCGCCCATTCGACCCGCAGGCCGTGCCGTTGCGCCTTGCGAATGGCCGTGCGGGTCGTGCCCGGCAGCAGGTCGAACATCTGACGGCTGTCGGGCAGCAACGTGACCCGGTGTTGGAGATAACGCCGGCTCGGGCGGTCGCCGCCGCCCGGCGGAGGCGTTCCGCCGCGCAGCTCCAGCGACAGCCAACGCCGCTCCTGGGCCACCGCCAGCGCCGCCGTCCAGAGCCTCGCCGCCACCGCGGCGTCGCTCGTAAACCATTCGCAGCGGTCCGTGAAGGGCAGCGAAACCCCCTTGCGTCGCCAGAGCCCCGCCGGCGTCTCGACGATGGGCAACAGCCCCTGCCAGAGGTCGCCTTCTTCGGCCACGAGATACCGCGGCCGAAAACCGTAAGCGCAACACAGCGCCGCCGCCCAATGGCGGGTGTGAAAGAAACTCTCGTCGCCCGCCTGCCGCAGACGCGCGTTCCAATCGGCGCGCTCCAGCGGGTTGACGACCTGAACGGTCAAGGGCATCGCCGCCGCCTCCCCACACGGCTAGCGGTAGAACGTCACGTCGCCGGACGTGCTGTAGCCCAGTCCCAGCCGGGGAATGATGCGGTTGATGTGCTGCTCGACCCACTGATCCACTTTGGCGATTCGCGTGCGCGGCACATAGACGATATCGAACGGCCGCAGGTAGAAGGCGTCCCCGTCGTCTCCCTGCAGCGCCGGCTGCAGATTCAGGCAGTAGCCGCGGCGTTTGCCGCCCTCGTGCCGGATGACCACTACATTGCGCACTTCAGCCTCCATGGCATTAAAGCCGCCGCATTCCATGATGGCCTCCAAGGCGGTCAGCGGCCGATCCGTGGGGACCCGTCCGGGCCGCAGCACGGCGCCGCCGACGAACACCGGCGCGGCCGACTTGACCAGCACGGTCACTTCCTTGATCTGCAATTGCGAGCCGTACAGCGCCGCGATTTCCCGGCGCAGTTCGGCCGGCGTCTTGCCGGCCGCGGTCACCTCGCCGACAATCCGCAGCGCGATGTTGCCGTCGCGGCGAATCGTCTGCGTCGTGTTTAAGTCCGGCGCGCCGAGGAAGCTGATCTCGACCACATCGCCCGGCGCGAGCTGAGCGACCAGCGGCGGCGCGGAATGCTCCTGTGGAGACCAGTTTTCCGGCCGCAGGCCCTGGCAAGCGGGCAACAGCAGCGCCAACGCGCATGCCAAAACCGTTCCGGCCAGCCGGCCGGCGGTCCGCCGTTCGGCTTTCGGCGTCATCATCGTGTTCATGTCGCTTCTCCTCTTGTCTGGCTGTATTCGCCGCACTCCGGGCGCCGGCGGTCAACCGTTTGCCGCCGGCCTCACAACGCGTCCAGCGCCGCCTGAGCCTGCGCCCGCCACGGCGCGTCCGCTTGCAGCTCGAGCGCCCGCCGCAGCAGAGCGCGCGCCTCCTCGGGCTTGCCGGTTTGCTTGGCCGCCAAGCCCTGAAAGAAGACCACCTCCGCGTCGTTCGTCAAGCTCCTGGCCGCCTCCTGCAGCAGCCGCGCGGAGCCTTCGTAATCCCGTCGGCGCTGGGCCAGGATGCCGAGCGCCTTGGCCACCTGCGGATCGAGCGGCAGAAGTTCGCGCGCCTTGCGGCCGACGGCCATGGCGGCCTCGGTCGCGGTTTCGCCCGCGGCGTGGAGCAGCAGCAGTTGGCGAAAGGCCGGGGCAAAGAAGGGATACTGCGCCGTCAGCGCTTCGCAGGTCTTGATCGCCGCCGCTCGGTCGCCGCGTTGCTCCTCCAGGGCGGCGCGCCGCATCAGCGCCGGCAGATAGGTCGGGTCTTCGGCCAGCGCGCGTTGCACGGCCTCCGGCGTCGGCCCCTCGTTCGCGGGAGCGACGAATTCCAGGAACCGCTCGGCCTCCCGGCGCTCGGCGGGCGCCGGGGCGTTCTGCAGCGCCCGCCGCATGTCTTCCGCCGCCTGCTCCGTGCGGCCCATCGCGTAGGCGGTCCAGGCCGCGCGCACCGCGATGACCGCGCTGTCGGGCCGTCGCTGCTTCGCTTCCTGCAAGAGGTTGAAGGCGCGCGGATAGTCCCGCTGCCGGAACGCGATCCAGCCCAGGGTCGCCGCCGGCTGCGGCGCGCCGGGCGCGGCTTCCACCGCCTGCTCCGCCAGTTCCAGGGCCTGGCGCGGCTGAGCGAGCGGTCCGTTGTAGAGCTCCGCCAGGGCCACGGCGGCGGGCACGAAACCGGCGTCGCGCTTGCGCGCCTTTTCCAGCAGCGCGCGCGCGGCGGCGGAATCCCCCCGGCGCGCGGCAAACTGGCCGGCGCGCCAGAGCAGGAACAGGTCGTCCGGCGTCTTGGCCAGCGCCTCCTGCAGCTGCGCCCAGGTCTTTTCCGCGTCCGCGGTTTCGGGATTTGTGCTGAGCAGGTCCAGCAGTCGGCCCGCCGCCTCCGCTTCGGCAAACGGCACCGCCCCCATCAAGGCCTTGAGCAACGCTTCCGTGGCCGCGCCCTCGTCGCCCAGCATGGCCCAGGTTCGGCCCAGGTGGTAGAGCACTTCGGGGTGCTCCGGCAGCTTCTCCGCGCTCTCGCGCAGCAACGGCAACGCCCGCCGGTACTCGCCGCGGCGCTGCAAAATCCAGCCCAGCGTGTCGGCCACGTAGGGGTCGTCCGGCGCGGCCTCGCGGGCCTGGCGGGCCAGAGCGTAAGCCCGTTCCAGGTCGGTTTCGGCATAAATCGTCGCCAGATTGTTCGCCGCCGCGGCAAAGTCCGGCTTGAGCTTGAGGGCCTCTTCGTAGCGGGCGCGGGCTTTGTCCGTTTCGCCCCGCTTCTGATAAACGGCGCCGACCGCCACCAGCGAGACCAGATCGCGGGGGTTGGCCTGCAACGCCGCTTCGAGCTTGGCCAGCGCTTCCGATTCCTTGCCCGTGCTCGCGTACAAGCGACTCAACGCCAGATAGGCGCCGGAGTGCTTTGGTTCGATCTCGATCACCTTGCGCAGGGCCTGTTCCGCTTCGTTCGGCTCCTGGCGCGCCAGGCGCACCATGGCCAGCAGGTACCACAACGGCGCGGCCCGCGGCGCGGCCTCGAGCTGCCGCTGCG
>Ga0073932_1005614_pt1 | contig 13488 bp, 12 predicted proteins | sample DewCreD2012metaG_FD_76967 | JGI IMG/M metagenome (GOLD analysis project Ga0073932, IMG submission 76967) | Hot spring sediment bacterial and archeal communities from British Columbia, Canada, to study Microbial Dark Matter (Phase II) - Dewar... ... | reverse complement strand
CGTTGTGGTAGGGCAGTGCCGCGGTATCGACGAGGAAGGGAAGTTGCAACTGGCGACGGAACAGGGGTTGCGGACCGTCGTTTCGGGGAGCGTTGTGGCCTGGGAGTCGATATAACCGAATGGTCGGTCTCGCGGCGGGGTGCACCACTTGCGTCTGCGGGCGACCTTCGGCATGATGATTGGCTTGCCGTTGCCTGGAAGTCGTTGTGGCGGCGGACAGTTGCGAACCATCGGGTGGGTGAGGAGCACGATTTCGCATGGCGCGTTATCACGGTCCCAAGGCACGGGTGAACCGTCGGCTGGGCGTGCTGGTTTACGAGACAGCCGGGGCGGCCAAGGCCCTGGAACGGCGGGATAATCCGCCGGGCATGCACGTCAAGGGCCGCAAGCTGTCGAACTGGGGTCAAGCCTCGGCCGAAAAGCAGAAGATCAAGCACTATTACGGCATCGGTGAGCGGCAGCTCCGTCGCTACTACCGCATGGTGGTCGCGAAGAAGGGGAACACGGGCGATCAGCTTCTGTCCCTGTGTGAGCGGCGGCTGGACAACGTGATCCGCCGCGCCGGCCTGACCAAGACGCGGCCCCAGGCGCGTCAAGGGATCGTGCACGGGCATTTTTATGTCAACGGGGTGAAGGTTACCAGCCCCAGCTACCCGCTGCGGCCGGGGGACGTGGTCACGATCAAGCCCAAGGAAAAGGTGTATAACCTCTATAAGGGGATCCTCGGCGAGGGGAACACGACGCAGGTTCCCGACTGGCTCTCCTGCGACCCGGAGACACTGCGAATCACGATGCTGGGGCTGCCGGGTCCCGGCGATTTCAGTCTGCCTGTGGACGTGAACATGGTGGTCGAGTTCCTGGCTCGTTGAGGCCCGGTCGCAACGCGGCGGTCGCGGCGAAATGGCCAGGAGCGTCTTGCGTCTGCCCGAGACGGCGTCGCGCGGACGTGGTCGCGGGCTGCGCGGGCCGCGGCGCCAGACGCCGCAGGCTGGCCGGCGGAGGCTTGGCCGTCTGGCGGGTGCAGGCTCCCGAGCGCACATTCCTCGAAGATTCCTCGCGCAAGGTCGCTGGCGATGCATAGTTCCCTGGTCGTTTTGGGAGGCGGTCCGGGCGGCTATGCCGCCGCCTTCCTCGCCGCTGACGAAGGCCTCGAGGTGACGCTCGTCGAGGCGGATCGCCGCTTGGGGGGCACGTGCCTGTTGCGCGGCTGCATTCCTTCCAAGGCGCTGCTCCACGTGGCGCGGGTGCTAGGCGAGGTCGAGGAGCTGGGGCACGACTGGGGCGTCCGGCTCGGCGCGCCGGCGATCGATCTGGCGCAGCTTCGTCAGCGGAAGGAAAAAGTGATCGCCACGCTGGCGGACGGGCTACGGCAGATCGCCAAGCGGCGCAAAGTGCGGGTGCTGCGAGCCCGTGGCGTATTTGAAAGCAGCACGCAGCTTCGGCTGGAAGGGGACGACCCGGAGCTGCCGCCGGAGCGGACGCTCACGTTCGACCATTGCATCCTGGCGACCGGCAGTGTGCCGGCCATGCCGCCGGCGCTGGACATTGGTTCCGACCGGGTGATCGATTCGACCGGCGCTTTGGAGCTGCGCGATATCCCGCGGACGCTGCTGGTGATCGGCGGAGGGTATATCGGGTTGGAGCTGGGGACGGTTTACGCACGCCTGGGCTCGAAGGTCACCGTGGTGGAGCTATTGGACGGGCTGTTGCCTGGCGCCGACCGCGACCTGGTCAAGCCGCTGCACAAACGTCTGGCTGCCCTGCTGGAGGACCGCATCTACCTGAATACGAAGGTCGGCTCACTGGGCCTGCGCGGGGACGAGGTGGAAGTGGCGTTCGAAGGACCAGGCAAATTCGGCACCGAGCGGTTCGAGCGAGTGCTGGTGGCGGTCGGACGCCGGCCCAATAGCCGCGGCCTGGGGCTGGAAAACACGCAAGTGCAGGTGGATAGCCGCGGTTTTATCCAGGTCGACCATCAGATGCGTACGGCCGACCCGCACATCCTGGCGATCGGCGATGTCTGCGGCGAACCGATGCTGGCCCACAAGGCCACGCACGAAGGGCGGGTCGCGGCGGAGGTGGTGGCCGGCAAGCCGGCGCTGTTCGAGCCGCGGGCGATCCCGGCCGTGATCTTCACCGACCCGGAGATCGCCTGGTGCGGACTGACCGAGGAGCAGGCCCGCCGCGAAGGTCGCGCGTACGAAGCGGCGGTGTATCCCTGGGCGGCCAGCGGTCGCGCGATCGCGCTGGGACGTACCGAAGGACTGACCAAGCTGCTGATCGACCCGCAGACCGACCGGGTGCTCGGAGCGGGGATCGTCGGGCCGGGCGCGGGCGAACTGATCGCCGAAGTCGCCCTGGCGATCGAGATGGGCTGCGAGGCGGCCGACCTGGCCCACACCATCCACCCGCACCCCACGCTCAGCGAAACCGTGATGAACGCCGCCGAAGTCTATTTCGGCACCGCCACGGAAGTGTACAAGCCCCGTCGGCCGGCTGCCGCGGCCTCTCCGAAATAAGCGGCACGGCCCGCGGTGGTTGGTTCCTCGCCTGGGCTGCTGGTGCTCTTGCTCCTGGTGGCAGCCACCGGCAAGCGGCCTGCTGCGCTGGCTACCGGCCGCCTGGCACCTGAACTTGCCCATGGGGGAATGAATGCGCCGGCCGACCATCGCCCTCGGCCGTGGAGAGGTGCACGCCTGCCCGCACCGGCAAAGGATCAGTCCTTCGCAGGAGGACGCTCCGGTACGCGGTAGGTCACTGCGCCGCAGTGCACCCGCCACTGGGGCTGTTCCGCCACGCCAGTGGCGTAATAGACGGTCAGGATGCGGCCATCGTGCAGCAAGACGTTGCTCGGGTAGCCGCAGTCGCGCGAGCGGGCATCGTTCACCAGCACGAAGTGCTGGGCCCAATCGAACCGCCCCTGGGCATCTCCCACCACGCCCCGCACGCCCATCGGCTCCAGCCGATAGCCCGCGACGAGCAGCACGCGGCCATCCGGCAGGAGCAGCAAGTCGGCCGGGTGCACGCCGGCAGGCGCCAGAGGGCGGGCCTCGCTCCACGTCCGACCTTCATCGAGGCTTTCCGACAGCCACAGATCGCCCCCGCGGCCCCGCATCGCGGCCAGCAGCTTGCCCGACGACAGCCGCACCAGCGCGGTCTCGCTGAACTGCCGCTGCGTGCCGCCGATCGGTCCCGCGTAACGGGTCCAGGTCCGCCCCCGGTCGGTTGAACGATACAGATAGCTGTGGTTGGGGCCTGTGGTGAGCGTGGACGGCTCTTCAGGACGCCGCACCGGCCCCCCATACACCGCCATCAGCAGCGAACCATCGCTCAAACGCAGCATTTTGCCATAGGGGCTTCCCCAACTGATGTCGGAGACGTCGATCTGCCGCGGCTCTTCCCACGTGCGGCCGCCATCGCCGCTGCGCGTGACCCAGGTAGTGATCGGCTTGTCCAAGCGGGGATTGTACTTCCCCTCGTCGTCATACTGGGCGGTGCGGTAATAGCCGACCACCAGCGTCCCGTCGTCGGCCTGGCCAAAGGCCGGGTTGCGGTCGTCCAGCGGCGTGTCGACGACCACGGCCGGCGGCGTCCAAGTCCGGCCTTCGTCGGAGGAAAAAACGATGTCCAGCCGGCCGCCGATGCCCAGATGCTCGGCCCCACCCCGCAGGACCACGGCGATCCGTCCATCGGCCAGCCGCAAGGCCACGGGAAAATAGCCCTGACCGGCAACGACCAGCGACCGCGCCAGCTCCGGCGGCCGCGGCTCGTGCTCCTGGGCTGGGCTACTGCGGGGCGCTGCGACGCCGACCGCTATCGCCAGCCCCAGGCTCAGCCAGCGCAAGGTCCGCCCCATCCTCTTCGCATCTGCCGCACGGCCGTGCATGGTCGGCCCTCCCGATGTTCAAAGGTGTGTTCGGCCTACCGCGATGGCTTCAGGCGCAAGGTGACGAACTGCTGCACGCGCTGGCAGATCGCGTCCTCCACCGGCAGACGCTCCATGCTCGAAGCCCCATAAAAGCCGACGATCCCCTCCGTGTGCTCGAAAATGTACTGGACATCTTCGGGGCGGGCGATCGGGCCGCCGTGGCACAGGACGAGCACGTCCTTGCGAATCCGCTTGGCCGCGTCGTGCATCGCCTGTACGCGGCGAGCCGCCTCCTCGAGGCTCAAAGCCGTCCGCGCCCCGATCGTGCCCTGCGTGGTCAGGCCCAGGTGCGGGATGAGGATATCCGCTCCCGCCTGGGTCATCGCGACCGCTTCATCCGGGTTGAAGCAATAGGGGGTCGTCAGCAGCCCCAGCTCGTGCGCGGTGCGGATCAGATCGACCTCCAGCCCGAACCCCATGCCCGTCTCTTCCAGTCCCTGGCGGAACGTGCCGTCGATCAAGCCCACCGTGGGGAAATTCTGCACGCCCGAAAAGCCCAGCGCATCCAGCTCCCGCAAAAACAGCCGCATGATCCGGAACGGGTCGGTGCCGCACACGCCAGCCAGCACGGGCGTATGGCGCACCACCGGCAGCACCTCCCGGCTCATCTCCACCACGATCGCGTTGGCATCGCCGTAGGGCATCATGCCGCTGAGGCTGCCCCGCCCGGCCATCCGGAACCGTCCCGAGTTGTAGATCACCAAAAGGTCGATCCCGCCTGCCTCGGACATCTTGGCGCTGATGCCGGTGCCGGCGCCGCCCCCGATGATCGGCTGCCCCGCCGCCACCTTCGCCCGCAGCCGGTCGAGGATGTCCGATCGCGAAAACAACGCCATGCGTGAAAACTCCCAGTCGCGTGAGGTGGGGAAAACGGGAGCGCTAGGCCGCCGAGGTGGCCGGCGGCTCGGGGGGCGGGCTGGCGGCCGGCCGGCTGGACAGCGCCACGTACGCCAGCCGCAGCTCATGGAGGATTTTCTCCAACAGCGCCGCTTCTTCGGCCGTGAGGTTCCCCTTCGTTTTTTCCTCCAGAATGCCCAACGTGTCGATGGTGTGCTTGGCCAGGTCCAGACGCGGCCCGGTCGCCTTGCCGGCCGGGTCGGGCACCTGGCCCAGCGCCGCCAGCGCTTGCAGCGACAGGGTCTGCACCAGCAGCGAAAACGACGGAGGTGGCAGCGGCGTCGACTTCTCGCTCATGCGGTCGCTCCTCTGAAAACCGCAGGAAAAAAGCAGCGCGGCAACCCAGTAGCTCGTCAGAAGTGCGGTTCAGTATAAAAGAGGGCCGGTTGGACCGACCAGACGAGGCAGCGGCGGTTAGCTGCCAGCAGCGGCTGCTGCGCCGCGCAGGCCACCGAACGGCTTTCGCGGCGGCCGCCAGGCGGCTGCTGCGCTGGCAAGGGCGGCCGCGGGGCGGGTGATGCTGTTTCCCTGTTTTCCAGATATGGTCGGTGCATTTTGTGCGAGGAGACCAGCACGTGTCGGGCACGAGCAGCCGGGTAGCGCTCGTCACGGGAGGCGGGACGGGCGTGGGGCGGGCCACAGCACTGGCGCTGGCGCAGCGCGGCTACGACGTGGCCATGAACTACTCGCGTTCCGCCCAGGAGGCGGAAGAGACGGCCGCGGCCGCACGCCAGCACGGGGTGCGGGCGATCACGCTGGCGGCCGACGTGGCCGACGATGCGCAGGTCCGCCAGATGGTGGCCCGCTGCGGCGAGGTCTTGGGCCGGCTGGATGTGCTGGTCAACAACGCGGGGACGACCTATTTCGTGGACCACCACGATCTGGAAGGGCTGACCGAAGCGATGTGGGACCGCATCCTGGCGGTCAACCTCAAGGGGCCGTATTTCGTGACGCGGGCGGCGGTCGAGCTGCTGCGGGCTTCGGGCGGCGGGGCGATCGTGAACGTGGCCTCGGTCGCCGGGATCGCCGGCAGCGGCAGCTCGATCGCCTATGCCGCTTCCAAAGGCGGCTTGATCACGATGACCAAATCGCTGGCCCGGGTCCTGGCCCCGCAGATCCGGGTGAATGCCGTCTGCCCCGGGCCGATCCTCTCGCGCTGGCTGGTGGGGCATGAGGCGATGATCGAAGCGGCGCTGAAGGTCACGCCGCTGGGGCGGGCCTCGACGCCAGAAGAGGTGGCCGCCGTGATCGTGTTTCTGGCCTGCGACGCGGCGATGGTCACGGGACAAGCGGTGGTGGTCGACGGCGGACGGACGATGTAAGGTGCGGGCTCTGGCGCCGCGTGCCGCCCCTTTTTCGCGGCGCAAGTTCGCGTCGGCTCGGCAGGGAAATGCTTCGCGACAGGTGCAGCGAGTCGGACATGGGCAAGGCGCAGGTGATTATCGCCGATTTCCACCACGGTTCGGTGGAGGTCGAACAGGAGATTCTGGGCGAGCTGGCCACGGTCGAGGCGCTGGATGTGCAGCGCGAGGCCGAGCTGTGGGGACGGGTCGAGCAGGCCGACTGCCTGATGGTCTATCACACGCTGCGCGTCACGCGGGCTACGATCGAGCGGCTCGAGCGCTGCAAGCTGATCGTCCGCTGCGGGGTGGGCTACGACAATGTGGATCACGCCTTCGCCCGCACGCGGGGCATTCCGGTGGCCAATGTGCCGGACTACGGCACCGAGGAAGTGGCCGACTCGGCGATCGGGATGCTACTGGCTCTGACACGCGGGATCGCGTTCTTCAATACGTTCCTCCGCGATCCGCAGGCCGACTGGCGCTACCGCCATGTGGGGCCGCTGTGGCGGCTGCGGGGGCGGACGCTGGGGATCGTGGGGCTGGGGCGGATCGGCACGGCTGTGGCCGTGCGGGCCAAGGCGCTGGGGATGGACGTGGCCTTCTACGACCCGTACAAGCCGGACGGCTACGACAAAGCGCTGGGCGTGCGGCGGAAGGAGACGCTCGAGGAACTGCTGGCCGAAGCGCATGTGCTCTCGTGCCATTGCCCGCTGACGGAGGAAACCTACCGCCTGATCAACGCCGAGGCGATCGCCCGCCTGCCCCGCGGGTCGTACCTGATCAACACGGCCCGGGGGGACGTGGTGGACATCGCCGCGATCCCGCCGGCCATCGCCAGCGGGCAGCTTGCCGGCGCGGGGATCGACGTGCTGCCGCAGGAGCCGCCCGGGCCAGACAACCCGCTGGTGGCCGCCTGGCGCGACCCGCGTCACCCGGCCCACACGCGGGTGATCCTCGGCGCGCACCATGCCTTCTACAGCATGGAAGGGCTGCGCGACATGCGGGTCAAAGGCGCCCAGGCCTGCCGCCGGGCGCTGCTTGGCCTGCCGCTGCGGAACGTGGTGAACTGACGGGCGCGGGTCTCCGGCCCCCGCGGCGCGGTGCTGCCGCAGGGGACGCCGGCGTGCTGGCCGCAGGTTCCTCATCGCGGCGCAGGAGGCCGCCGCGACGGCCGATAAAAGCCGATCTTTTCCAGCGCCAGATAGACCTCCTCCAGCGTCTTTTCGCCGAAATTGGCGATGCTCAAAAGCTGCTCGGGCGTGCTGTTCAAAAGGTCGCGGACGGTGAAAATGCCCCGCTCCTCCAGGCAGTTGGTCGTCCGCACCGACAGCCCGATCTCGGCGGTGCTCATCTCCAGCCGCTCTTTCATCAGGCGAGACGCTTCTTCCTCCCGGCTGAGCGGAATGCGGGTCCGGCTCATGCGACATCCTCCCTGGTCGTCCTGAAACGCCTGGCACGGCTTCCGCGGCATCCCGCCCACGGAGTTCCACCCTGCCGCAGACGTCGGCCGCCCGGCTGCCCAGACCGCAGCCTGCGTCGGCCGCAGCCATGGCGACCTGCCAGGCGCCTTGCACGGTGGCGGAAGCCAGCTTCCGGGCCAAAAGTATAACGAACGGCTGGAGAACTCCTAGCGTCTTCTCGTTCAATTTTGCAGAACTTGTTACAAAGACGCTAGCACCCAGGTGCTAGCAGGTGGCTCGCAGCCCGCCGAGACGTTCCCGCCAAGGGGCAAGCGGAACCGTGGCCGACAAGGGTCGCATGGGAGCGGATGTCTTCCAGCGCCGTGACCGCTCCGCGCTGGCCATGCCGCGCCGGCTCGCCACTTCGCCCCGCGTCAAGGCTGCTTGCGGCGCACCAGCTCCACGTAATCGCAGCGGGCGCCGGCGGCGGTCGTCCGGAGCTGGAGCGTGGCCCCTTGGCTGACGGTAACGCCGGGCAGTGTCTGGTCGGCCCAGCCGCCCGTCGCCCCGCGCCGCGACCAGCGGTGCACCTGCCGCCCGGCACGCGGGTCGTCGAGGCTCAATTCCCAGTCGCCCACGGCCTCTTCAGTGGCTCCGGCCGTTTGTGCGTACCGCACGACCAGGTCATAGACGGCGCTGTCGGCCATGTACGGCTCGCGGAGGCGCGTCGTCGCCGTGGCGGCCGGATGCCCGTCCCGACGCCTCACGTGGAGCCGGTGGGAGACCTGCCGCTCGGCCGCCTCCTCGACCTCGAATCCGTCCAGGTCGCGGAAGTTTTCCGCTTCCACCCGGATCACGCTCCGATCAGCCAGCGGCAGCGGCCGACGATGCTCGGCCAGCAGGAGGCGGAGCTTTTCCGGGTCGGCCGCTTCGTCCCCGGTCGCCAGGAAGTACGCCATCCCGGCATCCGACGGGTCCGGCCGGGTGGACACTTCCATCCGCTGCCAGAGGAACTGCAGCTTCGGGTCGTCGCTCTGCCGCAGCCAGTGCCAAGGCATCCAGTGCTCGGGGCGGGCGGGCTGCCGGTAGGGGCTGGTGCTCAGCAGGCGGTTCTGATCCTGGATCTGCACCCAGGGCAGGCCCAGCTCGATCACCGCCCGCTTGGTTAACGTGAACGTGTAGTCGCGGGCGTAGCCGTCGTTCCAGCGGCTGTGCGAAATGCAAAACACGTGCTCCCGCCGCGCCGGTGCGGCCTGCTGCAAGGCGCGTAGCGGCACCTCGACCGGCCCGGCGATGATCAGGTACAGCGGGTCCTGGGCCGTCGAGGCGTCGATCGCCGCGGCCAGGTCGCGCACCGCCCGCTCCAGCTCCTGCCGGCAATCGAAAAACCGCCCGCGGTCATAGCCCCAGTGCTCGGCCGCCTCTAGCACGCTCTGCGCATGGACCTTCTCCCACTGGGGATCGGTTTGCGGCAGGATGTTGTTGTAATGGAAGTGCACGAGCTTCTCGCGCAGCCCGCACTCCGCCAGGATCGCCAGCACCATCGGCGAAGCCGCCCAATCGTCCGGGTCGTTGTGGTTTCCATCGGCACTGTACGCGATCCGCCCGCAAAACGCCCCGTCCAGATACGGACCGGCTCCTTGGCTCTGAGTCGCCAGGGTTGCCGACACGACGACCAGCCAGCCGGCCGAACCTCGCCATGATCGCATGAGTGTCTCCTCCTGTGTCTTTTGCCGTATAGGTGTCTTTTGCCGTACAGGGCATCCCTCGCATGTCCCGGCCAGGCGATGCCCCTGTTCGTCCACGTTCGGGGCAGCGTGGCAGGACGGCGTGGCACGACCGCCCCCTGTCACAACCCACGAACGATCGTCGCCAGGGCATCGGCGCCGGCCTGGGCGATCTGCCCGTCCTGCTGGGCCGTGACGCCGCTGATGCCGATCGCCCCGATCATCTGACCGTCGACCACCAGCGGCACGCCCCCCTCCAGCGGCACAGCGCCGGGCAGCCCCAAGAGCGCGTGGCGTCCCCCGGCGACCTGCTCCTCGAAGACTTTGGTCGGCCGCTTAAAGCCAATCGCCGTCTGCGCCTTGCGCTGCGAAACAATCACGCTGCCGGTCTGCACGCCGTCCATCCGCTGGAAGAAGACCAGATGCCCGCCATCGTCGACGATGGCGATGCACACGTTCCAGCCGTTGGCGCGGGCGTGCTGCTCGGCTGCCTGCGCCACCTTGCGGGCCACTTCCAGCGTCAGCACCCGCTTGGTCGGCAATTCATCCCCGCAGGACCAGCCCGCGGTGCCCAGCCATACGCTGAGGACGCATGCCCATCCCATCGCCTTGCGCCACACGGCTGTGGAAGCACGGTGTCGTCTCATCGCTGTTCCTCCATCGTTCGGAATATTGCGTGTCATCGCTCCTGGCGGCCTTCGCGCGGGGCTGCAGCGCCGGCCGGAACCTCGCGGAAGATGGCCGCCGCCCCGGAAGCATACCACGCGGCCATCCCGCCGTGGCCCTTCTCCGCCACGATCCGGTAGAGCGGATTCTGCTCCGGGACCTCCTGCGCGGCCACCAGCAGTGCCGGTCCTTGGCCGGCCTCGGCCAGCCGCACGGCACAGTGCGGTGCGAAGCCTCCCGCGCGCTTGCCGGCCCCGCGATGGAAATCTTCCCACAGGGCACTGCCTCCGCTGCCGGGCAGGCTGGCATCGACCACCTCGCCGCGGGCGGCATTCACCGTGACCGTGAAGGTCCGGAACGATGCCAGGTTGGCCCAGAGCTGCCGTTGCACCAGCCGTCGTTCCAGCGACGCCTCCGTGGCGTACGCCAGATGCACGTGGACCAGCGCTCCGCGCCACGCCGCCATCTCCGCCAGCTCGCTCCACAGGGCATCTCGGCCGATCGTCACCACGGCCGGCACGCCATGCAGGTCGAACCACATCGCGTGGGTCGAACGGCCGGGAGCGAAAGGTCCGCCCGGCGGAGCGGCGATCTGGAAGTAGCGCGTCTGCACGTCTCCCTGCGGGCTGAGCACGACCGCGGCATTGTACCGCTGCCCGCCCTCGATCCAGGGCGTGCCGTACACGACGTACAGCCGGTGCGCCCGGGCGGCAGCGGCCAGCGCCGCCTGCGCCTCGGCCAGCCGTTTGGGGCTCACATCCCGCAGGTCCACCTCGTCCGCGCCGGTCAAGGCCAGCTCGGGAAAGGCGATCAGGTCCGCTCCTTTCGCAGCCGCTTCCAGGATCGCTTCCTGCATCGCCTCGAGGTTCACGTCGATCCGCCGCGAACAGACCATTTGACCGGCGGCGAGCGTCACGGTTTTCGCTGGCGAGGTCAGCGGCTGGTGGGCGCCTTGCGCCCGGGTGGCACGATCGCGCAGGGCCAGCCCGGTTTGCCAGAAGGGAGCCAGCAGCGGATGCTGCCGCCGCTCGTGGGCTGCCGCCGCCGTGGCCTGGCTCAGGTCGAGCGTGGCGACCAGCAGGCGGTCGCGCTGGGTGTCCAGAGCGGCCACGAGCCGTCCGTCCGGTGCGAAGACCGCGCTGTGCCCGTGGCCCGTGGGAGCTGGCTCCTCGGGCCCGGCACCAACCGGCGGCAGTTGGTAGGGGGCGGTGTTGGCGAAGACGACATACACCCCGCTGCGCAGCGCCCGCGGCACATACCAGTACCATCCCAGATCGTCGATCCATTCATTGGCGTAGTTGTTGGAGCACTCGAAGAGGATCTTCGCACCGGCCATCACGGGCAAATCTTCGACACCGCGGAGCCAGCGGTCGGCGCAGAGGATCGCAGCGCAAGGGATGCCGTCGATCCAGAACAGGCTGGGCGCCTCCTGGAACCTCGCGTCGCTCCACAGTTTGTGGTAGGTCAGCAGCACCTGCCCCCGTGGGTCGATCACCAGCAATCGCTCAAACGGCTTTTCCCCTTCCTGACGCCAGTACAGCCCGCCCAAGAGCACATACACCTGCTGCCGGGCCGCTTCCGCCGCCAGCTCCGCCACGGCCGCATCGATCGCCTCCCGAGCCGTCACCGGAGGCGGATAGAGCGCCGTCTCGGGAAAAACCACCACCCGGCAGTGCTGCGTGCGTGCCTGGCGGATCATGCCGATCAGTTTGTCGCGGTTGGCAGCCAGCGTCGGCTCCAGCGCGACCTGCGCGATGCCGATCGTCAACGATTGTGGAGCTTCGCCCGGCGGCTGTGCCCTTGCAGCGAAACCAACCAGCAGCGTGGCCAGGCACGGCACGACCCACCGGCCGCGGGCCGCGGTGCGAATCGCCCAGGACGCCGCCGCGTGTGCCACCGTGCCACGTGCCCGGGGTTTTGCTAAGGGCGTAAGGCCGGCTGCGGTCGGAGTGGTCGCGGCTTGCACGGCTGCCTTCATGGTCCACCTCGCCCTGTGGCACTGCGGAGGTTCAGCTCCAGTCCCTCGGCCAGCACCCGATTCCCCATCGCGACCTCCACCCCCAGCGTGGTCTGCTCATGGTACTGGGGTGGTAGTCGTTCCCGGCCGCTTGCGTCCTGCGCGGAAACCCGAACTCGGAAAATGCCACAGGAAACGCCGGGCGCGTCCATGCCTGGCGTTTGCAGCACGCACTGGCCGCTGGCATCAGTCGTGCCTTGGGCACCTGGCACGCCCGAGCCGAGGAACGGCTCGGGCACGAGGGTCACGACCGCCCCCGACAGCGGCTTGCCATCGAGCGTCACCACCGCCCGCAAAAACAAGAGCCCCGCCCGATCCTCCTGATACTGGCGGATGCGGGCGGCGATTTCCTCACGCGACAAGCGGCCGTCCCGGTCGGTATCGGCATAGGGCAGGGCGGCTTTCAAGCCGGGACAGGCGGCCAGCTCCCGCTCATCGAGCACGCCGTCGGCGTTCTTGTCGTATGCCGCCAAGGCCCCTGCCGCCGCTCCCTGGGGGTCGAGCGGGGGCACCGCAATCCGCGCGGGGCCGCAGCCTGCGACACTGGCCGCCAGGACAACGACAGCGGTCAGCCCTCGCACAACCCATCCCCCTCGCGGCCGTGCTAGCCGCCGGCAGCCACCGGCGACGACCAGCCACGAGGGGGCATGCCGCCGGCCCGCGAAGCGGGATGAAAACGCCGCGTCCCGTTGCATGGTTCCGAGGTTCCACAGCCTCCTCAAGGGCTCGAACCAGGCACACCGTCGTCCCTGCCGCCGAACAGCAAGTGCACCTGCCCATCGATGTTATAAGCGACCTGCCGGACCGAGCCATCGCACATCACCATGTTGATCGCTCCCGGGTGGGCGCTGCCGAACGACTGCTGATGCGGTACAAACCCCGGCCGGTCCTGCGACACCGGCACGGGCAGCTTGCCGGTGATCTGCCCGGCGGCGGTGACCGTTGCCGTGCCGGTCCAGCGGTACAGATCGTCGTCGAACCCCTGGAAGACCGTGCCATCGTCGGCGAAGTCGCCCTGCCCGGCGTAGTACCTATCGGGCACCATCGGCTTATCACCCGCCAGGTACGTCTGGGAGAGGCCATCGCTGATTTCCGCGATCCGCACGCGGCTGCCCTGGTACGAGACGCCGTTGTGCCCCGAGGCACAAGGGGCGGTGTTGCACGCGCCACTCGAGGTGGGCAGGCTGCCGAAGTACGTCGCGGCCGCGGCATAGCTCGGCGGACCGGGCGAGAAGTGTGCCGTCCGGAGGACCCAGCGACTGCTCCCCGTGACCACCAGATTTCCCGCATTGACGGCGTAGTCGATCCGGGCCGCTTGATCGAGCGTGATCCCCGGCAGGTTGACATACGTCGCCGTGCGCGCCAGCGGATAGAGCCGCGCCGGACGCCGCGCCGGGCAGTGGAACACCTTGACTGGCGTCTGCACCAGCCGCGTCAGATCAGCGGGCAGCCCGCTGGCGGCCTGCTGCCGCAGATTGGCCTGTTCTAGATACGGCAGGACATTGAACGT
>Ga0073932_1005610_pt1 | contig 13490 bp, 9 predicted proteins | sample DewCreD2012metaG_FD_76967 | JGI IMG/M metagenome (GOLD analysis project Ga0073932, IMG submission 76967) | Hot spring sediment bacterial and archeal communities from British Columbia, Canada, to study Microbial Dark Matter (Phase II) - Dewar... ... | reverse complement strand
GACCTGACCGGCTACATCACCGAAGGACAGATCGTCCTCAGCCGCGAATTACACCAGCAAGGAATTTATCCGCCGATAAACGTCCTGCATTCCTTATCTCGCTTGATGAAAGAAGCTATCGGCGCACAAAATACCCGCGAAGACCACCGTACGGTAGCCGACCAGCTTTATTCCCTTTACGATGAAGGGTGTAACCTGCGCCGCCTGAAGGATATTGTGGGTGAAGCTGCCCTCAGCCGCCAAGACCGCCTGGTATTGAGCTTTACCGAGGCATTCGAGGGGAAGTTTATCCACCAGGGCGGTCAGAACCGCGATGTTGAAACCACCCTCCGTATAGCCTGGGATTTGCTTTCCGATCTTCCGGCAGAAATGCTTAAGCGGATCCCGCTAGATTTTATTCAAAGGTATCATCATCCTGCAGAAGCTGCCCCGGCCCACTAGCGAGGAATAGGATGCCAAAAGTCTCAACCACCCGCATGGCGCTGCTCAATCGAAAAGCGCAGCTGGAACTGACCAGAAAAGGGCATGACCTGCTGGAGAAAAAGCGGACTGCCTTGATGCAAGAGATCATGCGGGTGGCGACTACCGTCTTGGAAGCCAATGCCGAGTTAAAACAAACAGCCGATCAGGCGCGGCTGGCGTTAGCCCATGCAGAAGCATATGCGGGTTTTGAGGAGGTTCAATCGGCGGCTGTGGCAGCCCGCAAGGAGTTTTCCATTAAAATTGACAGCTTGAACTTGATGGGGGTGCGGGTTCCACGCATTGAACGAAGCAGTGCAGCCCGCTCGGTGTTCGAGCGGGGGTATTCGGTAGTGGGAACACCTGCGGTGATTGATGAGGCTGCTGAGGCGTTTGAATATGAGATCGACGCCATCATCCAGCTTGCCGACCGTGAACTGCGCCTGACCCGTCTGTTAGATGAAATTCAACGCACCAACCGCCGGCTGAATGCCTTGGAGCAGACTATCATTCCACGCCTTACCGGCGAGATTAAATATATCCAACTGTCACTGGAAGAACGCGAACGGTCCGACCACTTCCGCCTTAAGATTGCCAAACGCTTACTGGAACGAAAAAAAGAAGCCTAAAGATGTCGTTCTGGCATCAATCGTGCATAGAAAAAAAGCATAACGCCATAAATTAATTAACAATCAATGAGAGATTTTGGCATTTTGCCTAAGCAATTTCCGAAGGGGAATTGTTTATCCAGTACATTTTATTTTTCTTTCATGGTAAACTTATCAGGAGAGCAACATGAGAGACCGATCGAGGGGATTGGTTAGAAGATTATCGTATGAAATGATGGACAAATTCGTTCCAATCCCTTCACCCTAATTCGCCAATATCTTCGTCTGATTTATCGAAATGTCAACGGCGGATTGTCATCCGGTCAGGCCTTTTATTATGGTAAGTATGCGTCAAAAAATATCCACCCGTTCGATAATCGTTCTGCTCCTTTATTGTTTGCTTTGCCCAACAATTTCCTATTGGCTGATCCAATACAATCTCCCGGAAATGTTGTTGTTTTTGCTCCTCTTGCCGCTGCTGGGAATAGCCGGTTGGTATCCTGGCTGGGTACGCTACGCGCTCTTGTTTCTGCTGACGGTCTGCGCGGCTTGGGTGGCTTTGAATACCTCCGCCAATCTGGGGATTTCCACCATCTTGATCCTCGTAGCTGTGGTGTTGGGCATTTCTTCCCTGGCTGCTCTGCATTGGGCGCAAAGGAAAGAAAGAGCCGAGGCAGCCCTGCGCGATTCCGAAGAGAAATTCCGTCAAATGGCAGAGAATACCCACGAGGTATTCTGGCTGCGTTCGTGTCCGCAGGGTGAATTCATTTATATCAGTCCGGCTTTCGAGAGGGTGTGGCAGTTCCCGCCGGCAGAGCTTCTGGCTGACCCTAATCGGTTCTTGGAAAGCATCCATCCCGAAGATTTAGCCCGCGTGAAAAAAAACCAGCGCCAACTGCTGGAGGAGAATCGGGCTTTTGATGAGGAATTTCGCATCGTGCGGCGCGATGGCAGCCTGGGCTGGGTATGGGTGCGCCAATATCCGGTGATGGAATCGCATGGCAAAAACTGCTACCGCTTGGCTGGCGTGGCGGAAGAAATCACCTCCCGGAAAAAAATGGAAATGGAATTACGCCAGGCAAAGGAAAGCGCCGAAAACGCCGCCATTGCCAAGAGCGCCTTTTTGGCAAACATGAGCCACGAAATTCGTACGCAGATGAACGGCATTGTCGGTATGAGCGATCTGCTGATGGACACTCCCCTCAATGAAGAGCAGCGCGATTACTTGGAGACTATCCGCAGCAGCGGTGATTCGCTCTTGACGATCATCAACGATATCCTCGATTATTCCAAGATCGAAGCCGGAAAAATGGAATTGGAGAATTTATCCTTCGATATCCGCGACTGCATCGATTCGGTGCTGGACTTGCTGGCAGCCCAAACGACCAACAAGGATATCGAGATCGCTTATCTCGTTTCCGAATCCACCCCTACCCACATCACCGGCGATATCACCCGCCTGCGGCAGATTCTGTTGAACCTGATCGGCAATGCGATTAAATTCACCGAGCAGGGCGAAATTATCATCCTGGTGAACAGCGAACCGGCAGCGAATGGCGGTTATAAACTGCAATTTTCGGTCAAGGATACCGGCATCGGCATCCCTCCTGAACGGATGGTACACCTGTTTGAATCGTTCAATCAGGGCAGCCCTTCCACCAGCCGCCGCTTCGGAGGGACCGGTTTGGGGTTAACCATCAGCAAACGATTGGCAGAGATGATGGGCGGGCAGATGTGGGCGGTTAGTGAGGGCATCCCGGGCAAAGGCTCCACTTTCCATTTTACAATCCAAGCCCAAGAAGCCTCCACCCAAAGTGAGCAGGAATTGCAAAATGCCCGTCATTACCTCAAAGATAAACGCCTGTTGATTGTAGACGATAATGAAACCAATCGAAAAATCTTGGTTCGCCAGACCCTCGCTTGGGGAATGAGCCCGGTTGCCGTCGCCGGCGGCGAGGAAGCCCTGGCATGTGTGGTGCGCGGCGATCAGTTTGATGTGGCGATCCTGGATATGCAGATGCCGAACATGGACGGCGCAGAATTGAGCCGCCGCATCCGTCAATACCGCGATGCCTTCAGTTTTCCGATCATCATCCTGACCTCGGTTGGCTTCCGCGACCGCATCCCTTTGGAAGCCGATGTGTTTGCCTTTCTCTACAAGCCCGTCAAATCCAGGCAGCTGCTCGAAACGTTGGTTAACCTGTTCCGTTCGAACCGTCGCAAAGAACGGCGTTCCCTCACCCGCACCTTCTTCGATACCCGCATAGCCCAGCGTCATCCCCTGACCATCCTGCTGGCGGAGGATAACCCGATCAATCAAAAGGTAGCGATGCGTATGATGGAGAAAATGGGGTATCAGCCTGATCTGGCAAGCACCGGCTTGGAGGTGTTAGAAGCCTTGCAGGAGAAACAATATGACGTCGTCTTGATGGATGCCCATATGCCGGAGATGGACGGCGAAACGGCAGCCCGCCGCATTCGCCAGGAAATCCCGGCTGAGCGGCAGCCGTACATCATCGCCCTCACCGCCAGCACCTTACAAGAAGACCAGGAACGATTTATCAAGGCGGGAATGGATGCTTTCATCAGCAAACCGGTCCGTGGACAGAGTTTGCAAAAGGCGCTGCAAAAAGCCCCTTCTCGTCATGTCATTCTGGAGCCGTCCCCCATGAGTAAAGAAAAAACCCCCTTAAATGAGCCTGTCATTGATAAAGAAGTATTAGCCAGTTATTGGAAACCGCATCACCTCGAAATCCTGATCGATGTCATTGATATCTTCAAAGAGGAAGCTCCCACCCAAATGCTGGACCTCAAACGCGCCATCGATGCCAAAGACGCAGAAGAAGTTCATGTCAGAGCCCATAAATTGAAAAGCTCAAGCCTTAATTTTGGCGCGAAGCGTTTTTCGGAATTATGCCGGCAGCTGGAAAAGAAGGGTGAAAAGCGGAAACTGAGCGGAGCAGAAGCCATTTATGCTCAAATCGAAAGCGAATTCCAAAAACTCATGGCTGAATTAGAGAAGATTCGCCAGCCGCAGGCTTGATCTTACCGCATTAAACCTGTTATGTTTAGTTTATAATCGAATAAGGAATATAAACCTGCCGATCTTCATTGTTCGTATTCATCCGGCGGGAGTCAGTGAAAAATGGAGTTATTCTATGTCAGTTTTCGCAAGGTCTGTATCTATTGAAGAGCACCAGCGTATTCCCGATTTAATCAAAGATGTAACCGGCCGTGGCGGATCGTTCATCCCGGATTTTAATCCCTTTGTGCGGGATGTAGCGCTGTACCGCGCAGTCCAGCCCGGCAGGTCGCGGGTGCAAATTCGAGCAGGATTCTTGTATGAATTGGTCAAGTTGGCTCCGATTGAGATTCGTCCAGAGTGGGACCTGACCGGAGAGCATTTGCTTCCCTCGGCAGATGTGTATTGGTTTGCCTTCCAAAAGGAACCCCAAGACCTCAGCCGCTTGTTTGAATTGGGGATCACAGAAGAAGAAGTTGAGAGGGTGCAGAAAACCGTCCAGGCATGGACAAACCAATTTGGGCCTGCCTTCCCCGATGTGTGGATGAACGCTGTCGGCGAAGTCTCCGAAACCAACAAGCTGGGTAATGGCTATTGGGGAAAGACGAGTTCCGATCAGGTCTATTGGGCATCCGGTTGGATCGAAAACCACTCGGTGCGCGGGTACGAGGAAGTGCTGCGGATTGGGTTTACAGGCATCCGCCAGCGTATCGAAACCCTGCTGATGGAAACGGATATCAATGACCCCGATTTCCCTCAAAAGGAGAACTTTTGGAAGGCGGCGATGATGGTCTGCGATGCCGGTATCCTGCTGGGGAAGCGGTATGCCGACCTGGCATTGGAGATGGCAGCCCGTACGGATGATCCATACGAACAGAGCCGCTACCAATCCCTCGCCGAGGTATGCGCCCGCGTCCCGGCTCACGGCGCCCGCACGTTCTTCGAGGCGGTACAATCGCTCTGGTTTGCCCATGTCCTATCCTGTGGCGAGGATTATATCAACGCCAATTCTATCGGACGGTTGGATCAAATGCTGTTCCCCTACTATCAGCAGGATATCGAAGCCCACCGCCTGACGCGAGAAGAAGCCCTGGAGATCATGGAAGAGCTTGCCTGTAAACTCTACCTGGATTACGACGTCCAGGCGATCACGCTGGGCGGGCAGGATAAAGACGGTAATGACGCCACGAACGAAGTGAGTTACCTGATCCTGGAAGCGACACGGGCAGTCGGGTTTGCCCGCGATGTTTCGGTTCGCCTGCACCGCAGCAGCCCGCCGGAGTTTGTGCGCCTGGCGTCCGAGTTGATCATCCGCGGTGGGGGTATCCCGTTCATCTTCAATGATGACTGCTTCATCCCGGCGCTGGTCGAACACGGCATCGCACTGGAGGATGCCCGCAATTACGCCCCCATCGGCTGCATCGAACTGACCATCCCCGGCAAAGCCAACCCGCATGCTGTTTCCGGCTGGTTCAATTCGCTCAAATGTCTGGAACTGGCGCTGTTCGGCGGCATAGACCCGCAAACCGGAGAGCAGTTGGGCGTGCGCACACCCACCCTGCCGGAATACCAAGACTTCGAGGATCTGTTCCGGGCATACTGCCAACAGGTGGAGTTTTTTGCCAACCGCATGGTCTATCACTGCAACCGCGGCGAGTTGATGCAGCGCGAGCGCGGTCCGCTGCCGTGCCTTTCTACCCTTACCGAAGACTGCATCGGGCGCGGGCGGGATATTACCGACGGCGGTCCGGTCTATAACTACCATTCGATCTGCTTTTTGGGCACTGCCAATACGGCGGATTCGCTGATGGCGATCAAGAAGCTGGTATTCGATGAACATTTGGTGGATGCCGGGGAATTGCTGGCTGCTCTCAAAGCGAATTTTTCCGATCATGAGCTGCTGCGCCAGATGCTGCTGAAGCGGGCGCCCAAATACGGCAACGATTTTATCGAGGTGGATGCCTTTGCCCAGCGCATCAGCGAGCATTTCATTGACCTGATGGACACCATGCGCAGCCCGCTCAACGGACGGTATTTTGTTCACCTGTTCTCCTTCCGCTGCAACTTGGATTTCGGCAAAAGCGTGGGGGCTACGCCGGATGGCAGGCGCGCCGGCGAACCGCTGGCGTATTCCCTTTCAGCCCACCAGGGGCGCGATCAAGCCGGCGTAACCGCTTTGCTGAATTCGATCAGCCGTATGCCGCACCAGCGCGCTGCTGGAGCCACCGCCGCCATCGTCGAGATCGATCCTGACCTCGTTAAAGATGAAGCCGGGGTGGAACGCCTGACCCAGATTATCCAGGGGGCAATTGCCATGGGCGTGGGGCAAATCCAGTGGAACGTCACTACCGTAGAACGGCTGCTGCAAGCCCAGCGCGACCCGGAGCATTACGGCAACATCGTCGTGCGTGTGGCGGGATATTCTCAGATGTTCAAGCTGGTGCCGACCGAACTGCAGAATCATATCATCGCCCGCACCAAACACCGGCAAAGTTAAGGGGTTTCTTACTTCATCATCCGGCGGATCTATTTCCAGTCCCTGAGTGTGAACAGCAGAGAAGTTAGCAGCCACCGCCCTGTATCGGTGAGCACCGGTCGCCACTCGCCAAAGAAAAACGGCGCAAGTTAGAATCATCTCGCCTAAAGGCACACATCGATGGATTGCACCAAGTCAGTTGTATCTTTAAGCGCTACCTGTTTCTCTGATCCGGTTTAATCACCGGGAAATAAACCTGATACTTTTCCTCTCGGACCTGGTATATAGGGATAAAGCGGATATTTTCAGGCTGGTTTACAGTGCGAAAGTCACCGGTCCAATAAGTCCACTCCCGCTCGTTATCAGCAGTAAGGAGGGTGTTTGCATCGGCTGGGTCACCGTAGAGGACTTTTTCCAACAGGATCGAATTGCGGTCCTGAGTCATGCCGCCGCCAGAGATACCTGCCAATACAACCGGTCCATCCATGAAGGCAACCGTATCTGCTTTATCCGGCAGAGGACAGGTGGTCAGGGTTTTTGGAAAAACGATCTGAATACGATCGTCGTTCCAGATTCTCTCAAAATCAATATAAGTGGAAGGTTCGAAACGGGCTGGTTGGTCTTCGCCGTTGATATGAATTATGGGTGCTGCACTGATCCACCAGGGTAAGCGGAGTTTCAGATCGAACTCTTGGGGATGATCACAACGGATACTAAGTGTATAAGCCCGGCTGTTAGGTCGGTTTTCAGCCTCAAGCTGGGCATCTTCTATTAATCGCAAACAAACCTTCACCCCCTCATGGTCCCAGGTTAATTCACCAGGAATATATTGGGCAAGTACCAAATTGTTCCCTTGCCGGAAGAAAATGTTGTTCGCATATATCGTATGCGCCTGTACGAGGGTGCCGTGGCAGCACCAGAAATCTTGGGTAGGCGATCCCCATTTTTTAACCGAACCAGAGCGCAACGGGAGCCAGTAAGCGATCTGACCAGTATCCGGGTGCTGCTGTGCCAGGATACCGTTGAACAGGTTACGTTCCCAGTAGTCTGCATATTTCACATCGCCGGTCCAACGATAGAGATACCACGCCAGGCGCATCAAGTTATACACCGTACAGTGTTCCTGGGTTTTTTCTCCCAGGCGGGTGGATAACTTTCCAATCGGGGACCAGATCTCTCCATTGGTTTGCCCGCCAGTACAATAATAACCACGCTGTTCTACTGCACTACGCCAGTATGCCTCGACGATCGCTCGCCAGCGCTCCAGACCGGTTACTTCCCAGGCGCGGGCAGCCCCATGCGCTTCAGGGATAGTGGTATTGGCATGCATATTGGTCAGTTTCTCCTGTCCAGCCAGGAGCGGTTCACAAAGGCGATGGCGGTCATAACGTTTCATCAGTTCCAGATGTTCTTTTTCACCGGTCACACCATACAGATTAGCCCAAGTTTCTAACATGCCGCCAGTCTCGAAATCAAGGATATCGTCCAACTGCTGACGAGTAAATTGATCCGTCCAGCGGTAAAACCAACGCGACCATTTAACGAGGATATCCAATGCTTGCCAATTGCCGGCATAGGTATACATATCCATCAACCCCATCATGGTCTTATGTAAGGTATAGTGGGGCGCCCAGGCAGTTTTGCCGCGAGCGATCCAATCCAGGTACTTCTCGGGGATCGATCCGATCCACTCACCGCCATTCTCCTGCTGGCAGCGGGCAAGTTCTGCCACGATATAGGCTGCTTTACCGCCAATTTCCTGATCGCCGGTATTAGCGTAAATCATAGCGGCTGCCGAGAGCCAATGACCCAAAAAATGACCCCGCACCTGGCAGGTTGGTGATTCCCAACCACCATGGCAATCCATCGGAAGAAAACGCGGATTCCACAAACCGGCTTCCAAATAGTAATTCTGAAGCAGGTTCTCGGTTTTAAGGGATAGTAAATACTTCCGATTAAGGTCGTAGCGATCGGCAAAAATGCTGGGTAGCAGGATTACCTGACCTGGCAGGGTAGATTGGAATTTAGTGGAGACAGAAACGAGGGGGGATATTGGGGTATTCATAAAAGCTCCTAGCGTTTGAAATCGATGATGGTGATGCCCTTCATGAAAATTTTCTGCGAGAAAAAGAACAATATCATACACGGAAGGGTAATCATTAAAGCCGCAGCCATGTATAAATTCCAGGGTGTTTGGCGCATATATGGAATGGTGAAATTGGTCAGGTACATGGTAAGAGTGAAATTCTTTGGCGTCGATAGGATGATCAGTGGACCAAGAAAGTCATTCCAGAAAAACACAAAGGCAAATACCCCAACAGCAGCCAGGGCAGGGCGGGACAGCGGTAAAATAATCTTCCAGAAAATATCCCAATGGGTAGCCCCATCAATAATCGCGGATTCATCATAATCCATTGGGATACTCATAAAGAATTGTCGAAGCAAAAAGATATTGTAGGCTGAACCAAACCAATGAGGGATAAGCAAAGGTAAAAAGGTATCCAGCCATCCCAATTTATTCCAGATGATGAATTGAGGAACCATCACCACCGCAAAAGGGATCATTAAGGTACTCAGGATACCTAAAAAGAGAATTTTCTTACCCGGAAAGCGCATTCTGGCAAATGCGTAAGCAACCAATGAACTAGAGAATAAAGTAGCCACTACTCCATTAATAGTGATAATCGTAGTGTTCAGGGCATAACGCACTATGGGCAACATATTGAGACCGGTATCTTGATTACCGACATAACTGTTGGTTATCGCATCGGTGAAATTCTTCCACATGGGAGGATTAGGCACCCAAGTTGGAGGAGCAGTAAAAACCTGATCGGAGGGTTTTAACGCCGTGTTGATCATCCAATAAAACGGCAGTAAGAACATAATCGTTAGGGTGATCAAAATTCCGTATGAGATAGTCTGCCGAATCAAACCTGGATTAAAACGATTCCCAAATAAAAAAGTTCGCAAATTGAAACCTGTTTTTAGGAAACTGTATGAGGACATCGTCTGAGGTGAAGTTGAATAATTGGCAGCCATTTTTTTATCCTTTGAAGAAATATCAAGATTCGGTGTTTTCATAATAAACCCATTTGTTTGCCAGTTTAAATTGGAGGATAGTCAACCCCAGGATGAAGGCAAACATTATCCAAGCCATCGCTGAGGCATAACCCATTTTCATATAGGAAAAAGCGCTCTGATAGAGGTGCAAACCCAGAAAAAGGGTGGCATTTTGTGGGCCTCCAGCCGTCATAACATAGGGTTCAGAAAAAGTTTGAATTCCACCAATAATCGCCATGACCACATTGAAGAAAATAACCGGGGTCAATAAGGGCAAGGTGATATGTTTGAATTTAACAAATTCACCCGCGCCATCGATTTCAGCTGCTTCATATAAAAACTTTGGTAATCCCTGTAAACCAGCCAGGTAAATTACCATGGGCACCCCCACATTCCATAAACTCTTAATGATCAAAGCCATCAACGCCCATTGTTTATCATAAAGCCAGTGGGGGCCAGCGATGCCTACCATTGATAGTAAATTATTGATCATGCCCAATTCGTTGTGATACATCCAACGCCAGATGACGGCGCCAGCGACCCCACTGATAATTGCGGGGACATAAAAAACAGTCCGCCAAAAAGAAGAAAGACGGATATTCTGGTTTAACAGGATAGCCAAACCCAAAGCAATTACCTGAGCAATCGGGACTGCTATCAACACATAAGTGGCAGTAACCCCAATGGAGGTTTTAAACAGCTGGTCTGTCGTAAACATATTGATATAGTTCGTTAATCCGATAAATTTGGGCGGCGTGAGCATTTTCCAACTGAAGAAACTCAAACCCAGTGAGGCAATGATGGGCCCACCGGTAAAAACCAGGAAGCCGATGAGCCAGGGAGAAATAAAACCGAAGGCAGTCAGTGTTTCCCGCATGCGCAGCTTCCGAAGAGACTCTTTACGGTTTTTGAGAAGAAGAGAATTTTTTACCATTGGGATGAACCTCCAGTTGGTTGGGGCATCTGGTATGAGAGATGCCCCAACGATTATGAGCATTGTACTTAGGCGGCCTGTTGTAAAACCGCGGTTACTTTAGGAGCAATTTCGGGGAATAAGTCCTTCGCTTTGGCAGAACCAGCATAGATTGCTTGCAACGCATCGCCAATTATCTTCATACATTCTCCCTCATTCGCAGGACCAGGCAAAACATGCCCATACTCCAATGCCTGTGGAATGACATCCCAATTCACTTCAAATGGAACATCAGCGATCCAGGGATGAGGCTCAATGAGATTAGACGATTTACGTCCACCAGGGAACTTACCCACCAAGCCATAGTTATAAATACCTTTTGTGCTACAGTGGAAGTTAAGCCATTTCCAAGCAGCGTCTGTGTTTTTGGTGGTTTTGGGGATCATGTTGAAAGCACCATGGGTAATTGTGTCACGGACTTTCCTGCTAGGCTCCGGAACAACGTTCCACCTGAAGCCGCCTAGGATCATGTTATTCATGACCCAAACTCCATCATGTTGTAAACCGATCTTCCCAGCCTGCATTAACTCAGCTACAGCCCCAATACCACCCACATCCACAATTTGACTAGGGGATGGCATTACTTCACCGCTTAATAGAACATCAGCCCAGTATTGAATTGCCTCAATAGCTTCGGGACTATCGATTACACAGGTTGAAAAATCAGGGGAGAAATAATCACCGCCGTTTTGCCGTACCATTTTCAGGTGGAAATATGTCCATCCGATCGGCAGTGTCTCCGAGCCGAACACATGGTTGGCCGGATCGGTGATTTTAGAAGCCTTTTCTACATAATCATCCCACGTAAAGTTGTCTTTATCCGGATAAGGAACGCCTTTTTCATCCAACAAGTCGGCATTGTAAAAACATACATGCGGGGCGATTACATCTGGAATACCATACCGTTTACCAGCCACTACGGGCCAGTTCCACCAATTCTCGTAAAAATCAGCGGGATTGAACTCGGGTTCAACATCGACCATCGGTTGTAAATCGTGCATCAAGTCAGCTCGAACCAGTTCCAAGCACATCGCTTCCCAACTACGAAAGACATCGGGTAAATTACCTGCTGCCGCCAAGGCAGGCACCTTTTCGGCAAAGGAGCCAATTTGCTCTTGTTCCACTTTAATGTTCGGGAACATTTCTTGAAAAACCTTGACATTCTCCACATCGCCATCTACAGCGTCATGGCGGCCATAGCGGATGGTTACCATCTCATTCGTGGAAGGAGCGCTGGTTGGTACGATTTCTTCAGCTTGAGTGGCTTCCGGTTCTGCAGTTTTTACGGTGGCAGGGGCGCAGGAAGCCAGCAATCCTGCAAATGTAACGGCTCCCGCCATTTTCAAGAATTCTCTTCGGCTTAACTTTTGAATATTCATTGATTTCATTATCTTTATCTCCTTAGTATTTTAACAAATCCAGGTTGGACAATCTATTGGTTATGTGAATGTTATAGATTTATGACTAAAAGGGACCACCTCCTATGAGTTTTGATTGGCAAGAAACAACAGAATTTACAATGGGCAATAGAAAACTAAACGAGAAAGTACCCGTTCTCTCGGTGAGTCTAAATATGAAGTTTCACCTATAAAATTAAGCAGGGGAATAAGTGGTTATTTGTTGGTTGTTAATGGATGTTTTTTATATACTTAAGTTCTACTGGATGGCTATTTCTTGTCTCCTTTTTCTCCAAGCTTTTGAACCCTGTTCATCTTCAAATTCCCACCTTTCTATTCTTGCCCCGCAGGATTCGCGCACAATCAATTTTCCTTTAACAGCAATAGTCGTGCTGATATTCGACGTCCCATCCAGCAAGTCAAGCATCAACTTTGCTGCTTCCTGACCCATTTCATAACAGGGAAGACTCACAGTTGTGAGAGCGGGGCGAATGAAACCGGCGAAATTACGATTATCATAGCCGACAACCGCAACATCCTGCGGAACATGCAAGGAAGCATCTTCTAATGCATAAATAGAACCTAATGCCATTAAATCATTCGCCGCGAAGATGGCAGTAGGAGGATCGCTTCTTTTGATCAATTCTTGTGTTGCCAGGTATCCACCCTTAACTTCCCAATCTCCCTCTTTCGTCAAGGAGGGATCAAAAGAGATATTGGCAGCTGTCAATTCCTCCTGATATCCCTTAAGGCGATTCTTGGAACTATCCCACTCAGAAGGACCATTGATATAAGCAATTTTCCGATGTCCAAGTTTAACCAAATGAGCAGTAGCAAGCCTTGCGCCATAACTATCATCGGGAACAATAGAATTTGGGCAAAGATTATTAAAGAGCCGATGAACAAATACATATGGCTTATCGGTAAGATTCTCGATCATTTCCGACGAGCGGTGCCAGGTTTCGACAAAAAAGATACCATCGATCTGTCGTTTGTTAAGGGTTTGAATGGCATCAATTTCAATTTCCGGATTCCAATCGGAGTTGATGATGATGATTGAATAATTCCTTGGTTTGAGATGATCTTGAATGCCACGGATTATGGGAGGAATAAAAGGGCTAAGCAGGTTTTCTACAATCACCCCAAGCGTATGGGTACATTCCAAGCGAAGGCTGCGGGCAACCAGATTTGGCTGGTAACCTAATTCATCTGCCAATTTTTTTATTCGCTCACGGGTTTGTTGGGAAAGGGGATGATCACTATCGGTTAATGCTCGTGAAACGGTTGCGACAGACACACCGGCTGCTTTAGCAATTTGAGTTAAGGTTACAGACATCTCTTTGACCTCTTGGACGAATTAGGCAAACGTTTACTTTCATTGTTTATTATAGAGGAAAACGTTTGCCTTGTCAAGAGGCAATTTATTCAAAAACAGCCCGCCGGAGTTTGTGCGCCTGGCGTCCGAGTTGATCATCCGCGGTGGGGGTATCCCGTT
>Ga0073932_1005609_pt1 | contig 13491 bp, 9 predicted proteins | sample DewCreD2012metaG_FD_76967 | JGI IMG/M metagenome (GOLD analysis project Ga0073932, IMG submission 76967) | Hot spring sediment bacterial and archeal communities from British Columbia, Canada, to study Microbial Dark Matter (Phase II) - Dewar... ... | reverse complement strand
CGTCATGACTTCACAGCCTTTCATTAAAATGCACCACAGAGACGCAGAGAGCGCAGAGCTTTCTTTTTTGTGCCGCGCCGCTGAGAGGCCGGCGCGGCACAAGAAGCACCCTTCGGGAAGCTTGCACCACGACCACCTCCGCGCCTACAGGTTTCATTGTCGGACAACCCCCTAGGAGCCTGTCCGAGAACACATGTTGTAGGAGCGGCTTCAGCCGCGACCCCGCACCACGCCTTCACCCATTTTTTGCCGAGGACATCCAAAAGGCATTTTCGGACAGGCTCCTAGGAGCCTGTCCGAAAACGGAAAGGGGTGTCCCGTGCGGGTGCTGGCGGAAAGATTCCCGAAGGGCGCCTCTTGTGCCGCGCCGGCCTCTCAGCGGCGCGGCACAAAAGAAGAGAAAGCTCTGCGCCCTCTGCGTCTCTGTGGTGCATTTATAAAGAGAGACGCCGTAAACGCATGATGCCATTCTCAGGCAGGCTCCTAGACGGCATGGCGGTGTCGGTTTTGAAGGACAAAATTGTGTCAAAGGGCGGGCGGGGCGGCCTTGATGGGACAATTTCGTCTTCTCCTTTTTCCTTGGGCCCCGACCCCGCCCGTCGCGAACGGCGAAAAGGCAACCCCGGCGGCCGCGGGTGCCCGCCAAAAAGGTTCCGTGCCCGCACGACGGGTCGGGCTTTCTACCCCTGGCCTTTGGATCGGGGCACATCCCAGGAGCGCAGGCATTCCAGAAGGCGCTCCTCGATGAGCCCATGCCGCTCGGGATCCTGAATCTTGGCCCCGTCCAGGTCCGTGACGTAGAAGACGTCCACCACCTGAGCGCCGGGGGTGGAAATCTTCGCCAGCTGAATGGTGAGGCCCAGTTCGAACAAGGTCTGGGTCATGGCGTGGAGCACGCCGGGCCGATCCCACGTGTAGACTTCGATGACCGTGTAAAAATCCGAGGCGCTCTCATCCAGCACGACCCGGTCGGGTTTTTTCGGCCCCACAACGGCCTTGCGGGGAATGGGCGGCCGGTGCCGTTCCTTGAGGGCCGTCAGAGCCTCCGGATCCCGAACGCACCGGGTGAGGTCGTTGCGCACGCGCGCCCAGGTCTCTTCGGGGTGAAGCGGGTCCGGGACGTCTTCCACGATGAGAATGTCCAGGGCGATGCCGTAGGATCGCGTGTAGATGTCCGCCGAAAGGATGTTCAGGCCATGGAGCCAGAGCACGCCGGTGATGGTGGCGAAAAGGCCCGGCCGATCCCGGCAGGCCGTGGTCACCTGCCACAGGCCCCCTTCCATGGGCCGGGCATCCAAGGCCAAGCCCTGCTGCGGCACATCCTTTTCCATGGCGAAGTGGCGAAGAATTTCCGAAGACGGCTGGGACAGGAGGTAGCGCAACGAGAGATTTTCCAGCCAGCGCGCCACGGCGCCGCGGTCCTCGGGCGGACACAGGGAAAGAACCTGGCCCTGAATCGCCTCCACCCTTTCCGTCACATCTTCCGGCCGCCATTCGCCCCGCAGGAGCACTCGGTCCACCTTGCCGTACAGTTCGTTCATCAGGGACGCCCGCCACGTGTTCCACGCCCCCGGGCCCGTGGCCCGGGAATCGGCCAGGGCCAAAAGGTACAGAAGCCGCAGTTTGGTTCGGCTTCCGATCTGCATGGCGCAGCGCACGATGGGCTTTTCGTCGCTGAGATCCCGTTTGAGGGCCGTATCCGGAAGGAGCAGGTGGTGTCGAATGAGGAATTCCAGCAGGGCCTTCTCTTCGGGGTCGAGCCCCAGCCGTTCGGCGATGGCGCGGCTCATTTCGGCACCGCGCACCGAATGGTTCTTGCCCTGCCCCTTGCCCACATCGTGCAGGAGTGCCGCCAGATAAAGAATGCGCCGGTAGGGAAGATCGTGGAACAGATGCCGGCAGTCCACCTGAGGGTCCAGGGACGGAAGGCCCTGTTCCAGCCGGTGCATTTCACGCACGGTTCGAAGGAGGTGTTCGTCCACCGTGTAGAGGTGGTAGACGTCGTGCTGCACCCGATAGCGCACGGAGGCCAATTCGGGGATGAAGGTCTGGAGGAAACCCGTTTCCATCATGACCCGAAGCACTCCAAAAGACCGAGTGGGGTTCAGAAGGATGTCGAAAAACTTGGACACCACGGCCGGGTCGCATCGCACGGCCTCAGTGACGGCTCCCAGGTTTTCCCGCACGATCCGCCCCGTCTGATGGTGAAAATGAGCGCCGCGCTTAGCCGCTTCCCAAAAGAGGGCCATGAGGCGTTCGGGGCGTTCGCGGATCCGTTCCGGTTCCATGAAGGACAGATGGTTGTCTTCCAGCAGGAAAGGCCCGGGAAGGACGGTCCGTCGCGTCGTGAGCCGCCGATGTTTTTTGGTCTCGTGGGCGAGGCGGTCCAAAAGGAAGCCGGCGATGCGGCGGATGCGGGCCGTATGGCGGTAGTAGAGGTGCATGAAGGCTTCCACGGCGCTGCCTTCCGTGCCGTCCAGGAAGCCCAACCGTTTGGCCAGGACTTCTTGGTCCGCCATGAGCAACCGGTCCTGCCGCTTGCCGCTCAGGTGGTGGAGTTGCAGGCGCACACGCCACAGAAAATCTTCCGCCTGTTCCAGCCACAGGGCTTCTTCGGCGGAAAGCCAGCCCGCGTCCGTGAGGGCCGACACCGATGGCGTCCCTAGAAAGATCACGGCGATCCAGCGGATGGTGTGGATGTCGCGAAGGCTGCCGACCCCTTCTTTCAGGTGCGGTTCCAAAAGGTAGCTGCTTTCGCCGTAGCGGCTGTAACGGCTCTTTCGGTATTCCCGCAGGTTTTCCAGGAATCGGGCGCGCTTGCTTCGCGTAAAGGCCGAGAGGAAGTTGTCGCGCCACTGACGGTAAAAGGCCGCATCGCCTCCGGCCGGAGCCGCTTCCACATAGGTGGTTTGGACACTGAAGTCCCGGCGCATGAGGTCGTGAAGGTCCTTGGGGGAGGTGACCATGTGGCCCACTTCAAACCCGGCGTCCCACAGGGCGGGCACCACGCGGCGGATGGCGGCTTCCAGGGCGGAGGGAAGGCGTCGCTTGTGAAGGAAGACGAGATCCAGGTCGGAGGCGAAGCTCAGCTGCCCGCGGCCGAAGCCGCCCACGGCGGCGGCGCACCAGCCGTCGGAAGCGGCGCCCGCTTCGGCGCTGATGAGCCCGCGCAGTTCTTCCAAGAGCCGTTCCGCGTAGGTGCGCGCGGCGATGACGCCGGGAACGTCAAAGCCGCACGCCTTTTTGAAGTCCTCTCGAAGCTGCACCAGGGTTTTGCAGTCCATGGAAGATCCGTCGCCACAGTCGTTCGTGGTCATTGGCGGTCATTGACGTGCATGCGCGGGATACCCCCCCGGCCGGCGGTTTTCGCCGGGTCCCGTGGCGGGGCCTAAACGGCCTGTTCGCCCCGTTCCCCCGTTCGAATGCGCAGGCATTCTTCCACGGGCACGACGAAGATCTTGCCGTCGCCGATCTTTCCCGTGCGGGCCGAATCCTGAATGGCCTCCAGAACCTCGTCCAGCTGGTCGTCGCTCACCACGATCTCGATCTTCAGCTTGGGGATGAAATCCACCACGTATTCGGCGCCGCGGTAGATTTCCGTGTGCCCCTTTTGGCGGCCGAACCCGCGCACTTCCGTCACCGTCATGCCCTTGATGCCGATTTCGGTGAGACGTTCCTTCACATCGTCCAGTTTGAACGGCTTGATGATCGCTTCCACTTTCTTCATGCCTTCAGTCCTCTCGATACCCGTGGGCGATGGGGCAGCGCCGGCCCGATCCAAACGCTTTGGTCGTCACGCGCAGCACCGGCGGCGCCTGCCGCCGCTTGTATTCGTTGCCGTCCACGCGGCGCACCACCGACCGGACCAGATCCGTCGGCCAGCCTTCGGCGCAGATTTCGGCCACCGATTTGCGTTCCTCCACATAAGCTTTCAAAATGGCATCCAGCACGTCGTAGGGCGGCAGGCTGTCCTGGTCCTTCTGACCGGGGCGCAATTCGGCGGACGGCGCCTTTTCCAGAATGCGCCGAGGAATCCAGCCGTGCCGGCGGTTGATGACGGATGCCAGGGCGTAGACCAACGTCTTGGGAACATCGCCCAAGACGGACAATCCGCCGTTCATGTCGCCGTAGAGGGTGCAGTAGCCCACGGCCAGTTCGGATTTGTTGCCTGTGTTGAGGACCATGTGGCCCAGTTTGTTGGAAACGGCCATGAGGAGAAGGCCCCGCACGCGCGCCTGAATGTTTTCTTCCGTAACGTCCCAGGCCCGGTCGTGAAACAGCGGGGCCAAAACCGTGCAGGCGTTGTGAAACAGGGTGTCGATGGGGAGCACGGCGAAGGGAACCCCCAGGGCCGAAGCCAGGTTCTGGGCGTCTTCCAGGCTTTCGGGGGCGTTGAACGGTCCCGGCATGGCCACGGTCAGCACATTTTCGGCCCCCAGGGCGAGCCGGGCGATGCAGGCCGTCACCGCCGAATCGATCCCGCCGCTCACCCCCAAAACCACGCGGCGAAACCCGCATTTGGCCACGTAGTCGCGAAGGCCGAGGATGAGGGCTTCCAGGACTTCTTCCGTCGGATCTTCCAACGCGGGCCTTCGGTCTCCGGTGTCCCCGTCCAGGTCGTAAAGGCAGAGATCTTCGGCAAAATCGGCCGCCCTGGCCGTACATTCCCCCCGGGCGTTCCAGACCATGCTGCGGCCTTGGAAGATGAGTTCGTCGTTTCCGCCCACCTGGTTCACATAGACCACCGGGACGCCGCACGAGACGGCATGCCGTTGAAGCAGTTTCCCCACCCAGGCCGCTTTTCCCATGTGGTAGGGGGACGCGGCGATGTTGATCAAAACGTCCATTCCCGCCGCGCGCAGTTCCTGCACCGGGTCGATGCGGTAGAGGGGCCGAGGCAGATAGTCGGGGTCGGTCCAGATGTCTTCGCAGACGGTGATCCCCAGGCGCCGCCCGCCGCAGGAAACGACCACGGAAGTTCGGCCCGGTTCGAAGTAACGGTCCTCGTCAAAGACGTCGTAAGTGGGCAGAAGCCGCTTCTTGGCCACGGTGACGAGCGTGCCGTCCTGAAAAAAGAGCGCCGCGTTGTGAAGCGGCTTGCCCCGGCTTTCTTCGTTGAAACACACGGTGCCGCACAGGAGCGACAGGCCGCGGCTCGCTCGAGCCAGGGCGTCCCAAGCGGGAAGGCTCGCGCGCACGAAGGCCGGTCGATCCAAAAGGTCCCGGGGCGGATACCCCGTCAGGGCCAGTTCGGGAAAGATCACCAGGGACGCCCCGCCACATCGGGCCTTTTCGGCCACAGCGCCGATCTTTCGGGCGTTGCCGTCGAAGTCTCCGATCAGGGGATTGATTTGGGCCAGAGCGATCTTCATGCACCATCCGTCGACGCTTGTGAGGGCACCCGTGCATCGCCATGGGGAGCAAAACTTGTACCAGGAGGCCGGGGGCTCACGGCGATTCCTCGGCATCGGCGGGGCGGCTTCGGTCCACGAACCGGCGCGGGTCGATGCCGTACTTGCGCACCTTGTATTGGACGATGCGTTTGGTGGTCCCGAGAAGGCGGGCCGCTTGGGCCTGGTTACCCCGGGCGTCTTTCAGGGCTTCCAGAAGGATGTCCCGTTCAAAGGCTCCCACCAAGGCTTCCAGGGTGCCTCGGGATTGGCGCTGGAGTTCCATGGGTTTCATTTGAAGCGTGGGCGGCAGGTGGCGGGCTTCGATGGCGTCTCCGGTGGCCAGCACCACGGCCCGTTCGATGCAGTTTTCCAGCTCCCGCACGTTGCCCGGCCAGTGGTAGGCCATGAGGAGGTCGATGGCCGGAGTGGAGATGCGGTTGACGGACTTTCCCAAAAGTTGGGCATACTTTTGGACGAACTCATCGGCGAGCAGAAGAATGTCGGGGCCCCGGTCCCGCAGCGGCGGCAGGAAGATGGGAAAGACGTTCAGCCGGTAGTAGAGATCGGATCGAAATCGGCCGTGGGCCGTTTCCTGTTCCAGGTCCTTGTTGGTGGCGGCCACCACCCGCACATCCACCTTGACCACGCGAGAGGACCCCAGGGGTTGAAATTCCCTTTCCTGGAGCACGCGCAGGAGTTTGGCCTGGGCCACGGGAGACAGTTCCCCGATTTCGTCCAAGAAGATGGTGCCGCCCTGGGCTTCTTCGAACCGGCCTTTGCGCCGGGCCACCGCCCCCGTGAAGGCGCCTTTTTCGTGGCCGAACAGTTCGCTTTCCAGAAGAGTGTCCGGCATGGCGGCGCAGTTGACGCGAACGAGCGGTCCCGAGGCCCGGGAACTGTTGTCGTGGATGGCTTTGGCCACCAGTTCCTTGCCCGTGCCCGTTTCCCCGTGGATGAGCACGGTGGTGTTGGTGTCCGCCACCTGATCGATGAGGCGCAAAACATCGCGGATTTCTTTGGACCGGCCCAGGATTTGGGTCTTGGGCCGACGGGCCTCGGCCAGGATTTCGCGAAGCCTGCGGTTTTCCTCTTCCACGGCACGAAAATGAACCACCTTGCCCAGCAGTTCCGCCACGGCTTCCAGCAGTTCCACTTCCCGGGCCAAATCCTCCACATCGCGGCTGAGTTTGTCCGCCGACAGCACACCCACCACGCGCCCTTGGTGAAAGATGGGCACGCAGAGAAAGGCCAGTTCTTTGCGGTTGAGCTTTTTTCGGGCGCCCGTGCGGTCCAGGAAATGGGCTTCTTCGCCCAGGTCGGCGATGGCCATGGGCCGACCCGTCTGGGCCACCTTGCCCGTGATCCCTTCCCCCGGTCGGTAGATGACGCTTCCGGCCCGCACGTCGATGCCCAGGGCCACATCGAGCCAGGCTTCGCCGGTTTTGTGGTCCAGGATGGAAATCATGCCGCGCTGCATGCCAAGCCGGTCGCTCAGGACGGTCAAGACCTGCTGGAACTGGTCCTTGACGTCGTCCGGGCGGGCCAGGACGCGGGCGATTTCGTGCAGGGCGCTGAGTTCTTTGAGGCTGTATTTTTCGTCCATGCCTGACATCACGGGTGCCGGTGTGTGGGCGTCCCCCTTACCCACAGGCTCTTTTCATGAACCGTCGCCCGTATCCCGGGGCTGGTGTTCCGGGCGCAGCAGGTCCAAAACGGTCTTCACCGGGTTGAAGGTGATCGACGGCACTTCCACGAAAACGGTGTTCCACAGCGCCATGGACCCGTTCCACAGCCCGGGGAGTTCCAGGGCTTTCAGGGGACGGCCTTCCAGGGATTTTTTCGTGATGATGACCGCATCCGGATCCCGGTAGCGCAGCAAATCGTAAGGGTTGCCTTCGGGGTCCCGCACGGCGCACACCAGGTCCACGGGATTGAAATGGGTCGCCCGTTCCCACACGGCCCGCTGGCGCGGATCGGCCATGTTCACCTGGGCCTTTTCCACGATCTGGCAGGTGAGGCGCCCTTCGCGGTCCCAGGCCCAAAAGGGGCCGCCGCCGGGTTCGCCCACGTTGCGCACCATGCCGCACACGCGAAGCGGGCGGTTGAGCACGTGCAGGAGCAGGTCCCTTTGGGCGATCAAGGCGCCGCCGATGGCGCACGTGCTGCCCCAGAAGGTCGTCTGCACGAAGCGGCGCACCTGCTCCACCGTCTCCGACGACAACCGGGTGCGCAAGGCCTTGATCTGGCGATGGATGCGTTCCTGCATGAGAATGGTGAACCCGCCCAGGATTTTCTTCCAGCGGATCGTTTCCGGCTTGAGATAATCCGGCACCACGTTGTCGATGTTCTTGATAAAGACCAGATCCCCTTTGAGGCGGTTCAGGTTGTAGAGAAGCGCGCCGTGGCCTGCGGGCCGGAAAACCAGCCGCCCGGAGGCGTCCCGAAACGGGCGGTTGTCTTCGTCCACGGCCAGGGTGTCCGTGGCCGTGCTTTGCTCGGACAAGGTGATCTGAAAGGCGCAATCCCAGAGCGCTTCGTGACGCGGGCGCACCGCGGCGATATGTTCCAAAAAGCGCCGTTCGTGCTCGGGGCTCACCGTAAAATGCACCGGGCATACTCCATTGGGCAGACACACGATGCGGGCCGCTTCCGCCAAATGTTCTTCCAGGGCGGTGCGCGGCCCGTCTTCATAGCGATGGAAAGGAATGAGGGCCTTGGGAAGGCGGCCCAAATCCAGCCCTTCGGCCGTGAGAAGCCCCTTTAGGGCACGATCGATTCGTCCGGCACGCAGGTCCTCTTCCAGATCGGCGCCCAATCGACTCACGGCCTCCCGCCACGCCTCGAAGAAAGCGAAACGGCGGGCGTTGTCGAAAAACGTTTGAACGCGCCGGGCCGCCTCGTCCCCGGCTTCGGCTGCGGCGCGGATGTGCGAAAGATCGGGCACGGGGCTTTCACCCAACACGGGGAAAAGGTCCTGGAACATGCGGGTCGCCGCGCCGGAGGCCGGAACGAATTTGATGAACCGCCCCTTTTTGAGCCCCTTGGTGTAGGCGTCCACACAGACCCTTTCCAGTTCGGCATCCACCCCGAGGATGCCGTCGCCCAAGGTGCAGGGCCTGTGCAGTTCCACACTGACGTTTTTCTTTTCAAACAGGGCCAACTGCCGTTCCACTTCCCACTGGGGGATCCCCAACCGCTCCATCTGTTGCACATCCGCCTCGGTAAACCACCTGTCATCCATGAAGCCGCCCTCCGGGGAACATGCCGTGGTTGCGCCCGTTATCTGTCCGCCGTTCGTTTTTCGTCACATAACACAATCCCGGCCGAGGCAAAAGAGTCCCTTTGTCGTTGACAAGATCCCGATGAGCCGACTTAAATGGCGCGTCGCGGACAAAATTTCCCCACGGAAGACGGAGGACGGCATGGGACGGAGGCAGGGGCTGTGGAGGCGATGGGTGGTGGCGTGCGTCCTAGGCGCCATGGTTTTTTCGGAGCCGGCAAGCGCCGTCTTTTCCACGGCGGACCGAAGTTCGGCGGCGTGGGCTCGAACCCAGGCGGACGAAGACGAAAGCTACCTCGAAGATCCTTTTGCGGAAAAGCAAATCACCGTGGCCGATCCGCTGCAGCCCATCAACCGCGCCTTTTTCCACTTCAACGACAAGCTCTACTTCTGGGTGCTCAAGCCCCTGGCCACGGTGTATAAGACCTTCATCCCCACAGGGGTGCGCCTGTGCGTGCGCAACGCTTTCGAGAATGTGCTGGCGCCGGTTCGCATCGCCAACAATGTGTTCCAGCTCAAATTCCAACGAAGCGGCGTGGAACTGGTGCGGTTTGCCCTCAATTCCACCCTGGGGGCCGCTGGCATGTTCGACCCCGCCGAAAAGGAATTCGGCCTCAAACCCTACGACGAAGATTTCGGCCAGACCTTGGGCCATTACGGGGTGGGAAACGGCATCTTTTTCATGTGGCCCGTCTTCGGACCGTCCACGCTGCGGGACACCGTGGGGATCGCCGGGGACTATCTCTTGGATCCCCTGAGCTACCTGCCGTGGAAGGACTACGGGATGGTCGAAGGGACCAAGGCCGTCAACCGGACGTCCCTCACCATCGGCCAATACGAAGACTTCAAAGCGTCCGCCTTGGACCCCTATCTGTCCATGCGTGACGCTTACGTCAACTACCGTCACCGGCAGGTGCAGAAGTAAGGCGGCGGGTTTGAGGGAATCGGAGCGCTTATGCTTCTCTATGTGACGGCCGTCGTCCTGGGCACCGTCGCCCTCGTGTGGGGCGCCGACCGGTTCGTGGACGGGGCGGCGGCGTTGGCTCAAAGGCTCGGCGTTTCCCCCATTATCATCGGCCTCACGGTGGTGTCCTTCGGCACCTCCCTTCCGGAACTTCTGGTGAGTGTCTCCGCCACGGTCATGGGCCATCCGGACGTAGCCGTCGGGAACGTGGTGGGCAGCAACATCGCCAACATCGGCCTCATCCTGGGCGCCGCCTCCCTCTTTCGCCCGCTCATGGTCCACGGCTCCCTGGTGCACCGAGAATATCCCCTGCTGATCGGCGTTTCGGTCCTGGCATGGCTTATGGCTCGGAACGGCACCTTCAGCCGGTTTGAAGGCCTCCTGCTCGTGGCGGGCCTTGCGCTCTTTGTCGCCTGGATGACCGTTACGGCCAAACAGGGTGCCCCTGAAGTCCTCCTGAAGGAAGCATCCCGAGCGGGTGGCGTCTTTGAAGAGGGCCCCTCTTCGGCAAAACTCGTCTTTTCGCTCCTCGCCGGCCTGATCGGCCTCACCGCAGGCAGCCGTTTCCTGGTCTGGGGCGGGGTCGCTTTGGCCCGAACCTTCGGGGTCAGCGAACTGGTCATCGGCCTGACCCTGGTGGCCCTCGGCACGAGTCTTCCCGAACTGGCCACGTCGGTGGCCGGAGCCATCAAGAAACAGGACGACATCGCCGTGGGGAACGTGGTGGGTTCCAATCTTTTCAACACGCTGGCCATCCTCGGCATTCCGTCCCTGATTCGGCCGCTGCAGGTTTCCGCCGAAGCCTTTCACCGGGACTTTCCCGTGATGCTTTTCGCCACGCTGGTCCTCTGGCCCGTGTGCCGATCCTGGCGGGGGCGCCAAGGGCGGGTCAACCGTCTGGAAGGCGGCGCTCTGGTGGCGGGCTACCTCGTCTACGTCGGGATCCTGCTGAAACCCTGAGACGACCGCACCCGTCACAAAGACGCGCACAGAGCGCGAATCAAGCCGGGAATGGTGTATTCGTCGGCCACCACCGTCGGCTGAATCCCCAGGGATCGGGCCGTGTCCGCCGTGATGGGGCCGATACAGGCGACGACGGTTTTTTCCAGAAGGGCCGGCACATTGCGATCGGCAAAGGCCTGGACGAAAAACCGGACGGTGGAGGACGCGGTGAAGGTGACCACGTGGATTTCTCCCCGTTCCAGCATGGCCGCCACCCCGTCGGCCCCTTTTGCCGCCGGAACCGTTTCGTAGGCCGGAACCACATCCACGTCGGCGCCCCATCGGCGGAGCGTTTGCGGAAGCACGTCCCGAGCCTGGGCGGCTCGAGGCAGCAAGAACCGACGACCCCGCACGGCCTCTTCTCCCAAAGCGTCCAGCAGAGATTCGGCCCGGTATTCGTGGGGCACCACATCCAGGCGAAGGCCCCACCGCTCCAGGGATTCGGCCGTCTTGGGGCCGATGGCCGCCAGGCGGATTCCGGCCAAAGCCCGCACATCCCGGCCCGCCGCCCACAAACGGTCCATGAAAAACCGCACGCCGTTGACACTGGTAAAGATCAGCCAGTCATAGCGGTCGAGGGAAACCAGGGCGGCGTCCAGAGGTTCCCATGAGGCCGGCGGGGTGACGGCGATGGTGGGAAATTCCACGCACCGGGCGCCGCGTTCTTCCAGGGCCTTTCGAAAGTCGCTCGCCTGCTCCCGGGCTCGGGTGACGAGAACCGTTTTGCCGAAGAGGGGTTTCGTTTCGAACCAGTTGAGGGAGTCCCGAAGGCGCACCACATCGCCGACGACGATGACCGCCGGGGGTTTCAGAGCCGCTTCCCGCACCTTGTCCACGATATCGGCCAGAGTGCCGGTGACGGTGCGCTGCTGGGGCGTCGTGCCCCATCGAATGACGGCCACGGGGGTTTGCGGGGACCGGCCGTGTTCCATGAGGCGTGAGGCGATCTCGGGAAGGTTTTTGACCCCCATGAAAAACACCAGGGTGCCGATGCCCGAGGAGAGTTTTCCCCAGTCGATCCCTTCCTTGCCTTCGGGAGGCGCGCCGTCGGCCCGTTCGTGCCCCGTGATGAAGGCCATGCTGGAAGCGTAGTCCCGATGCGACAGGGGAATGCCCGCATAGGCGGGCACGGCCACGGCGGCCGTCACTCCGGGAACGACTTCGAAGTCGATCCCCGCCGCCGCCAATTCCTGGGCTTCCTCGCCGCCGCGCCCGAAAACGAACGGGTCGCCGCCCTTGAGGCGCACCACGACGCGGTCTCGGGCCTTTTCCACCAGCAGCCGGTTGATGGCCTCTTGGGTCATGGTGTGGTCCCCGCCCTTTTTGCCCACATAGATGCGTTCCGCATGAGGCGGGGCGTATTCCAGGAAGGCTTCGTTGGCCAGGTAATCGTAGATGACCACATCGGCCAGGCCGAGGACGTCTCGGCCTTTGAGCGTCAGAAGACCCGGGTCGCCGGGCCCGGCTCCCACCAGGTAGGCTTTTCCTTTTGTCACGGCATCCTCATCCGTCATCATCGTCCGAGGGCGGCTTACGGCATCAAGGCGTCGAGAACGGCGCGGGCTCCGGCATCGAGCAGACGCCGGGCCAGATCCCGGCCGAGGGCGTCCTCGTCCCCCAAGGAAGCCGCCTGCGTTCTGCGATACACGGTGCGGCCGTCCACGGAAGCCACCAATCCGGTCAAGGTCACGGTGTCTTGGGAGACGACGGCAAAACCCGCAATGGGGATCTGGCATCCGCCCTGCAATTCGTCCAAAAAGGCCCGTTCGGCCGTCACCGCCCGCCAGGTGGGTTCGTGGTGTAACGGCGCGGTGAGTTCCCGAACGGCCGCGTCGTCTTTACGGATTTCGATCCCCAGAGCGCCCTGGCCGATGGCCGGCACAAACCGGTCGGGGTCCATGTAGGCCGTGACGGCGTCCTGCCAGCCCATGCGCCGAAGCCCCGCCGCCGCCAGCACGACGGCGTCGTAGAGACCTTCGCGAACTTTTCGAAGCCGCGTGTCCAGGTTGCCTCGAAGGGTTTCCACGCGAAGGTCCGGCCGCAGATGCCGAATCTGGGCCGCCCGCCGCAGGCTGCTCGTCCCCACCACGGCCCCGCGGGGAAGATCGTCCAAGCCGGAGGCTTTGGGCGCAATGAGGACATCGCGGGGATCTTCCCGGGGCGGAACCACGGCCAGGGTCAAGGGGGCCGGAAGTTCGGAGGGGACGTCCTTCATGCTGTGGACGGCGAGATCCACGCGGCCGTCCATGAGGGCTTCTTCAATTTCCTTGACGAAAAGCCCCTTGCCCCCCACCTGGGCCAAGGGGACATCGAGGATCTTGTCGCCCGTGGTTTTGATGATTTCCAGGGTGACCGTGAGGCCGGGCCATGCCCGTTCCAGGGCCTCCTGGATCATTGCCGCCTGGCGCAACGCGAGTTGGCTTCCGCGGGTGCCGATGACCAGTTGTTTTTTCAAGGGTGTCTCCCTGCGCGCCGATCAGCCTATCGGCCCGGTCGATGCCCGGGCCGGGGCGGCGTTTGGGGTGGCCGTCCTTCGCCCCTTCGGGATGATTCATTGCCCCGAAGGGGCGCGGGATGTCAGCCCGGGGCGAAGCCCCGGGTTATCGGGGCCCCCAAATTTTTTATTTTTCCCACGTGCCCGAGGCGATGCACCACCGCCCATTGGATTCCCTCGCCCGTTTGGGGCGATGCGTTGCCACGGAATGTTTGGCCCCTTTGGGATGATTCGCTGCCCCGAAGGGGCACGGGATGTCAGCCCGGGGCGAAGCCCCGGGTTATCGGCGCCCCCAAATTTTTTATTTTCCCCACGTGCCCGAGCCGATGCACCGCCGCCCATTGGATTCCCTCGCCCG
>Ga0073932_1005607_pt1 | contig 13493 bp, 10 predicted proteins | sample DewCreD2012metaG_FD_76967 | JGI IMG/M metagenome (GOLD analysis project Ga0073932, IMG submission 76967) | Hot spring sediment bacterial and archeal communities from British Columbia, Canada, to study Microbial Dark Matter (Phase II) - Dewar... ... | reverse complement strand
GAGCGCACCGCCCCGATGACCCTCTACGGCCCGAAGGGCGCGTCGCGCATCCTGGGCGCCGCCGCGACGCTCGGCATCGAGCGCAACCGGTTCCCGGTCGAGATCGTGGAGGTGCAGCCCGGCGACCGGCTGAGGCGGGACGGCTACGAGATCGCCGTCTTCCCCACCGAGCACCGCGCCGGCACCGTGGGCTATGCGCTCGTCGAGCCGCCGCGGCTCGGCCGCTTCAACCCGGAGCGCGCGCGCGAGCTCGGCATCCCCGAGGGGCCGCTCTGGGGCCGCCTGCACCGCGGGCTCCCCGTGACCCTGCCCGACGGCCGCGAGGTCACGGCGGAGTCGCTCGTCGGCGCGCCGCGGCCGGGGCGCACCGTCGTCTTCTCCGGCGACTCGCGGCCCTGCGACGGGCTGCTCGAGGCGAGCCGGGGCGCCGACCTGCTGGTGCACGAGGCGACCTTCGCGCACGCCGAGCTCGAGCGGGCGATCGAGACGGGCCACTCCACCGCCGTCGAGGCCGCGGAGCTCGCCCGCGCGGCGGGGGTCCGCCGCCTCGTGCTCACGCACATCAGCCAGCGCTACAGCCGCGAGGCACCGGAGCTGCTGGAGGAGGCGCGCGCCGTCTTCCCCGAGGTGGCCATCGCGCGCGACGGGCTGGTGGTGGAGGTGCCGTTCGCCGACGCCGGCCGCGACGCGGCCGCCGCTCAGGGGGCGTAGCGCCGCACGTACGCCCGCACGTCGAACTTCCCCTCGGCGGCGCGCAGCGACTGGTAGCGCACCGTCCCGTAGATCGGCCGCCGGTAGAACGGCCGGTCGAACTTCCCGAAGATCCAGTGGATCCCGCCGTACGAGTTCGGGTCGCGCCCGTCGAGCGCGTACTTGTTGTTCAGGTGCTCGAGGATGCGCAGCGCGCTCGCCGCGTCCGGCGTCCACTGCAGCACCGCCTTCCCCCAGAGCATCCGCAGGTAGTTGTGCATGTGGCCGTCGCGCAGGTACGCGCGCTGGCAGGCGTTCCACAGCTCGCTGTCGGTGCGCGCGTGCTCCAGCGTGGCGTCGTCGTACAGCGCGGGGCGGGGGTCGGCCTCGTGGTCGGCGAGCTGCTGCCGGGCCCACGCGGGGATGCCGTCCACGGTGCGGTGGCGCGCGTTGAAGTAGCAGAAGTTGTGCGCCAGCTCGCGCCACGTCAGTGCCTCGTCGAGGAACTTGGCGTACTGGTCGGCCGGCCCGGCGTCGCGCGCGGCGAGGAGCACCTCCTGGACGCCCACGTGGCCGAAGTGCAGGTACGGCGAGAGCCGGCTCGTGGCATCGGGCTCGTTGGGGTCGTTGCGGTCGTCGGCGTAGCGCGGGAGCCCCGTGGCCAGGAACCGGCGCAGCCGCTCGCGCGCCGCCACGGCGCCGCCGCGGAACGCCGCCGACGGCGGCACGTCGTGGTCGATGTCGCAGCCGGCGACGAGGGCGGGGATGGCGTCGCGCGTCACCGTCACCGGCTCGAACGGCAGCGACACCGCGCGGCGCACCGCCGGCTCGACGTCGCCCACCGGCCAGAGGTGGTGCTCGAGCGCCGCCATGAGCACCGGCCGGATCGAGCGTGCCGTCGCGTACTCCCGGTCGAGCGCGCGGAGCGGCACCACGCCGCAGCTGTCCACGCCGATCACCGGCGTCGCCGTCTTCCCGCGCAGCGCGCGCAGCTGCCGCAGGAAGATGAAGGTCGGCGAGAAGTCGGTGACGACGAGCGCCGCGCGGTCGGCCAGGGCCACGAGCGGCGAGGGCCCGTCGCCCGGCCCCGGGGCCGGCGTCGCGCCGGCGTCCGCGGCCGCGCGGTTGCCCGCCGGCCAGGTCGCGCCCGGGCCCCGGCGGCGGTCGAGGTAGAACGCGTACTGGATGCCGCGTGCCTCGAACTCCGGCTGCAGGTCGGCGACGCCCTCCAGGATGAAGGTGTGCAGCCGGTCGTTCGCCCACGGGTAGTCGTGCCGGAGCCCGTGGTACACGAGCACCGGGAGCGCCAGGTCGTTGGCGCGCTCCACCGCGAAGTTCAGCGCGAAGTTCCCGTGGGCGCGGTGCGTCGCCTGCATCCAGTAGAGCACGAACTCGCCGCCGGGGCGGGGCGTGGTCGCCTCGGGGAGGTGCAGGCGCAGGTCGTCGAGCGGGGCGTGCGGCATGCGGGGTCCGGTGCGCGGGGCGGGGCGACTCAGCCCGCGTCGTGGTCGAAGGTCCAGCCGGTGCGGTCGGGCTCGAGTCGGGCGAGGAACGCCGCGCGCGCCTCGTGCATCGCGCGCAGCTCGCCGGCCGGGAGCTTCTCGACCTGCCTCAGCACCAGCGCCATGCGCTGGCCCACGTCGAGCCCGCGCGTGCGGACGTCGTCGAGGAAGGTCCAGTAGAGATAGTTGAACGGGCAGGCGTCCGCGCCGGTGCGCGCCCCGGGGTCGTAGCGGCAGCCGCCGCAGTAGTCGCTCATCCGGCTGATGTACGCCGCCGACGAGACGTAGGGCTTGCTCGCCAGGACGCCGCCGTCGCCGTACGTGCCCATCCCGACCACGTTCGGCAGTTCCACCCACTCCCACGCGTCCGCGAACGCGGCCCAGAACCACTCGCTGAGCCGCAGCGGGTGCACGCCGGCCAGCGTGGCGAAGTTGCAGAGGACCATGAGCCGGTGGATGTGGTGCGCGAACGCGTGGTCGCGCACCATCCGCACCGAGTCGGCGAGGCAGGCGAGGTCGGTCGCCGAGGGATCCCAGTACGCCTGCGGCAGCGGGCGGGTGAAGCCGAAGTAGTTCACGGCGCGGTACGCCGGCATCCGCAGCCAGTAGATGCCGTTCACGTACTCGCGCCAGCCGATGACCTGGCGCACGAACCCCTCCAGCGAGGCGAGCGGCACCGCGCCACCGGCGGCCGCCTCCACCGCGCGGTCCACGATCTCGCGTGGGTGCAGGAGCCCCACGTTCATCGCGGCGCTGAGCCGGCTGTGGTAGAGGAAGGTCTCGCCCGCGAGCATCGCGTCCTCGTACGGCCCGAAGTCGGCGAAGCGGTGCGCGAGGAAGTCGTCGAGCGCCGCGAGCGCCTGTGCGCGGGTGACCGGCAGGTCGAAGCCGTCCGCGCGCCCCCACTTCGCGTCCATGGCCGCGACCTCGGCGATGACCGCCGACGTGACCTCGTCGGGCGGGAACCCCACCGGCGGCGCGGGGACGCCGCGCCGCTTCAGCGCCCGGGCGCCCTGCCGGTTCTCGCGGTCGAGGTTCCAGGTCCCGCCCACCGGCTCGCCGTTCCCGTCCACCAGGATGCCGAGGCGCCGCCGCTGCCAGCGGTAGAAGTCCTCCATGCGGAAGAGCTTGCGGCCGTGCGCCCAGCGGCCGAACGCCTCGCGCGAGGTGAGGAACCGCCGGTCGGGCAGGATCGTGAGCCGCGGGCCGCCGGTCGCCTCCCACTCGCGGCCGAGCGCGGCCACCGATTGCGCGACGCCCCAGTCGGCGGGCTGCTGCACCAGCACTTCCGACGGGTGGTGCTCGGCGACGTGCGCCCGGATCGCGTCGGCGTAGCTCGCGGCCACACGGTGGTCCACCGCGTGGCCCGCGGCGCGCAGCTCGTCGCGGAAGTGGCGCGTCGCGGAGAGCACGAGCGCCTGCCGCCAGCGGTGCCACGGGAGGGCCGCGGCCTGCGCCGCCGACTCCACCAGCAGCACGTGGCCGTCGCGCGGCGTCGGCGGCACGTGCGCGGTGGCGACCGACAGTTCCCAGGGACCGACGAACCAGGAGCGGCTCATGCCCGGAGGTAACCCCGCGGGCGCGGCAAGGTGCCGTGCCGCCTGCCCCGTCGCGGTCACGGTGTATCTTCCGGGCATGAGCGCTTCGCCGAGGGATCGGTGAGCCGGCGGATCCTGCTGTCGCCCACGCCGGACCGGGCGCGGCAGCGGCGGCGGCGGAACCGGTGGATCATCGCGGCAGTGGTGTCGGGCGTCGTGCTGATGGTGGCCGGGCTGGCCGTGTGGCTCATGAGGGCAGCTTGAGGGCGGGTCCCTGAAGGTCGGGTGGCCCGGTGCCTGCAGGTTGACGGCGGCGGGCGGGCTCCCCTACCTTGTCCGCCCGGTTCCGGGGCTGTAGCTCAGTTGGGAGAGCGCTGCAATCGCACTGCAGAGGTCAGGGGTTCGACTCCCCTCAGCTCCATCGGACGACGGACGCCCGCGGCCCAGCGCTGCGGGCGTCCGCAGTTCCGGGGGCGCCTGCGCCCATCTGACCGCCGCCCAACGACTTGCCGGGTCGCTGGCCGAGGCCGGGTTGCCCGGAGGCGACGGCGTGGCTACGTTCTGCGCCTCGTCAGCCACTGCCCCGTGGTGTAACTGGCAACACGTCTGACTCTGGATCAGAAGACTCCTGGTTCGACCCCAGGCGGGGCAATGCCCAGTGATGGTCGTCATCACTGGGCGTTTTGCTGGAGGGTCGGCCTGCGGCTCGACCCCAGGCGGGGCAATGCCCAGTGATGGTCGTCATCACTGGGCGTTTTGCTGGAGGGTCGGCCTGCAGGCCGACCTGCAGGCTCAGCTTCCCAGGGCCCCGGCGCGCGCCAGCCGCGACATCTCGCTCGCCGCGCGGTAGGCGAGCGCCATGATCGTGAGCGTCGGCTGGCCGCGGCCGCTCGTCACGAAGCTGCTCCCGTCCACGATGAACAGGTTCGGCACGTCGTGCGCGCGGTGCGACGCGTCCACCACGCTCGTCGCCGGGTCATGGCCCATGCGGCAGGTGCCGAGGAGGTGCGGCGGCGGGAACGAGATCCCGTCGTCGATCGGGTCGGCCCAGATGGTCGTGGCGCCGGCCGCGGCGAGCAGCGCCTGCCCCCGCTCCTGGAACCACCGGTACGTCTTCAGGTCCTCGGGATGCTCGCGGAAGGTGAGCCGCAGCGCGGGCAGCCCCCACGCGTCCTTCAGCTCGGGGTCGAGGTCGAAGCCGTTGCCGGGCACGGGGAGCGAGGTGGTGTGCGCCGCGGCGATCACCATGCGCCGCTGCAGGCCGCGGAGGAAGTCCACGTAGCTGCGGCCCCAGCCCTTCACCCCCGGCGGCCGGCTCCAGAGCGCCAGCATCGCCGGCGGGATGTTCAGGCGGAAGTCGTAGCCGCCACCCCCCTGCAGCCCCTCGCGGTCGAGTTCGTAGGGCTCCTTCGTGATGCGCGCGGTCACGGGACCGCGATACGCGTTCACGTCCTCCGGGAACGTCCCGAAGCTCCACGGCCCCCCGTTGAACATCACGTGCGTGCCCACCATCCCGCTCGAGTTCGCGAGCCCATGCGGGAAGAGACTCGACCTCGACAGCAGCAGGAGGCGCGGCGTCTCGGCGCCGTTGGCGCAGAGCACGACGGCCCTCGCGCGCTGGAAGTGCTCGCGCCGCTCGGCGTCGAAGTACGTCACGCCGGTCACGCGGCCGCGCGCGTCGTGCTCCACCTTGCGCACGTAGCTCCCCGGGCGGATCTCGCAGCGCCCGGTGGCCACCGCGCGGGGTACCGTGGTGGCGAGGGTGCTCGCCTTCGCGCGCACCTCGCACCCGAAGCCCCAGCACCAGCCGCAGCCGATGCAGGCCGCCCGCCCGGCGTAGGGCTGCGACAGGATGCCCATCGGCGCCGCCTGCACGCTCCAGCCAAGGGCCGCCGTCGCCTTCTCGAGCAGGCGGCCGGTGGACATCGGCGGGAGCGGCGGGAGGGGGAAGGGACGGCTGCGGAACGCGTCGCGCGGGCCGGGCGCGCCCGAGACGCCAAGGTCGTACTCGGCCCTGGTGTAGAACGGCTCGAGGTCGGCGTAGCGGATCGGCCAGTCGGCGAGGCCGGCGCCGGCGATGGGGCCCTTGCGGCTCCGCTCCTCGAAGTCCACCTCGCGGAAGCGCCAGAGGTTCGCGGCGTAGTGGATCGACCCGCCGCCGACGCCGCGCACGTACGTCATGATCGGCTGGCGCCGCGCCGGCTCGTCCGCGGTCTTCCGGTAGGTGCCCGGCGACGTGGCGGGGTCGTTGGTGAGCGCGTTGCCGAAGATCACCGACAGCTCGTCGTGCGCGAAGTCGCGCTCGGTGCGCCACGGTCCCTGCTCGAGCGCCACCACGCGGAAGCCGGCCTCGGCGAGCTCCTTGGCGACGATGCCGCCGGCCGCCCCGGCGCCGACGATGACGAAGTCCACCGCGTCGTCCTCGCGGTAGCGCCGCATGGCCGCGCGGGGGTCGGCGCCGGCGGGCGGGGCCGGATGGCGATGGTCACTCACGGTCGTAGCTCCCGAACGGGGCATGCCACGCGAACCGGTCCTCGAAGCCGAGGAGCGCCCAGCCCGCCTTGCCCTCGTTCCCGCCGTGCTTCGGGTCGGTGAACATGCCGAGGATGGTGGCGAAGCGCAGCGCCTCGAAGAACTCCGGCTGCCGCTCCTCCGCCCGCTCCAGGAGGGTGACCTGCGCCGCGCCGTCGAGCGCGGCGTAGTCCGCGGCGCCCCGCTCGCGTGCCTGTGCGTCGAGGGCCGCGAGCCCCTGCTGCACGAGCGGCCACTGCTCGCGGCCGCCGCCGGCATACCAGTGGTCGAGGAACCGCACCACGCGCGCCTCGCGCGCGCCCGGGGCCGGACCGCCCGGGACGAGCTGCGCCGTCACGGCGTCGAGCGTCCGGGCGTCGTGCGTCGAGAGCGTGCGGAAGGGCGAGTCCGGGGCCTGCCGAGCCGCGTCGGCCGCGCGCCAGGCGGCGGCGACCTCGGGCCAGCTCATGGCGGCGAGGGCCGCCGTTCCCCCCGCGAGTGTGCCAAGGAAGCGGCGGCGTCCGCCGGTCGGGTCGGGCATGGAGCACTCCGGGGGAGGGATCGGGGCGAGGGACGGGGGAGGATGCGGGCCGGCGGGCGGATTGGCAAGCGCGGCGGCCGTATCTTCTGTCGGTCACTCCGTGACGCCTTGCCCCCACCGGAGACGCCGATGCGCTGGACCGACCGTGGACGCAGCCGGAACCTGGAAGACCGCCGCGGGGCCAGCGGCGGAGGCCGCCTCCCCGGCGGCATGGGTCGCCTCGGGGTCGGCGGGATCATCGTGATCCTGCTCATCTCGTTCGTCACGAAGACCAACCCGCTGGCGCTGATCGGGATGGTGGAGGGAAGCGGGCTGGCCGGCGGCGCGCCGGCGGCGGCGCCGGCACCGGTCGAGGACGCCGCCGAGGAGCCGATGGTGCGGTTCGTCTCGTTCGTGCTCGACGACGCGCAGGCGACCTGGCGGCAGCTCTTCGCGCAGCAGGGGCGCACGTACGAGGACGCCACGCTCGTCCTCTTCCGCGACCAGGTGGCGAGCGCCTGCGGCGGGGCCTCCGCCGCGGTGGGCCCGTTCTACTGCCCCGGCGACCACAAGGTGTACATCGACCTCGGGTTCTTCGACGAGCTGTCGCGCCGCTTCGGCGCCCCGGGCGACTTCGCGCAGGCGTACGTGCTCGCCCACGAGATCGGCCACCACGTGCAGGCGCTGCTCGGCACGAACGCGGAGGTGCAGCAGCTCCAGCGCCGCCGCCCCGAGCTGGCCAACCGCGCGTCGGTGGCGCTCGAGCTGCAGGCCGACTGCTACGCGGGGGTCTGGGCCCACTTCACCGCGCGGCGCGACCTGCTCGAGGCGGGCGACGTGCAGGAGGGGCTCGGCGCGGCCGCGGCCGTCGGCGACGACCGGATCCAGCAGCAGTCGCAGGGGCGCGTGTCGCCGGAGAGCTTCACCCACGGCTCGTCGGCGCAGCGCGTGGAGTGGTTCGAACGAGGCCTCCAGCGGGGGACGCCGGAGGCCTGCGACACCTTCCGCGGGGGGCGCTGAGCGCTCCCCGGGCGCGGGTCAGCCCTTCTTCACCGCCTCGAGGGCGATCTCGACCTCGACGTCGTCGCCGACCATCGTCATCCCCTCGACGAGGCGGTTCCAGGTCAGGCCGAACTCCTGCCGGTTGATCTTCGTGGACGCGACCACGCCGATGCGCTCGCGCCCGCGCGCGTCCTTCGCCACGCCGTTGTACTTGCCGGTCAGGGTGACGGGCTTCGTGATCCCCTTGATGGTGAGGTCGCCCGTCAGCGTGATGTTCTGGCCCGCCTGCGCGACGCTGCGGCTCTTGAAGGTGATCACCGGGTACTTCTGGATGTCGAAGAAGTCGGCGCTGCGCAGGTGCTCGTCGCGCTCCTCGTTCTGCGTGTCGATCGTGGCCGGGTAGGCGTACACGTCGATCTTGCCCGAGGCGAGGTTCCTCGGGTCGAGCGCGATGGTGCCGTGCCAGATCGCGATGGTGCCGCTCACCCGCCCGTTCAGGTGGCGGATCCGGAAGCTCAGGTCGGAGTGGTCCTTGTCCACGAGCCACGTCGGCAGGGCGCCCTTGGCGGGTGCGGCCTGCGCCGAGGCCGGCTGGACGGTGGCCATCGTGGCCAGCAGCGAGACTCCCACGAGCATTCGACGCATGCATCCTCCGCGGAAGCGGGTCCGGTCAGGTTTCGAGTTCGTTCTTGTGAAAAATAGTGCGAAGTCGCCGTTCGGGGTCAAGTCCGTGTCGCGGCTGACCGATGATCGCGCCCGTGCACCGAGCCCTGGGCAGCGGCACGCGGCCAGGACGGGACGGCGCAGGACCGGGGTCAGCGGGTCCCGTGCAGCCGGCGCCGGAATCGCGAGAGCGGCTCGGTATTGGCGACGGCCGATCGCGTCGCCCAGGCGCGGCGCGCCTGGTCCACGCCCCAGCGCAGCAGGCCGAGCTGGCCGGCGGCGTGCGCGTCGGTGGAGATGACGAGGGGTACGCCGCGCGCGACGGCGGCACGCGCCATCACGTCGTCGAGGTCGAGCCGCTCCGGCTGCGCGTTGATCTCGAGCATCACCCCGAGGTCGGCCGCGGCCGCGAGGACCTGCTCGAAGTCGAAGCGCGCGCCGGGTCGCCGCCCGAGCTCGCGGCCGGTGGGGTGGCCGAGGATGTCCACCGCGGGGTGCCGCAGGGCCCGCACGACGCGACGGGTCTGGGCGTCGGGGGGCAGGTCGAGCTTGACGTGCATGGTGGCGACCACGACATCGAGCGCGGCGAGGGTGCCGTCGTCGAGGTCGAGGGTGCCGTCGGGCCGGATGTCCACCTCGGCGCCGGCCAGCACGGTGAGCGTCCGGAGCCGCGCGTTGAGCCGGTCGATGCGCCGGCGCTGCCGGCGGAACCCGGCCGCGTCGAGGCCGCGCGCCACGCGCACGAGCGGCGAGTGGTCGGTGACCGCGATGTACTCGTGGCCCAGCGCCTCGGCGGCCTCCGCCATCGCCTCGAGCGAGTCGGCGCCGTCGCTGTCCGTGGTGTGCATCTGCAGGTCGCCGCGCAGGTCGCGCAGCTCGACGAGCACGGGAAGCGCGCCCGCCTGTGCCGCGGCGATCTCGCCGCGATCCTCGCGCAGTTCCGGCGGGATCAGCGGGAGGCCGACGGCGCGCGCGACCTCCTCCTCGGTCGCCCCGGCGACCCGCCGCCCGTCCTTGAAGACCCCGTACTCGTTCAGCTTCAGCCCGCGGGCCTGCGCCAGCGACCGCACCGCGATGTTGTGCGCCTTCGAGCCCGTGAAGTAGTAGAGCCCCGCGCCGTAGCTCTCCGGACGGAGCACGCGGAGGTCCACCTGGAGCCCGGCGCGCAGGCGCACCGCGGCGCGGGTCGGCCCGCGCGCGAGCACCTCCGCCACCTCCGGCCAGGTGACGAAGCGCTCGACGACCGGGGTGCGCGGCGCGCAGGTGACGAGGAGGTCGAGGTCGCCGACCGTGTCGCGGCAGCGCCGGTAGCTCCCCGCGATCTCCGCGCGTTCCACGCCGGGCACCGCGCGCAGGTGCTCGAGCAGCGCCTCGCCGTACTGCGCGGCGACGCTCCGCAGGAACCGGCGACCCTCGCCAGCCTTCTGCCGGAGCGCGCGCAGGAGCTTCGCCTCGGTGACCGCGCCGAAGCCCGGCAGCGCGCGCACCCGGCCCTCGCGGGCGGCGCGCTCGAGCCCCGCGAGCGACGTCACGCCGAGCGCCAGGGCGAGCTGCCGCGCGCGCTTCGGGCCGATGCCCGGCACCTCGAGCAGGGTGGTGATCCCCTTCGGCAGCGCCCGGCGCTCGCGCGCGAGCGCCTCGAGCGCCCCCGTGGTGGCGATCTCGACGATCTTGCCGGCGAGATCCGCCCCGATGCCCGGCAGCGCGTCGAGCGCGGGCACGCCGCCGCGGCGCGCCAGGTCGGCGATCGACTGCGGCGAGGCCTCGATGGTGCGCGCGGCGTTTCGGTAGGCGCGCACGCGGAACGGGTTCGCCCCCTCGACCTCCAGGAGGTCGGCCAGCTCGCGGAACTGGCGCGCGATCTCGGCGTTGGGGATCGGCATCAGCCGGCCGGCGGGGAGAGCCCCTCGCGCGAGCGCGCCGTCGCCTCGGCGCGCGCCTGGCGCGCGCGCAGGCCGTGGCTGTACGTCGGCGTGGGCGCGGCCCCCGGGGCGAGCGTGCGGCAGGCGAGCGGGAGCGCGTCGAGCTGGGCGCGGCAGTGCGCCGCGATCGCGGGGAGGTCGGGCAGCGTGCCCGTGCGCGTGCCGCGCACGAGCACCGGCTGCAGCAGCGGCTCCGCGCCCGGGGGCCCCGGTTCGTCGTCGCCCGCGAGGAGGTCGCCGCCGGCGCCGCGCCAGACCTGCTTGCGCCCGACCCAGGTCGCCTTGGCCGGGCTCAGCTTGAGCACGTCCCGTCCGTCGTAGGCCACCAGCTTGTACGCCATGTCGAGCGCCGGGGCATCGTCGGGCATGACGACCCGGGAGCCGAGGGCCAGCGTGTCCACCGGCGCGTCGGTGGCCGCGAGCTCGGCGATCGCGGGCGCGTCGAGCCCGCCGCTCGCGACGATGCGCACGTCGCGGAGCCCCGCCGCGTCGAGCCCGGCGCGCACCTCGCGGCTCAGCGCGCCGAGGTCGCCGCTGTCGAGGCGGACGCCGGCGAGGCGGTGCCCGCGGGCCTCGAGCTCCCGCGCCACGGCGACGGCGCGCGGCACCGCCGCCAGGGTGTCGTAGGTGTCGAGCAGGAGGACCGCCGTGTCGGGCCATGCGCGCGCGAACGCGTCGAACGCCGCGCGCTCCGACGGGAACGCGCTCACGAACGAGTGCGCCATCGTCCCGACCGCCGGGAGGCCCAGGTGCCGCGCGGCCAGGAGGTGGCTCGTGGCCGTGACCCCCGCGATCGCCATCGCGCGCGCGGCCCGGAGGGCGCCCTCCGGGCCGGGGGCGCGCCGTGCGCCGAAGTCGATCAGCGTGCGGCCGCCGGCGGCGAGCGCGCAGCGGGCGGTCGCGGTGGCCACCACGGTGGCGTAGTGGCAGAGGTTGAGCACGGCCGTCTCGAGCAGCTGGGCCACGGGCAGCGGCGCCGTGACCTCGAGCAGCGGCTCGTCGGGGTAGAGCACGGTGCCCTCGGGCACGGCGCGCAGCTCGCCCTCGAAGCGGAGCGCGGCGAGCTGCCGGCACGTGGCCGCGTCGAAGCGCTGCAGCGCCCGCAGTCCCTCCAGCGCGTCCTCGTCGAGGCGGAACGCCTCGATCCACGCGACGACGTCGGCCAGGCCCGCCGCCACGAGGAACCGCCGCGACGGCGGGAGGCGCCGCACGAAGCAGCTGAAGGTCGCGGGCGCGGTCATCCCCTCGCGAAGGTAGACCGCCGCCATCGTGAGTTCGTAGAGGTCGGTGAGCAGCGCCGGCGAGGCGAGCGTCACTGGCCCGAGCCGCAGCTCGGCGGGGCGGTGGGGCATGGGTCTCCCGCGCAGGGCCCCGGGTCGGGGCCGCCCCGGAATCTGGCCACGGTCGTGCCACGCGGGCCAGTCGCCGCTAGGGCTGGGGCACCTCGAAGAGGTCCACGATCTCGCGCGACATGGCACGCACGCGGTAGACGCGGCCGTGCATCGCCACGTACTGCTCGCCGTCATCGAGCGGGGAGAGGCGCTCCGCGAGCGCGGCCGGCACCGGCCGCACGTCGCCCTCGAGCAGCGGCGGGATGGTGCCGCCCCGCCGCAGCTGGTCGCGCAGTCCCGGCGTCAGGGCGTCCACCTGCCGGAACCCGGGCGGGTACTGCGAGACGTCGAGCCAGCTGGCGAAGTCGCGCACGAGCTGCGCGTCGCGGGCGTGGGCGCGCATCCACGCCTGCGCGCGCCTCGCCTGCGCGGCCTTCGCCTCGCCATCCGGGCCACCGAAGGCGCCCGGCGCCACGTGGATCCAGGGGCCCCAGCCGCTGCGCACGGGCCACTGGGCCGTGGCCGGGGCCGGGAGCGCCAGCACCAGCGCGAGCCCCGCGAACGCCCGGAACATCGACGACATGATCCGCTCCGCGCGGCCGTTCAGGACGGCCGCCGCCAGGTGGCGCGGTGCGTGGCGCCCCAGCGGTCGGTGGCCTCCACGGTCACCTCGCGGGCGTCGGGCGAGACCGGGGCGTGGAAGAGGTGGTCGGTCGGCACCGGCTCCACCCACGCGCGGCGCGGGGGACGGTCGGGGCCGCGCTGCTCCGCGACGCAGCGCGGGTCGAGGCCGCGACGGCGGGACATCAGGCCGCGGCGGGTGCCGTCCTCGCCCCAGGTGACGGTCCACGAGGGGTCCCAGTCCCACACGTTCGCGATCAGGTCGCCGGGGGCGGTCGGCTCCGCACCCGGTGCGTGCAGGTCCATCCGCGCGGCGGCGTCGCGGCCGGTCGCCTGGTAGCGCCAGCGCAGCTCGCTCCCGCGCACCTCGTACACGCCGAAGCCGTTCGGCGTCCCGTCCCAGCACCGGTCGCCGCTCCACCAGGCGCCGCAGACCGTGCCGTGCACGTGCTCGTGCACCCCGCCCTCGAACAGGTGCTCGTGCTCGTGCGTGTGGCCGGCGAGGACGTGGGCCCGGTACGGCTCCAGCAGGCGATAGAGCGCCGCGCGGTTGGTCACCATCTCCGAGATCGCGCCGGCGCGCTCGCCCGTGCGCGCGGGGCGGCTGCTCGCGAGCGGGATGTGCAGCAGCACGACGACGGTGCGCCCGCGCTCCACGTGCGCGAGGTCGGCCGCGAGCCACGCGAGCTGCGTCGCCGGCAGGTAGCCGATGTAGCCGGCGCCGTGCCAGAAGACGTCGTCGAGCACGACGTAGTGCACCTCGCCCCGGTCGAACGAGTAGTACGTCGGCCCGAAGCGCGACGCGAAGGTGCGCGTGGACGCCTCGTCGGTGCGGCCGTCCTGGTCGAGGTCGTGGTTGCCGACGACGGAGAAGAACGGGACGCCGGTCGCGCGGACGCCGCGCTCGTACTCGGGGTAGAGCGCCAGGTCGTCGTACATGATGTCGCCGCAGCCGACCCCGAAGAGGGGGACGTCCCCCAGCTCGCCGACGGTGCGCCGGAGCGCCGGCACCGTCTCCGCGTGGAAGCGGTCCATCTCGAACGCGTTCTGCGTCTGCGGGTCGGCGAGCAGGAGGAACGCATGCCGCTCGTCGCCGCCCTCGAGCGGCTCGAAGGCGAAATCGGCGCGCTGCTCGCCCCGCGCGTCGGGCGCGAGCGGCACGAAGTGCCGCGCCATGCCGGATGCCTGCAGGG
>Ga0073932_1005606_pt1 | contig 13494 bp, 13 predicted proteins | sample DewCreD2012metaG_FD_76967 | JGI IMG/M metagenome (GOLD analysis project Ga0073932, IMG submission 76967) | Hot spring sediment bacterial and archeal communities from British Columbia, Canada, to study Microbial Dark Matter (Phase II) - Dewar... ... | reverse complement strand
TGAAAATACACCCGTAGGGGAGGGGTTTACCCCCTCCCGCGGGCGGGCGTAAAGCCCGCCCCTACATTCTTGTGCGCCTCTGGCGCATTCATGCGCGGGGGCGGCCGATAAGTCGGCCATGAGCCTTTACGAGTGCGTCAAGACTGACCCTTTTTCCCTTATACATCAAAAGCCGCTTCGCTGCAATCGGTGTGCCGAATCAGGCTGTTGTCCAACGGGGCACATCAGCCCGCGCACCTGGATGAGGAGTCCTTTTCTGTAATGCCCGGCGGCGCGGATTGACTTGAACGCGAGGGGATTGTATGACTCAGGCAGGCAAACCATGAGAAAACAACGGAACAGCCCCCTTGATCTTCCTTTCATGCTCTATGCGGACAGCAAGGGCAGGATCTTCGACCATCCTCGATTCCGGATGGCCGGATTTTCAGGGAACGCTCCCGCCCCATTGGCAGAAGACGATCTCATTCCCATGCCCGAATTCAGCAAGCTCTTCTTTATTCCGGGGTGCGCCCCCGTGGGGCTGGATCCTGACACGGGCAAATACCGGACGGTTCCAAGGGTGAAGATCAACGGTGTGACGAGGAGTTGTTACGCCGTTGCTGCATTCCTGGAGCCGGGGATCGTGAGAACCCATCTCCCCGCAGTGGACTATGCTCCCAAGAAGTATGTCCTGCCCATGTGGGCCTACACGGCTGTCGGGTTCAGGGAGGGCCGTTACTGGGCTGCGGGGTTCTCAATCGAGTACAACCCCAGGTGGGATCCCCGCCACTACGATGACAGGAAACTGGTTCCTGCCATCAGGGACTACCAAAGGAAACACGGCCAGGGTCCGCTCCTGGAGCACCTTTCGGGTTGTGCGACGATCAACCACTGCTTTGCCGCAAAAAACCTCTTTTTGAAACGCTGGGAGGCCCCTCTGCCTGTGAGCCGGGCATGCAACGCGGAATGCCTGGGGTGTCTTTCGCTCCAAAGCGATCCGTCATGCACGGCCTCTCATCAGAGGATCTCCTTCAAACCCACTGTGAAAGAAATCGTGTCTCTTGCCGTGAGGCATCTCAATCAGGCCGAGGAAGCCATTGTGAGCTTCGGCCAGGGCTGCGAAGGAGAACCCCTGACCGAGCACGAGCTGATCGCTGAGAGCATCAGGAAAATCAGGGAGAGGACTTCCAGGGGGACGATCAATCTGAACACCAACGGAAGCTGGCCTGAACGGGTTCGCTTGATTGCGGAAAGCGGGCTGGACTCCATACGGATCAGCATGAACAGTGCCCGCCCGGATCTCTACCGCGCCTATTACAGACCCAGGGGTTATGACTTCGACGATGTGGTGTCTTCCCTTGAGCTGTGCAGGAGAAAGGGCCTCTACACCATGATGAATTACCTGGTGTTTCCCGGGATCACGGACCAGCAGGAGGAAATCAAGGCGGTCACGGATATCATCCGAAATACAGGGCTCAACTTTGTTCACCTGAAGAACCTGTGTATCGACCCGCAACTCTACATGGAAAAAATGCCCAAAGGAAGGTCCAAGGCGGTGGGCATGAAACAGATGGCTTCTTTGCTCAAAGAGGAATTTCCGAACCTGGAGCTGGGGTATTTCAATCAACCGGTCAGATGACCAGTCATCAGTAACCAGTCATCAGTGACCAGTCATCAGTAACCAGTAACCAGTGAAAAGTAAAGAACCATTGGCTCAAGGCTATTCTGAGCAAAATGAATGAAGCCTAGATCCGCACACGGGGTTTTCCTTCGGTTTACTGATAACTGACCACTGATTACTGCTCACTGGTCTTTAGGGCCTTGCCCTAAAGACCGATGGTTTCGCGGAATCGCATGCAATTCGCATTGTCGTTGTAGTGATCCAGGAAAGCGATTTTTCGGATGTTCCTGTAGGCCTTGTCCCTGGCGGCCTCGAGTGTGGCGTCTCCGGCAACCACGTGAAGGACCCTTCCGCCGAAGGTGACGAGACCCTTTTCAGGATCTTCATCCACGCCGGCAAAGTACAGGGCGATCCCCCTTTCAAGGTCGTCGAGCCCGGCAATCCGGTGGCCTTTGCCGTAGCGGCCTGGATAGCCCTTGTTCCATCCTCGTGAGGCTTTGGACCGACCCTCCATAGCAATCACGTCTACGTAGTATTGCTGGTTCCAGACCTGCGTGACCCGGTCGAGCGTCCCTTCCCAGACAGCGGTTCCCAGCTCGAAGAGATCCGTGCTGAGCTTTCTGGCCAGCACTTGCCACTCCGGATCCCCGTGTCTCACATTGATCTCAAACACATCGAGGCGATCGTAAGGGTCCAGGTTGAGGCCGAAGTAAAGCACCCCCTTGTAAACCCAGCCGAGCCGGTTGTAAATGGCGTTGACCGTCGGATTGACGATTTCCTTGATGATGCGGTTGACAAGCCAGGGGCTCACAAGCTTGTGAGGGCAGTAACACCCTGTGCCGCCCGTGTTCAGGTTCCCGCCGAACTCCTGGATGGCGGCGAGGTTGTCCGGGTCAAAGGCAGGCTTGTAATCCTGTGCGAACATCCTGAGGGGCAGGACATGCCGTCCGTCCAGGTAAGCGAAAAAGGAAATCTCCGTCCCGTACTTTCTCTCCTCGATGACCACCCGGTTTCCTGAATCGCCGAAAATCTTCTCCACCATGAGGCTCTGAACCGCGGCTTCCGCATCCTCCACCCCGTCGCAGACGAGGGCTCCCTTTCCGGCAGCCAGGCCGTTGGCCTTGACCACGACCTGGTACCCGATGTTGCGAACGTACTCCTTCGCCTTTTCCGGATCGTCAAAGACCCGGTACTCGGGTTTGGGCACGCCGATTTTCGTAAGCAGATCGTCGGTAAAAGCCCTGTCACTCTCAAGACGGCTGAATGCCTTTTTCGGGCCCACGGTTCTGATTCCCCGCTCGTTGAGAACATCGATGAGACCCTCCTCCAAGGGGTTCTCGGATCCCACATCCACCAGGTCGACTCCCTTTTCCGCGCAGAAGTCCGCCACCCGGCTGAAGTCGTCGAGTTTCACGAGCTCGATGAGCCCCCGCTTGCCCTTGGATGTGTATTTCACCCCGGGATTGCCGGGCGTGAAATAGACCTTGTCCACGTGCTGGCTGTCCGCGTAGGTGTCAGCCAGGCAGTGATCCCTGCCGCCGGAACCGTAGACCAGTACTTTCATGGTGTCCTATCCTGATTTCGCTGAGGTGAACCCGAACATTTGCCGGAGTATAGGGGGGAGCCTTAGCCCTGTCAAGGACAGAAGACCCGCCTCACTTCCCTCAAAGCATCCACCAAGCGGTCATTCCCGTTCTGCTCTATGCTAAAGGCAAAATTCCGAAAATCGCTCAATCATCGCCTCTTCCTGCACCCTAGAGCTTTTCTCTTGATTTTCCGCTTACTTCTCTTTAAACTCCCTGAAACCGCAGTGGTTCGACCAGTTGGGCTTGCTTTTGTACCAGGTTTCACTTCTTGACGAGCAAGCCGGTTAACTTATCATCGTAACCGATACAGCCAACCAAGAACGACCTTTCAATTAAAGTCACCCATCTCCAGGATATGTTGGATCTCTAAGTGTTTCATTCCCCGCAGCTTGCTGCGGCGTTGTCATTCTCGCGGAGGCGGATGGTGTGGGAGGGGAGGAGCCGCGAGGCTCCCCCCTATCCCGATTAGCCGGTAAAATAAATTGTTGACCTATAACGTCATGCGTCATATATTATTTGTATGATAGAGAGCTTCAGGTGTAAAGAGACGGAGCGAATCTTTCACCGTGAGTATTCGCGAAGGCTGCCGACCGATATTCAGAAGGCCGCCTTTCGGAAATTGCGCATGCTGAATCGCAGTTCAAGCGTTGAAGATCTCCGCGTCCCCCTCGGAAATCGCCTGGAATCTCTCTCGGGCAGCAGAAAGGGACAGCATAGCATACGAATCAATGAGCAATGGCGAATCTGCTTCGTCTGGCGCAATGGCGGTGCGTATGATGTTGAGATCGTCGATTATCACAAGGGGTGAGGCATGAAGAAGATTCCTCCCGTACATCCGGGCGAGATACTGGAAGAGGAGTTTCTCAAGCCGCTGGGCATAAGTCAGAATCGGCTTGGCAAAGACCTTGGGGTTTCCCCTCGCAGGGTCAACGAGATCATCCACGGCAAACGGGCTATCACAGCCGATACGGCCTTGCGGTTGTCTAGGTATTTCGGCAACTCCGCCAGTTTCTGGCTCGGGCTCCAAATGGACTTCGATTTGGACGTGGCTGACGATGCACTGGCCGAACGGATCAACAAGGAAGTCCGTCAACTGGCCGTTGCCTAAAAGAATGCGGCCAACAGCGGCCTGCTCCCGTATTGCTCACCCGCGCAGATGCGGGTTCGCAAACCGAGAGGCCGAACGTCGGGAGGTAACCCCCCCTTTCAAGAATGCACAAGAAGAAGAATAAGCTTACCCCTGCGCAGAAGGCCGAAAAAAAGCGAATGAAAAAAGAAAGCATGACCATATTTGTCAACGGAAAACAGAAACGCTTTAAGCGTGAGCCGACCGTCGACGGGATTCCGGTTGATGACTTCATCCGAGTGAATGCCGATCCCATCCGGCTTCTCCAAGAAGAGATGTACGAGGAGTTGTGCCAATGGGAACAGCAACAGGAAGGAAAACAAGAGGCTTATAAGCCAGAATCATCTGCACGCAATTCTGACAAGATTGACGGTTCCGACCAAGATCTGCCTTTTTGACCGGTATGAGGTTTGGGGCCAGCGGTGTTTTCCTGTGACAGAAAGAGCAATACTTCCTGAATACTATGGTTGGTGGCGGATCATGGAGACCTCACCTAACCAATATTTATTACGCGGTGAATCGGACTGGCGTTGGATGGCGAATCACACCAGCGTGTAAATTTCGCCTGGGTCGTGAGGAGAGAAATCGCATCTTGCCCCTTCCCTAGCAATAGGGTATTTTGATGGCGGCTTTTGACTTTCAAAAGAGGGAATAGCTGGAGCACGAAGATGGATTTTGTTTGCGAACCTCAGGCTTCCTATGCGACCGGCATAGCCCAATCGACCGTTTTCCGGGGGGATGCGGAACAGCTTCTTTCTCGGCTGCCGTCCGATTTTTTCCGGTGCTGCATCACCTCGCCGCCCTATTGGGGATTGCGCGACTACGGAGCAAAAGGACAGATTGGAGACGAAGAGGCTCCAGAGGATTATGTCGAGCGATTGGTGGCAGTGTTCGAGCAGGTGCGGCGAGTGCTGACCGAAGATGGAACCCTGTGGCTCAATATTGGCGACAGTTACACCAGCGGGAACAGGGGGTACCGTGCGCCGGACAAGAAGAATCCAATAAGGGCCATGTCCTATCGTGCGAAAACCCCGGATGATCTCAAGCCAAAGGACTTGGTAGGCATACCCTGGCGTGTGGCGTTTGCGCTTCAAAGAGCCGGTTGGTTCCTGCGCAGCGACATTATTTGGGAAAAGCCCAACTGTATGCCTGAAAGCGTCAAGGATCGTCCAACCCGTTGCCACGAATACCTGTTCCTGATGTCGAAGGCTCTGAAATATTACTACAACTATGAAACCTTGCGGGAGGAGAACAAACGGAATCGTCGCACTGTGTGGTCCATTCCGACGGAACCCTTTACCGGCGCTCATTTCGCCACCTTTCCCCTCAAGCTCGTCGAGCCGTGCGTCCTCGCCGGCTCCCAGCCGGGAGATTGGGTCTTGGATCCCTTCTTTGGATCAGGAACCGTTGGAGTGGTCTGCGAGGAGCAGCACCGGAATTACGTCGGCATAGAACTGAACCCCGAATACGTGAAGCTGGCTCTTGACCGAATCCGGGGGACTCAGAGGTTATTGTTCACCTACGATATGGAGGCTGCCAAGTGAGCAAGCTGAAAATCCCTGAGCCGGACCTCCAGATCGGTTTCTATCACCGATTACAAGAAATCCGGCGCACTCATCTAATCGATGCCCTCTTGGCGACCGTTGCCGATCTGGAAATTATACTAATAGATCAGGAACTTGCGAAACTAGCCTCCCGTACTGGATTGCGAAAAGTCGCAGGTTGGGGACTCAGGGGTGAATTGGTCTTTGCCGTACCTTGCGTGCTGGCCGTCAATCCGCGGTTGTTGGGCTACTATCGACTATTGCTGGGCTTCTCTCAGAAGCAGTTTTATGGAAGCCGATACGGGTTTACTCCTTTCAAGTCCATGGAGGAAGGTGGGCAGATCACTGCTGGCAACAAGCCTCGCCTAAACGAACTTTGCAATGCGTTGTGCGCCAGCGCCGAGGCTCTCGTCAAAAATGTTCCCCACCTTTCAAAAGCGACGGTTCACGAGTTGACCCTTCTCACACTGGGTCCTCAGCTTAGAGGGGGAGCGCTTAATATCCTCGGGACTAAGGCCAATCGCAAAGTCTTCGATCTAATCAGTTCGCTTTTGGGAGACGAAGCTGTGGCAGAAGGAGAGCGCTCGCTGGAACTCCGAAATGCGGCTGGACGACCTGTGAGAGTTGAATTTGCTGCTGATCCTGACATCTGCATCAGGGAGGGACTTCCTTCCGGGAAGTTTCGCAATCTGGTTGCCATTGAGATCAAGGGAGGGAAGGACTGCTCTAATATCCATAATCGCATTGGCGAAGCAGAAAAAAGCCACCAGAAGGCAAGAAAAGAAGGGTACGTTGAGTGCTGGACGATGGTGGGTGTCGCCCATCTTGACATGGATTTGGCCAGAAAAGAGTCGCCCACAACGGACCGCTTCTACCACATTGATGAAATTGTCGATTCCACTTCCGATGAGGCAAGAGATTTTCGTGAAAACCTTCTGTCACGTGTAGGTATCCGAGCCTGACCTCCAGTAATTACTCCTCATATGACCTGTTTTCCATAATCTTGCAGGCACCGAACCCCTTGATCAGGGTCTTTTGGAAGGTCTGAACAAAGTCCTCCCGGGAGCCTTTAAAAGAGGTTTGCCAACAGCGCTCCTTTCAACAATTCTGGCCAGTTTTCTGTTGTCAAGCGTTTATTTTTGGGGTTTAATGGAAAATCGGCAAAGGATCTCCAGGGATTCTGGTTTCCCTTTCTATTTCTCCACGTTACGGCTTCTCCTCAAGGGAATGGAGGCACGGATGAGGTTTTCACTGATGAGAATCTTCATGGTTCTGCTGCTCGCGCTGGCTTCCTGCTCGGAGGAGCAGCAACAGCCGCCTCAGGCCCCTCCGCCGAAGGTTGTGCAGCCCATAAAGCCTTCCACCGCGGACATTGAAAAGCCCACGACAACTCTTGCAGAGATGAAGAAGCCTCAGACAGAGGAAAAGGCTTCTGAAGACAAGCCGGCTGCCCCCCATGAAGAGCCTGTTGCCGCCCCTAAACTTGAAGCAGAGGAAAAGAAGACTTCGCCGGAGAAAAGGGACAAGAGGGATCGAGGCACCTACCTGGTCAAGGCAGGGGACACGCTTTCAAGCATTGCCGCTCAAAAAGAGTTGTTCCGGGACCCGCTGAAGTGGCCGATTCTCTTGCGCCTGAACAAAGACAAACTGGGGGAATGGGCCGCAGGAGAGGATCTGCCTGACCGGGAGCTTCCCAAGGGAACCCGGCTCAAGGTCATTACCGCAACTGAAGCCAGGACGAGTCTCAAGAAGTCGACAGGGAGCCTCTGGGTCGTCAATGTTCTCTCCACCACGAGCAAGGCGGAGCTCGTCCCTCCTGCCGTGGTCCTGGTGAAACAAGGCTACCCGGTGTACATTGTACCCGCCACTGTGAAAGGGAAAGACTACATGCGACTCCGCGTGGGATTCTTCAAGAACAGAAGTGAAGCGGATGAAGTGGGAAAGAAAATCAAGGATCTGCTTAATTTTCAGGACTCCTGGTCGACTAGGGCGGACCCTGGGGAATATGAAGAGGTGGCAGGGTATTTCCAATCTACCGAGAAACATTGAGGCTTCATGAAAGGCAAGAAGGTCATTGTGGGGGTCACTGGGGGAATTGCCGCGTACAAGGCGGCGGAGCTGGTGAGGCTCCTTGTCAGGGAGGGGGCGGACACCCGGGTCGCCATGACCCGCCATGCCACTCAGTTCATCACGCCCCTGACTCTTCAAACCCTTTCCGGGAACCGGGTCATCTGGGACATGTGGGCTCCTGAAACCCATCCCCTGGATCACATCACTTGGGGCCAGGATTCGGACCTGATCCTCATCGCACCGGCCACGGCAGACTTCATCGGCAAAATGGCCCATGGAATCGGCGATGATTTTCTTTCAACCCTGGTGATCGCGGCCACGGCACGAATTCTTCTCTGCCCTTCCATGAACACCCAAATGTACCTCAGCCGGGCTGTGCAGGAGAATCTGGGAATCCTCAAAGCCAGGGGATGCGTGATCATGGAACCGGGATCCGGAGAACTGGCCTGCCGCACGGAAGGCCCGGGTCGGCTTCCGGACCCTGAGGACATTGTGGAAGAAGCAAGGATGCTTCTGTCCAAGCAGGATCTGGCAGGGCTCAGAATCCTTGTGACCGCCGGCGCGACCATGGAGCCCCTGGATCCGGTGCGATATATGAGCAACCGGTCCAGCGGCAAGATGGGATACGCTCTGGCCAGGGCGGCCAGGATGAGGGGAGCCAAGGTCACCCTGGTGAGCGGGCCGGCGGCCCTCAAGCCGCCTAGAGATGTGACCCTGAGTCGCGTGAAGACCGCCGAGGAAATGAGGCAAGCGGTTCTGGCCGACTGCAGACAATATGATGTGATCATCAAGGCGGCGGCGGTGCTGGACTGGAGACCCCGGGAGACCGCGGAGCATAAAATCAAAAAGGGCCGGGGCATTCAGACGCTTGAGCTGGTGGAAAATCCGGATATTCTGGCGGAGCTGGGGTGCAGCCGCGGCAACAGCCGGTGCCTTCTCGTCGGCTTTGCTGCGGAAACGCAGGACCTCTTGGCCAATGCGCAGGAGAAGCTGAAGAAGAAGAACCTCGATATGATCGTGGTCAATGACGTGTCCAGAGAAGACGCCGGATTTGAGTCGGAAACCAATGCCGTGAAAATCATTTACCGCGACGGCGGCATGGAGGACTTGCCGCTCATGTCCAAACAGGAGGTGGCGGACCGGCTCCTGGACCGCATCAAGACCCTGTGGGAGAAGACGGCATGAACCCCAGGGGTGAACTTCTGGAGATCGTGAGCCAGCTCAAGCACCTGTTGGTTTCCTACCCCCAGGAGGAATTCCAACTCCAACGCCCCTCAAGGGTAAGCGCGGGGACCCAGGCTCCCGAGGCCGGAGACCCTGAGGATCTCGAGTCCTTGCGCGCGTTGATCGGGGATTGCAGGCGCTGCAAGCTTTCTCAGGGAAGGAAACACCTTGTCTTCGGAGAAGGCTCCCCCAAGGCCCGCCTCGTGTTCGTGGGGGAGGGTCCTGGAGCGGAAGAAGATGCTGCGGGAAGGCCTTTTGTGGGGGAGGCGGGCAAACTTCTGACAAAAATTATCGAGGCCGGCATGGGCCTCAAGCGGGAGGATGTTTATATTTGCAATGTGGTCAAGTGCCGGCCGCCCCGGAATCGCGATCCGGAAAAAGACGAGATTCAAACGTGCCTGCCTTTCCTGAAGCAACAGCTCCGGATCATTCAGCCGGAGGTCATTTGCACCCTGGGACGAATTGCCGCGCAAAGCCTTCTCGGCAGGGAATTCAAGATAACCCAGGAAAGAGGGAACTGGTTCTCCTTCATGGGAATCCCGATGATGGCCACGTTTCATCCCGCGTACATCCTCAGAAATCCTTCTGAAGAGCGCCGGCTCAAAGGCCTTGTCTGGGAAGACGTGAAGAAAATGATGAGACACTTGGGTCTCACTAGGTGAAAAGAGATGAATAAGAAGCTGATTCTTGTTGGAATGCTTTGCCTTGCCCTTCTGGGTCTGGGAGAGACCGTGGGATCGGGCAAGGGCAGAGAAGTCACCATTATAGAGGTGGAAGGCCCCATCAACCCGGGTTCCGCGTCCTTTCTCACCCGGGGGCTGGAGGATGCGGGAAAGAGAGGCTCCGAGCTGGTCATCATCCGGTTGGACACACCGGGCGGGCTGGTGCCTTCGATGCGGGTGATGGTGAAGGGAATCATGAATTCCCCCGTGCCCGTGGTGGTCTACGTGGCGCCCAGGGGGGCCGGGGCCGCCTCCGCCGGAGTGATGATCACGGTTTCAGCCCATGTGGCGGCCATGGCGCCGGGTACCAATATCGGAGCGGCTCATCCGGTGGGAGCCGGAGGAAAAGACATCGATAAGGACATGTCGGAAAAAGTGGTGAACGACATGGCTTCTTACGGAAGAGGGATCGCCCAGGAGAAAGGAAGAAATGCCGACTGGGTCGAAAGGGCGATCCGCGAGAGCGTCTCCATCACCGCCGAGGAGGCGGTGGAGCGAAAGGTCGTAGATCTTGTCGCCGCAGACGTCGATGAATTACTCAAGCTTCTTGACGGCAGGGAAATCCATCTGATGCGGGGGAAAGTCACCCTGAAAACGAAAGACCTTGAGAAGGTCTATTACAGTCCAGGTTTCAGGGACAGTGTCTTGAAGGTCATCAGCGATCCGAACATCGCTTATATCCTGATGATGATCGGGCTGGCAGGCCTTTATTTCGAACTCTCCCACCCAGGGGCCATCTTCCCCGGAGTGATCGGCGCGATATCGCTCATCCTGGCCTTTTATTCTTTCCAGACCCTTCCGGTGAATTATGCGGGCCTGCTTCTGATCGCCTTGGCCATCGTTTTTTTCATCGCCGAAATCATGGTGTCGAGCTACGGGATTCTTTCTCTGGGAGGGATCGTCTCTCTCACGTTGGGTTCCATCATGCTCTTTGAAGATGTGCGCGTTTCTCTCCAATTGATGGCGCCGACCCTTGTGCTCGTGGGTGGTTTTTTTGTAGTGGTGTCGACCCTCGCTTTCAGGGCCTACCGGGCCAAACCCCAGACCGGGATGGAGGGGCTCATTGGAGAAGTGGGTGTGGTCGAGAAGCCTATCGACCCCGAAGGGCTGGTGTTTGTCCACGGAGAATACTGGCGAGCGGTATCCAATCAGAGGCTGGAGCCCGGTGAGAGGGTTGCAGTAGAGGAAGTGAACGGTCTGGTTCTGAAAGTGAGAAAAGCAGGGAAAACTTCATAGGCCTAAACCGGATCCCTTTTCCAGACTCCCCGTCGGGGAAGCGCACGGCGGGATTCCGGCATGGCTGATTCAAGAAAGGGGGAGATTATGTTTTGGATCCTAGCAGTGGTATTGGTCATTTTTTTCCTGGTTTCAGCCATCAAGGTCCTGCGCGAGTATGAACGGGGAGTCATCTTCCGGCTGGGCCGTGTGATCAACGTCAAGGGGCCGGGCTTGATTATCCTCATTCCGATCATCGATAAGATGGTCAAGGTGAGCCTGCGCCTGGTGACGATGGATGTCCCGCCCCAGGATGTCATCACCCGGGACAACGTTTCCGTGAAAGTCAATGCGGTCATTTACTTCAGGGTCATGGATCCCAACAAAGCGGTCATCGAGGTGGAAAATTTCATGTTCGCGACCTCCCAGCTCGCCCAGACCACGCTGAGAAGCGTTTGCGGCCAGGTCGAGCTGGACGAGTTGCTTGCCCAGAGGGAAAAGATCAACACTCAACTCCAATCGATCCTTGACAAGCACACGGACCCCTGGGGTATAAAGGTCACCACCGTGGAAGTGAAACACATTGATCTTCCGCAGGAGATGCAGCGGGCCATGGCCAAGCAGGCGGAAGCCGAGAGGGAAAGGCGGGCCAAGGTCATCAACGCCGAAGGCGAATACCAGGCCGCGGCCCGTCTCACAGAGGCGGCCAGCATCATTGCGGAGCATCCTGAAGCCTTGCAGCTGAGGTATTTGCAGACCCTGAGGGAAATCTCTTCAGAAGGGAACTCGACGACGCTCTTCCCTATCCCGATCGATCTCTTAAAGCCCTTCCTCAAGAAGGATTAGGAAATCAGGGGATACCCAAGGGCGTTGGACTCAAAAGGAAATGAGAAGCAGGAGAGCATAGCGTATGGAAGAAGAAATAAAGAAGGAAGAGCCTCAAGAGGAAAAGAAGGAAGAGCAGGTCCTCGCGGAAAAGCCCCTGGAAAAGATGACGGCCATTGAACTGAGGGAGTTTGCCCTGGCCAAGAACCTTGGAATCAGCGGCGTTCACGCCATGAAGAAGGAAGAGCTCCTGCCGGCCATCAAGCAAGCGCTGGGGATCAAGGATGAAGAGCCGGCCAAGAAGAAGGTTGAAGTGAAGGGGACGATCGGGGAAATGAAGAAGAAGATTCTACAGCTCAAGGAGGAGAAGCGGACGGCCATCGCTTCAAAAGAAAAGAAGAAAGTCAATGTTCTGCGCCGCCGGATCAACCGACTCAAGAAACGAACCAAGAAAGTTGTCAAGGCTTAGTCTCAACCTCTTTGTCAAGCAGGCTCACGGGATTCAACACCCTGGGCCTGTTTTGTTTTTGCTGTTCCTAAGACCCGTTCCACCCTCCCATCGAGGGAGGGGAGAGAGCAGCGGAACGAGGGCCGGAGTAAGTCGATGAAAACCGTGGCCATCATCACAGCCGCCGGCGCTGGGATTCGCATGGGGGGGGAACAGCCCAAGCAGTTCCTGGAGCTGGAAGGCCGACCTCTTCTGGCGTTCACCGTGGAACGATTTTCCCGCTTTGCTGACATTGACGGCATCGTTCTCGTCGTTCCGGTCGACAGGGTGGAATACGTCCGAGCCGAAATCGTTGAGAAATACAATCTGGGGAAAGTGCAACATATTGTGGCCGGCGGCGAGAGACGCCAGGATTCAGTCAGGCTGGGGCTTGAGGCGACGGAAGGGCGCTATCCCCTGGTCTTGATTCACGACGGCGTCAGACCGCTCGTTTCAGAACATCTTATCCGCCGAATCGTGAGCGCTGCACAGGAACACCATGCGGTGATCCCTGCTCTGCCCCCAAAAGAAACGGTGAAGGAGGTGGACCGGGCCGGGCTTGTGGTCAGGACGCACGATCGGAAATATCTGCGTCTCGTGCAGACGCCGCAAGCTTTCCGATATGAAGAGATTCTCAAAGCGCACCGTCGGGCTCTTGAAGAACACTGGGAGGGAATCACGGACGATGCTGTCCTCATGGAAAGGATGGGAATACCCGTCAAAATCATCGAAGGATCGGAAGAAAATATCAAGATAACCACGCCTCGGGATTTTGAGTTGGCGAGATTTCTGCTGGGAAGAATGCCCAACGTGCCTAAAATGCACTAAAAAGCCTAAAATTGAAAACCTCCGCCCTGCAGAGTGTTTTTATCATTTGAACTTTAGGTCCCTTGGTGCATCCTAAGCACATCGGGCTATCCGGTCTGTTTCAAGGGATCGTGCGCATCGAAATATTTTAGGCATTTTAGAATGTTAAACTGAAACTTCTATGCAAGATGCGTAGATCTTTGGAGCCCGGGACCTGGGGGGTGTGGTCTGTGTAGAGCCGCAACCATTTCTTCAGTGCCATTCATCGGCGCCGAAAAGTCAGTGGGT
>Ga0073932_1005601_pt1 | contig 13506 bp, 12 predicted proteins | sample DewCreD2012metaG_FD_76967 | JGI IMG/M metagenome (GOLD analysis project Ga0073932, IMG submission 76967) | Hot spring sediment bacterial and archeal communities from British Columbia, Canada, to study Microbial Dark Matter (Phase II) - Dewar... ... | reverse complement strand
CGGCCCCTGTGGCTTGGCGGGGGCAGGGACGGTACCAGCAGCCACTGCCGGCGGCGCCACGGATTGCTCGATCGCTGGGGCCACTAGACGGGCGGTCCCAGCCGGCTCAGGAGCCGAGGGCGTGGCCAGCAGCCTAGACGAGGAGCCGGGCCCAAGCAGCCGACCCGGAAGCGGTCGGCGCGGGCTGGTCATCGTCAACACCGGCGAGGGCAAGGGCAAGACCACCGCCGCGCTGGGGATACTCCTGCGCGCGTGGGGCCGAGGGATGCGTGTGGCGATGTTCCAGTTCGTGAAGTCGCGCACAGGCCGTTGGGGCGAGAACCGGGCGGCCGCGAAGTTGGGCATCACGATGACTCCGCTCGGCGACGGCTTCACGTGGAAGAGCAAGGACATCGAGCACGACCGGTCGCTCGCTCGCCAGGGCTGGGCGGTCTGCGCCGACGCGCTACTGGCTGGCGAGCACGACGTCATCGTCCTGGACGAGCTTACCTACTGCCTGAAGTACGGCTGGCTGGCATCGGAGGAGGTCCTCGACGTCCTCCGCCGAAGACCTCCCACGATGCACGTCGTTATTACCGGTCGCGACGCCCCGGACTGGCTGATCGACTTCGCCGACCTCGTCACCGAGATGACGGTCGTCAAGCACCCTTACCAATCCGGCGTGCGTGCGCAGCCGGGAGTCGAGTTCTAGCCGCCGAATCCCCGCTCGCGGTCGATCTTGAGCCAGCGGATCAGCTCCTCGTCGCGCCGGCGGAGCGCTTTCTCGGCCTTGTCGCCGGGCCACTCGTGGAAGCCGCGGCCGGTCTTCACGCCGTGGTTGCCGGCCGCAACCGTCTCGGCGAGGATCGGTTGTGGCCCCTGCGACGCGTCCAACTCTTTGAACAAGTAGCGCGAGATCTGGTCGAAGAGCGCGAGCCCGTTGATGTCCGCGGTCTCGAGCGGGCCGATATTGACGTAACGCCGGCCCAGGCTCGTTCGCACGACCGCGTCAATGTCCTCGGCCGTCGTGACGCCGCTCTGGAGCAGCCCCACCGCCTCCCTGAACATAGCGTATTGCAGCCGGTTGCCAATGAACCCCGGGATGTGTCGGCGCAGGACGACCGGGTACTTGCCGATCTTGCGCAGCAGAGCAACGATGAGCTCGAGAGTCTCCTCGGACGTCTGTTCCCCTTTCACAACCTCGACCAGCGGCAAAATGTGCGGCGGGTTCCAGAAGTGCGCGACCGCAATCCGGTCCGGGCGGCCAGCCGCGAACTTGTTCACGTCCAGGCCCGATGTGTTCGATGCGAAGATGGTGTGAGCCGGCGCCAACCGGTCCATCTCCAGCATCGTCTGCTTCTTTACGTCAACGTCTTCGTACACGACTTCCATCACGAAGTCGACGGAGCCGACAGCTTCAGACAGCGACCGCTTGGGGGCGAGCAGAGCGAAAGCCGTGTCCGCCTCCGGTTGGGTGATGACCTCGTGCTCCACGAACAGCGAAAGGTTGTTCTTGATGCCTTCGACGGCCCTGTCAACGCGGGCCGGGTCGACATCATAAAGGGCGGTCGGATAGCCCGCCATCGCAAACGCCTGCGCGATGCCATGGCCCATCAGGCCGGTGCCGACTACTGCTACGGTCTTGACGTCTTCTACCTTCACGGTGACCTCCAAGATTGGGCGCGGTCTGTGTTCAGTCGGGGAAGCCGCAGCCGTCTGGATAGTGGTTGCTGGCGCCCCGGCCAACGCGGCTGCTGGCGATGCTCGGGCACGGGACGTATGATACCGAGAGGCAATCGAAGGGGTCAAGGCGTTGGACAAGACGGATCGGTCGGTTACCCTGGCGTCCGCATCCCCGCGTCGTCGGGAGCTGATAAGCCGGCTTGGCCTTGACGTGGCGACATCGTCAGCCGACGTCGACGAGAGCCCGCTACCAGGCGAGGGCGCGATCGCGATGGCCCGGCGCTTGGCGCTCGCCAAAGCCCGTCAGGGTGGACTCGCCGGCGTCGTCGTCGCGGCCGACACGGTCGTCGTTGCGCCGGATGGCGAAATCCTCGGCAAGCCGGCCGATGCTGCTGACGCCAGGCGAATGCTCGCCACCCTGCGCGGTGCGATGCACACCGTCATCACCGGAGTAGCCGTGATGGCGTGCGGCGTCGAGCTGGTCGATCACGTCGTGACAGCTGTACGGATGCGACGATACTCGGATGCGGAAGTCGATGCCTACATTGCTTCCGGCTCGCCGCTCGACAAGGCCGGGGCCTATGGCATCCAGGACGCCCCGTTCGGCCCGGTCGAGTCAATCGCCGGATGCTACCTGAACGTCGTTGGGCTACCGCTGTGCGCCGTCGCGCGCCTCCTGTTCACGGCCGGAGTCGCGCTGCCGGACAGCTCCTACACCCGGGCTGGCTGCGACTGCTCGAAAGAGTCACCGGTCGACACAGAGCCGACGATCATCACGGGGCATCCGTGGCCTCGCTAGCAGGCGCCGTGACCCAAGCGTGAGCTTGCCCTCAGTCCTGCGCGGCAGGGCGGCTACATCAGGCCGGGGATCTTCATCCCGCCGGTCAGCGCTCCCAGGCGCTTCGAGGCCAACTCTCGCGACTTATCGGCCGCCTCGTTGAACGCCGCCAGCACCAGGTCCTCCAGCGTCGCGACGTCCTCAGGGTCGACAGCCTCTTGCGCGATCTTGACCGAGACCACCTTCTGGTGGCCGGTCATAACGACGGTGACTGCGCCCCCGCCAACGCTCGCCTCGACTGTCTCGTTACCGAGGTCCTCCTGCATCTTCGCCAGGCGCGCCTGGAGCTGCTGTATCATTTTGGGATTCGGCATCATAGACGGTCTCCTGGTTCTTGGTTATTCTCCGGACGCGCCATCCGAGCGTGATAGCTCCCTTGACCACCGGATCCTCCATCACGGCTGCGAGCCTGTCGATTGGCTTGGCGATCGCCGGGGCAGACGATCCGTCGTCGACGACGCACCGGACTACCCAGTCGCCGCCAAGCACAGCCCTGAGCGCGCTCTCGATGGTCGCGCGAGTGCGGTCCTCGTTCAGCCGGTCCCGATGGAAGGTATGCCTGGTACCGAGGGTAAGGTTCGGTGCCTGGTACGAAATCGGTCGAGCGTCCCGCAGGATGGCCTGCACTGTACGGTTCAGGTTGCCCATCCGCTCGATCACGTCGCTCCAGCGGTGTGCGATGTCAGACAGCGCTCCGGTGAACGCCGGCGCAGGGGACGCTGTCTGTCGCGCTAAGGTCGGACTCGCTGTGCTGCCGGGCGCCGAAGGCTCGGGTGCCGGAGGCACGAGCTCCGGGCTCGCGGCCGGCGCGGCGGGCTCAACCGGCGACGGATCGGGTGGTCGCGCTTGTCGCGGCAACGGCCTCGGCGTGCTTCGAGGCAGCGGCGTCGGAGTCTGCTCGACTGGCGAGGCAGCCGGCGACGCGAGACGGTCGATCGAGTCCAGCAGCGCCAGCTCGAGCGGGAGCTGCACGGGCCCTAGAGCGCGCGACTGCGTCTCGGTTTGGAGAAAGATTCGGATCATCGCAAGCGCTTCGGTGGTCGAGACCCGCTGAGCCAGCCGCTTGACGTCGGCCACGGTCTCTTCGGTCAGGTCGAGCACGTCGGCGAGATCGGGCCCGGCCTTGACCAGCAGAATGGAGCGGAGGAGGTCGACGACCTCTCGCGCGATCAGTCGTGGGTCGGCGCCCTCGTCGACGCAGCGGTTGATCAGGCGCAGCCCGGTCGCCGGCGCGCGGTCCAGGACTGCCGACAGCAGCGCGACGGCGACGTCCGTGCCGGCGAGGCCGATCACGGCCCGAATCTGGTCTACGGTGAGGGTGTCGCCAGAGTAGGCGACCAGTTGGTCGAGCAGTGCGATGGCATCGCGCATGCTGCCGGTGGCGGAGCGAGCGATCAGCTCGAGCGCGGCGCGCTCGGAGGCGATGCCCTCCTCCGAGCAGATGCGATCGAGCTGCTGAACGATCGCGCGCATCGTCAGACGCCGAAACTCGAGCCGCTGGCACCGGGAGACGACGGTCGCCGGCACCCGGTGGGCTTCGGTGGTCACGAGGACGAACACGGCGTGCTCCGGCGGCTCCTCGAGCGTCTTCAGGAACGCGTTGGCTGCCTCGCCGGTAAGCATGTGCGCTTCGTCGAGAATGTAGAAGCGGTAGCGCGAGCCGGCCGGCGCGTACCCGACGCGCTCCCGAAGCCCTCGGATCTCGTCGATGCCCCGGTTAGAGGCAGCGTCAATCTCGACCACGTCGATCGCGCGGCCCTCGGCGATCGCCACGCAGGAGTCGCACTTGTCGCACGGCTCGCCATCGGTTGAGTTCGTGCAGTTGACTGCCTTGGCGAGCAAGCGAGCGGCGGAAGTCTTGCCGACCCCTCGCGGCCCGCTGAAGAGGTAGGCGTGGGCGACCCGGCCAGTCCGGGCTGCGTTGCGAAGCGTGCGGGTGACGTGCTCCTGCCCGACGAGTTCGGCGAACGTTCGTGATCTGTACTTCCGGTAGAGCGCCCTAGTCGACGGCACGGGGCTGGCTCGCTCCTGGGCACGGCCGATCTGGTCGACCGTTTCAGGCATTATCGGCGGCTTCCCGGGGGGTGTCAAACACCAGAACGAGGCGTGGCCACTCAATGGCCGTCGCTCTAGGCTGTGGCGGTCTCCACGACGCGCCGCATGGCCGTTTCGAACCGTTCGACCGAAAACTCGGCCGCACGTGCCCGGCACACGTCGGTGTCGAAGTCGGCCGGGCGGAAGGCCAGTAGCGCTTGCGCAAGCGACTCGACCGTCTGCGGCGCGAACAGCCGGCCGGTGATGCCGTCGACCACGGTCTCCAGCGCTCCTCCGGCGCCATACGCGATCACCGGCTTCCCGGCCGCCATCGCCTCGACCGGCACGATACCGAAATCGTCCTCGCCCGGATAGAGCACCGCGAGCGCGCCGGCATACTCGTCGTAGAGTGTCGTCTCGGTCACTCGCCCCAGGTACATTGCGCCCGCGTAGTCTGGGCAGCCGGCCGCAAGCGCCTCCTCGCACGTGGTCCCGACGACGTGTAGACGGGCGCCGACGGCGGCGCACGCGGCGACCGCGAGATCCAGGCGCTTGTACCGGCCCGGCCGCGAGACGACGAGGAAGTAGCTACCCGGCCTCGGCGTGATCGCCGCGAGCGCAGCCGTATGGACCGGCGGGTGAATAACGACTGCGTCGCGGCCGTACGCGCGCCGGATCCGGCTCCGGACCGTTCGCGAGTTCGCGACGAACACGTCCACCTGCTGGGCGGCCGCGTAGTCGATGCGCCTGAGGACGGCCTCGACGCACCCTAGCGCCAGGCGGACAGGCAGCGGCATCGCGGCCCGGTCGTGAGCGGTCTCGTAGCCCCAAAGGAATCGCGGTGGGGTGTGGCAGTAGCAGACGTGGACCGCGCCAGTGCACTTGCGGGCGCACTTTGCGGCGAAACTCGCGCTCGACACCACGATGTCAAAGCCCGAAAGGTCGAACGACGCGAAAGCGGCCGGACAGAGAATCACCCAGGCCGGCCAGAGGCGATCTCGAAGCGGCACGTTCTGCAGGAATGAGGAGCGGACAGGTCTGCCGGCCAAGAACGACGCTGGCAGTCGGTTAGGGAAATGGACCGAGGTGTACACGGGCGCGCCCGGCCAGATCGCCGCGAGCGCGGCGAGCACGCGCTCCGCCCCGCCGTACTCCCGCAGGTAGTCGTGAACTAGCGCGACCGAAGGCGTGGGGTGACTCTCCGTGTCGCCGGGCCACTATAATGCCCGCGTTGATCTAGCATTGGCGAGGTGAGTCGCTGGGATCGCGAGTCGTCATCGTTGGCAACTTCGGTCTGCGGACCAAAGGCACGATGCTGGCCCGTGCGCTTCCGATCGCCCGGCTGGTCGTCGCCGCTGGCCACGAAGCGATCGTCGTTCTGCCTCCCTGGGACTCACCTCAAGACTCCGGCGCGACCCTTACGATCGATGGCGTCCCAGTCTACCACACGCCGGTCCCGTTCCGGTTGCCGCTGCTGGCGAACCCGGCGCTCGCGGTGTTGCTCTCCTGGCGCGTTGCCCGTCTTCAACCCGACGTCGTCTACGCTTTCAAGCCCAAGGCATTTTCGGCGGTCGTGCTGCTCGGTGCGCTGGCCGCGCGCCACTTGGGGCTATACCGGGGCCGTGTCGTGCTCGATACGGATGACTGGGAGGGCGAAGGTGGCTGGGCGACGCGCGAGGCAGGCCGGTTCGGCTGGCTCGGGCGGCTGGCAATAGCCGTGACTGAGCGCTGGTGCCTCCGTCTTGCGGACGAGGTGACAGTCGCGAGTCGCGAGCTGACGCGCCGAGTCGCCTCCGTGCGCGGCCGAGCCGGAGCCTACGTTCCGCTAGCTGTGGCGGAGCTGCCTCCGGATGTCCCGGCCGAGTCGGTGGCACGGACGCGTCGCGAGCTCGGTATCGGCGCGGAGCCGGTCGTTTTGGCCTACACGCGTTTTGCTGAGTTCGAGCCACGGCGGCTCGCCGAAGTCTTCGCGGCAGTCGCCGAGAGAATCCCCACGGCGCGCTTTCTGGTGGTCGGCGCTGGGCTAGACGGCGAGGAGCGCGATTTCGCGCGCGAAGCGGAGGCGGTCGGCGTCGCCTCGCGCGTCGTCGCTGCCGGCTTCGCCGAGCGGGAAGCCATCCCGCGATACCTCGCTGCGGCGGACGTCGCGGTTCACCTGTTCGACGACACGCTGATGAACCGGACGAAGGGCCAGGCGAAGCTCATCGAGTTGCTGGCGGCCGGTGTGCCGGTCGTCGTCGATGGTGTCGGACAGGCGGTCGAGTACGTGCGATCTGGCGAGACCGGCGTAGTCGTGCCGGCCGGAGACGTCCTGGCGATGGCGGACGCGGTGTGCCGCTTGCTTGGCGACGTCGTAAGTCGGTCCCGGATTGCGGCCCGGGCTCGCGAGGACGTGCGGCGACGGTGGCGATGGGACTGCTGGTCGGGAGCGATTCTGACCGCGCTGGGGCTCGAGCGGCAACGCGGGTGACACTCGCTCCGGCGGTTGACTACCAGCGCCGGCGGCGGGGCCGACGTCCCCAGACAAGCCACCCGACCCCGAGCCCGACGCCAAGCCCGATCGCGCCCGCGACCGGCGCATCGACAGGGTACTGCCGCTCGACGGTGGCCGCGACGACGACGGCCGCCGCGGCTGGTGGAGTCGGCATCTCGGCGGCGAAGACCACAGCCTCGCCGGCGCTGAGTGGCCTGATCGTCTCCGGCTCAGTCGGCGATGGCGTTTCGGCAGTCGCCGGTGAAGAAGGCGCCTCGGACGGTGCAGGCGTCTGGGTTGGTGCGGCGGTGGCCGATGGCGCGGGCGAGGGTGTGCGTGTGGCCGTCGGCGTCGGGGCAGGCGTCATGGTCGCGGTGGGCTGTGGGGTCGGAGTGGCGGGCTGAAGAGCGCGCATCGCCTCAAGGGAGAAATACCGAACGGCCACTGCTGCAAACCCATCGCCGTAGCGCCCGGCGGCGAACTTCAGAAAGTCGGCCGTGGTTACTATGCCGTAGCGGTGCTGTGCGCTGAAGTCCCGCATGAGCGCGTAGTACGCGGTGTCGCCCATCCTCTGCCGCAGTTCCTCGAGGAAGAGCGCTGCTTTGCGGTACATCAGCGCGAAGTACTGGTTGTCGTCCTTGTAGTCGTAGACGCTCGCGTCGAGGGGCGGGTCGACACCGAAGGTGCTTACCGCGGCCCGATGACTGCTGACCAAGTTGTTCCACATCGCCTCGTACGACGACGGCGCGGCGGACTTCACGTACTGGTACGCTAGGTGGACTGTCGGTCCCTCGTCGAGCCAAGGCTCCATCAACTGGTCGTTGCCCACTAACCCGTAGAACCATTGGTGAATCAGCTCGTGCGCGACGATGTACGCGCTGTAGCTGCCCCGGCCGGTCGGCCCAGCGACGACTCCGGTCCCGATGAACACCAGGTTCGGGTACTCCTGACCAACGCCCTCCATCCCGGGCGACTCGGCGATGTGCAGGCTGGGATACGGGTACGGGCCGAGGCGTTCGTTAGCCCACTTCAGCAGCTCGACACCGGTCTGGAGCATCTGCCGGCCTCCTGCCTCGTGCTCCGGAAGGTAGAAGACGCTCAGACTCGTGCTGCCCACCTGTTCGGAGGTTGCCTCGTAGCGGTCCGAGATGCACATCGCGAAGTCGCGGATGCTCCGCCCGCGCAGTAGCCACTTCTGACCGTCACGGGCGACAAGCTCGCCGGAGTGCGCGACGATCGTTGTCGGCGGGGCATTCCGAAGCGTGAGCGTTACCTCGAAGTCCGATGCCTCGCTGAAGAAGGCGTCGCCAACCTCGGTGTAGCGGTAGCGCGGCCAGTCGCCGCCCCTAAAAACCTGAGCGATCGGGAAGAAGTTGCCGAGGGACGTGATGCCTGACCCGCGCGAGAAGCGTCCGCCGGCCTCGCGCGGGATCGTCAGCGTAAACTCAAAGGCGATCGTGACCGACTCGCCAGGCTGCAGACTCTTGCCGAGAGGCACTTCGATGGTGATGTTGTCGATGCGAGGCGTGGCCGGAGCGCCGTCAACAGAAGTCGACTTCAGCGAGAGCGCCCCCAAGTGCAGCGGCATGGCGCTGAAAGCAACCGTCTTGAGAGTGGCGCCGGTTCGGTTGGGGTAGAGGACCGTCTCGGATACAGTGGCTGTGCTGGCCGCGTAGTCGAGAGTGACGCCGAGCTCGTACTTCGGGATTGCCTCCGCGTACGAGGTCGACGGAAGCGCTCCGATGGTCGACACTGCGGCAACCAGGGCGAGCAGCAGGCGGAATGCCACTCGCCATCGGGGCGCACGCAGGCAGCGCGAGGCTGCCGTCATTACTAGCTCCAGTCGAGCACCACTCCAAGCGCGCTAGGCTCGCTCTCCAAAAGCGCGTAAGCGCTCGCGGCGTCGCGCCACGAGAAGCGGTGCGTGATCAGGCTATCGAGATTGAGCGTCCCGTCCTGCACGAGCGACAGAAACAGGTCGGTGTTGCGGTGCCGGGTCCACGGCGTGGCCGACGTTTCCTCGTCCGGCTGGCTGGCGAAGAGCGCTCCGCAGACAGAGATCGACGGGATGACGACCGACGAGGTGAAGTCAACTTCGGATTTGTTGCGGGGGCAACCGACCTGGACGTACCGGCCGCCCGGCCGGACCAGGGCGAGCGCGGTCGGGATCGCCTCGGCGCTGCCGGTCATCTCGAAGACGACGTCAGCCATGCGACCGCCCGTTATTAGGCCGATCTGAGCTCCGAAGCCGGCCGAATCTGGGCTAAGGGTGCTTGTGGCCCCGCCCGCCCGGGCGAGTCGTCTCCGCTCCGCGATGAGGTCGACGCCGATGATCGGCCGCGCGCCGGCAACCCTGGCCAGGCGAATAGTAACCTGCCCGAGGAGGCCCAGCCCAACTACAACGACCGAGTCGCCGAGCGAGAGCTGCCCGACTCGAAGCGAGTGCAAGACACCGGCGGCGAGCGTATGGAAGACCGCCTCCTCCGGGTAGACGTCATGGTGGACGGGCATGACACGGTCGGCGTTGATGATCGAGTGGCTGCGGTGGCCGAGCGACGTGAGGACGACGTCGCCGGGCGCGAATCCGACGACGCCAGGGCCGACGGCAGCAACGTGCGCTACCTGGCCGAAACCCGGATAGCAGGGGTAGCGACCAAACTCTGCCCAGAAAGAGCCCGGCTCGTAATCACCCGAGTAGAGCGTCAACTCGGTGCCGGGCGTGATCAGGCTGAGGAGGGTTCGTAGGAGCAGCTCGCCAGCGCCGGGCTGACCGATAGGCTCCTCGACCAGCTCGACTTTCCGTGGGCCAACGAAGGCGACGCGGCTTGTGGCGAGAGGCTGGGCGGGTTGAGCAACAGGCGCCGATGCGGTTTCGATGCTGTTGTCGACAGTGGTCAAGTCAGACCGCCCTTTCAGATGCTGGTCCGCCTGCGACCTCGCGAGCAGGACGAAGGCCGGCTGGATCGACGCGTGTCGAAAGCCGGCCGAGCGAGCCAGAGGCAGAAGTGCCGGTCCGGACGTGAGTCGCGCCGGACTGGCAGATCACCGACGGCTGAGGTAGTTCTTCCGGCGGCGCGCTGCCTTGCGGGCAGCCTTTCGCTCCGCCATGCGGGTCTTCTCCGCCTTGGAGATAAAGTGTCTCCTGGCGCGGAACTCGCGAAGGACGCCGCTTCGCTGCATGCTCTTCTGGAAACGCGTCAGCAGACTCTCCTGGGATTCTCCTTCGCGGAGGATAACCTGCATAACCGGTCCCTTCCTGTGACTGTATTCTGGCGCGGCTCGTGTCCCGTCTCTCTTCCGCGCTGCTCTGGTCTGACGGTGGGATCACCTCGGCCGGCCCGAGGACACACGCAAACCGCCGGGCGGAGACCGCCTGGCGACGGATCGGTGCTATTGTACTACGTCTCGGGGCACCGCGCATCCCTTCCGTCGGCTATTTCGTGCCATCAGACAAGCGATCCGTCTCTGGCCAGCCGAGGCGTGTCAGCGTTGCCGGAGATCGACCACCCGCTTTGCCTTGCCAGCGCTCCGCTCGATAGTGCCCGGCTCCGCGAGCCGCACGCGCAGGCTGATGCCCAGCACGGTGGCAAGTCGTCGCTGGATCCGGTCCCGAAGGTCGTAGACGCGCTTCGCTTCATCCGAGAACACACCCTCGGTGACCTCGACGTGCACCGTCGCTTCGTCGAGCGCGCCCTGCCGGTCGACCTCGATCTGGTAGTGCGGCGCGACGCCCTCGATCTCCAGCAGCACGCTCTCGATCTGCGACGGGAACACGTTCACGCCGCGGATGATCAGCATGTCGTCGGTACGTCCGCTGACGCGCTCCATTCGCGCGGTAGTCCGCCCGCACTGGCATGGCTCGGGCATCAGCCGCGAGATGTCGCGAGTGCGATACCTGATGACGGGAAGCGCCTCCTTGGTCAGGCTGGTAAACACCAACTCGCCCTGCTCGCCAAGGGGCACCGGCTCGAGCGTCTCAGGGTCGATCACCTCCACGATAAAATGATCCTCGCTGATGTGATGGCCCTGCTTGTAGATGCATTCGCCTGAGACGCCAGGTCCGACAACCTCGCTTAGGCCGTAGTTGTCGGTTGCAGAGATGCCAAGCTTCTCCTCGATCTCACGGCGCATCGACTCTGACCACGGCTCCGCGCCGAACAGCCCGAGGCGCAGGCTCGTGTCGTTCGGGCCAAGGCCCATCCGGTTGGCGACCTCGGCCACGTGCAGCGCGTACGACGGCGTGCAGACGAGCACTGTCGGCATGAACAGCGAGATGATTTCGACCTGCCGCTCGGTGTTCCCGCCGGAGACGGGCAAGACCGTCGCGCCAATGCGCTCGAGCCCATAGTGGAGACCAAACGCACCGGTGAAGAGCCCGTAGCCGAATGAGATCTGCGCGATATCGGACGAGCGCGCTCCGGCGCCAAAGGCGAGTCGAGCGACGAGCTCAGCCCAGGTGTCGAGGTCTCTGCGCGTGTAGCCGACGACGGTGGGCTTGCCGGTCGTGCCGGACGAGGCGTGGATCCGCACTATCTCGTCCATCGGCTTAGCGAAGAGGCCGTAGGGGAACTCCTCGCGGAGGTCGGCTTTGGTCGAGAACGGGAACCGGCGCAGGTCGTCTAGCGAACGCAAATCGGCGGGGGTCACGCCGGCGGCGTCGAACGTGCGCTTGTAGTGAGGTACGGTGGCGTAGACACGCTCGAGCGTGGCTTTCAGTCGGGCGAGCTGCAGCGCTGCCAGCTCGTGGCGCGGCATGCATTCGTGAACGGGGTCCCAGATCGGCGCGCGAGACGTCGCCACCTCGTGAGAGCTCAGCACGGTATGGCCTCCACGATCTTGCAGCCGGCGGCCTGTAGCGCCGCGGTCGCGGCCGCCACGTTTTCGAATCGGAAGAGGATCACTGCCGTGCCGCGGTTGTTGATCTGGTACGCGTACATATACTCCACGTTCACGCTTGCCGCGGCGAGCGCGGCGAGGACGTCGGCGAGCCCTCCGGGTCGGTCGGGCACCTCGACGGCGACAAGCTCAGTCGTGTCGATGAGAAAGCCGGCCGAGCGCAGAGCACTTCGAGCGGCGTCCGGGTTGTCGACGACGAACCGGAAGATGCCGAAGTCGGGCGCGTCCGCCATCGACATGGCGCGGACGTTTACGCCGGCATCGGCGAGGCAGCGCGTGACAGACGCGACGCGGCCCTCTCGATTCTCGACGAATACCGAGATCTGCTGAACACTCACGATACCCTCCTGGCGGGCACTCGGGACTCCTGGCGGGCCGTCAGCGCGGCGAGGATCGGCGCGAAGATGATCGGGACGACGAGCGCCAGAGCCCCCGCGATCGGCACTCCCGGCTCGCCCCAGGCGACGTACAGCACGATCGCTGTCCCGAGACCAACGAGCATAGACGCGATGCCGACTTCCTTGCCGGCTTTCGGTAGGAACAGGCCGTTGACGTAAGGCGCGATGAAGCTACCGCCGATGGCGCCCCACGAGATCACCATCAGGGATAGGATGAACGCCGGTCGGTACAGCGCGATGGCCAGCGAGGCCGCGATGAACACGCCGCACAGGACGCGCATCAGCGCAACCACCTGCCGGTTGGATGGAGTCGGCTTGACCTGCTCCTGGAAGATGTCCACGGCGAGCGCGGAGCTGGACACAAGGACCAGCGAGGAGAGGCTCGACATGGATGCGGAGAAGACGAGCAGTAGGATCACGAGCGCAATCCCCCACGGCACCTGGTCCACGATCAGCTTTGGCATCAGGTAGTCGACCGAAGGCGAGCCGGTTGACGGGTCGACTGGCACCGAGGTGAAGAACAGGTGCGTCAGCGCTCCAGACATATACGCGCAGAAAGAGATGAGCAACGCGAAGGCAGTGGCCACAATCATCGCGCGCGTCGCGTCCCTTTCGCTCTTGAGGGAGTAGAACTTCTGGACCATCTGGGGCATTCCCCACGGCCCCACCGAGGTGACTATCACCAGTGAGGCGAGCACGAGCCACCCCGGCCCGGCGAAGTCCGGCACGACCGGCAGCGACGAGTGCAGGCTGATGGCGCCGAAGCCGGGGAGCTGAACGGCGTCGAGCCTAGTAAGGACGGTTGGCAGGCCGCCCGCCGCGACGACGAGGACCACGAGCATCACCACCGCGCCGACGATTTCGACCAGTCCGCGCAGGAAGTCGGTCAGCGTGAGGGCGAAGTAGCCGCCCATGATCAGGTAGACGCCGGTGAGTACCGCCATTAATGTGAGCGCCGCGACGTATGGGATACCCGCGATCGACTCGAACAGATAGCTGAGTCCCATGTAGACCGACCCAGAGTAAGGGACGAGGAACACGAACGTCACTATTGCCGCGAGGATGCGCAGGAAGCGCGAGTTGTAGCGCGCCTCGAGGAACTGCGGCATCGTGATCGCCTCGAGCTCGGTCGTGACGCGGCGGGTCCGGCGTGCAAGCAGAAGCCAGGCCAGAAGCGAGCCGACGAGCGTGTTTCCGAGCACGAT
>Ga0073932_1005595_pt1 | contig 13519 bp, 15 predicted proteins | sample DewCreD2012metaG_FD_76967 | JGI IMG/M metagenome (GOLD analysis project Ga0073932, IMG submission 76967) | Hot spring sediment bacterial and archeal communities from British Columbia, Canada, to study Microbial Dark Matter (Phase II) - Dewar... ... | reverse complement strand
TGATCATGATGGGGTAGGTGGCATTGTCATTCTGGTGGGTGACGCACCAGTCCCATCCGGCGATCATGGCCGCTTCGGTGGCATTGCCGGTGTTGCCGGTGGAGATTTTGATGGCATAGAGTTTGGCGCCGTAGGCGACGCCGCCGATGTAGTCGCCGACCGTGCCGGTGTCGCCGGCGGCGATGCCGGCGCAGGCGGTGCCGTGGGCTTCGCCGAGCGTGGCGTTGGGCCGCGGGTCGGCGTCGTTGTCTCCCGTGTCATAGCCTCCGATGACCTTGGCGTTGGGGAATCCGCCGCCGCCCAGGCGCGGATGGCTGGTGTCCACGCCCGTGTCGCAGATGGCGATGGCCATGTTCTGGCCGTTGTAGGTGGCCCGATAGGTGTCGGCATGGATCAGCGGAATGCCCTGGGCCAGATGCGCTTCGAGGATCATCACCGGTTTGACGTTGACCACGCTGGAATGGGCCGCCAGGCGCGCCAGGCCTTCGACTGACAGATGGCCGGAAAATCCGGCGATGTTTTCAAAGCGGTATTCGAGTTGGAACTCCCTGGGGGGCAATTCGGACAGAACGGCGTCCTGGAGCGCGCGCACTTCGCGGCGCAGGCGGGCGCGGTCGGCTTCCCGGGTCCAATTCATGGCGGCGCGAGTCTTGTCTGGCTGTTTAAGCGAGATGATGACGTGAGCCATGCCGTTGGGGCTGGTGGCAAAGGCGTTGGCCATTTCCGACCAATCGACGACGGGTCCGGCGGCGATGCTGCGCGACGCGGGATTTCGCTGGTCTGCGGCGGACGTTGGTTGGGCGTAAGCGTCCAGACGTGTCAGCAGGACGACAGCCATGGCGGCCATCGCAATGCCGGCCTGTGTGGCCCAAAGGAAGGAACGACGGTGTGTGAACATGATTTGAGCTCCTCGGAGCAAAAAAAACGCGCACCGCGCATAGAAATCTCTGCGCAAGCCTGAATGGAGCCTACAGGTGGTCATTTTCAAGGTCAAGCTCAAACTTGGCTTGGCGCGGGGGGCGCGGTTCAACGTCCGTCCACGATGACCCAAATCCAGTTGAGAATGAGGGCCAGTGAAATAAGCGCTCGCAGGACAATCCAGTCCCCGCGCGCCATTTCCAGGCGCAGGCGGGGGGCCTTGGCCAGCGATGCTGGAAGGCCGTAAAGGATGTAGAGAATCCATCCGGCCCATGCGGCGGCGCCGAGGGGATTCCAACGAAATGCCTGAACCAAGTCCAGGCGTCCCAGTGCGATGAGAGCGCGCGTGGAGCCACACGTCAGACAGGGATAGCCCGTCAGGACGTGAAAGGCGCAGCGAATCGGCGGGGGGGCTGGCAGAGCGAAGTAGAAGACGACGCAACCGATCGTGAAGAGGCCCACCAGGCTCCAGATCAGCTCGTGGTCGGTTTCGCCCGGCGCCAGAGGCCGCCATCGGAGTTTCATGTCGCGCCTTCCTGAAGAGACGTCGCGCGGCGGGCGGGCCGTCCGGGCGCTATAGGGCCAGAGCGAGCATCAACAGAGCGGCGCAGCAACACAGCGCGACGGACAGCAAGGGCCCCAACACGGCGCCCGCGGCCGCGAACGCGCCGGACCGGTGAGTCCGCGTCAGGCCAATGATCGTGACTCCCAGCGCCCAGATAAAGAACACCGGCCGGCCGCAGCAGGGAAACAGTTGAAGCCAGGCCAGCGCGCCCCAAGCATAGGAGGCCACGCGCAGCGTCGCTTCGAAGGGTTCGCGGGCGCCTCCCAGCATGGCCAGAAACAGATGGATTACGCCGGAGACAACCAGCAGCGCGAAGGCCGCCATGAAGGGGGCCATCAGGACCGCCGTCAAGGCTCCGCGGGCCAGTTCGTGGGCGGTGGCCCGGGCGCTTGACTCGAACTGGGCGATGAACTCGGCGGGCAGGCCCAGCTGCCGCATGGACTCAGTGGTCTGAGCGATCCACCAGCCCTGATCGCCCCCCGGCATCAACTGGAGCGCCGTCGAATACATCGTCGTCACGATGCTTCCGATCGAGAGTCCGATCACGCCGTAGGCCAGCGGCATGGCGATGCCGCCACGAAGCCGCAGATTATCAAAAAAGTCCGAGGGTTGACCGAAGACTTCCATAAGGGTGGCGAAGTAGCGCTCAAACAGCCCGCGCGCGGGATCCTCCCATGGAGGGCCGGATCGCCAGGAGTCTCCCGGTGGAGGGCCGGCCGATGGCTCCGGTCCGGCGGGGCTGGGCGGCGTCCAGGAGAGGTTTTGGGCGTTCGGACCTTCCAGCGATGGCTCATTCGTTCCCGGCGCCGGTCCTGCGGATGGATCGCTCATGGGATTGCTCCGAAGGCGTATGGGTCGCATCTGAGAGACAGGACTGAGTCTGGCGCACGACGGGGCCGGTTTTCCACCCCAGACTTGCGCCGGGGCCGTTGCCGGGCGTGTAACCTAACTCCCCTCGAAGTGTAAGAGGGTCATGAACAGCACAACGAGGCCCTCGGGCCCATCCTCTCAGAAGGAGACTTCAGACCATGAAACGCTCAACCGCATTCGCTGCACGAACCGTTTCCGCCATCGCTGCCATGATTGCCGCATGCTCAATGGCTCAGCCCACTATCGTCCGCGCGGAGGAAACGCCACTGGAGGCCTACGCGCCGGCGGACTATCATTTTACGGCGCGATTGAACGTGCGGAAGTTGTTTGACGCGCCCGAAACGCTGGACTTGCGCCAGAAGATCACCGGCGGTGTGGGTCAGGGCATCATCGACATGGTCCAGATGGGGTTCGGCGTCAATCTGGCGACCGATATCGACACGCTGGTTTTGGTGGGCAATCCGAAGCGTCCGGGACAGGACAAGGGCGAAGGGGTGATCCTGCTGCGGGGCCGGATGACCGAATACGAGGTCACCACCGCGATGAGCCAGTTGCCCAGCTATGAGGCCATCGCAGTGGGCAACCGCAAAATCCACGGTTTCTGGAGTGAGAAGGACCAGGAGATGCGTTACGTCGCTTTCCTGGTTTCGGGCGTTTCGGCTTCGGCGGTTGCCGTGATGGGAGAGCGCGCGCACGTCGAGGCGGTCGTCACTGCGCTGGACCAGAAAAAACCGCGCCTGATGGACAATCCCCAGTATGCCTCGCGCCTGCGGTTGGCCGGTGATACGGCATTGGCCGTCATGGTGACGGCCGGCGCGGCGGCCTTCGAGGACAATCCCGCCGGGCGTTTTCTGGGCAAATATGTGTCTGCCGCTTCCCTGACGCTGGACCTGAACCAGGGATGGCGGGCGAGGCTGGACATTGACACGCCGGATGCGGAAAATGCGGCCCTGATGCGCAAAGTGATCGACGGGGCTGTGGCGCTGGGACAGATGGTGGATGAAAAGCCCGCGCTTCAGGAGTGCGCCCGCAAGGCCCGCGTTTCGTCACAAGGCTCCACGGTTTCGGTCGGACTGGAGTTGTCGGCCGACGAGGCCCGGACGCTGATCGAACAGGGGCGGCGACTGGGCCAGGGCGGGGGCACGGGATTCGAAGGGCGATGGCGCCGTGCCCCGGGAGACAATGGGGGGCCGCGCCCCTTTGCCCCGGCGGGACAATGAACCGCCAGCGGACGAGGCAGGCCCTGAGAGCCGGCAAAGGCAGGCGGATTTGGCGCTGGACGACACAGCGATTGTCAAGGAGGTTCTGGCCGGCGACCGCGAGGCCTTCCGGTTGCTGGTGGACCGCTACCAGGACCGGGTGTATCATGGCGTCTGGCGGATCATTCGCGATCCGGACGAAGCCGAGGATATCGCCCAAGAGGCCTTTGTCCGGGCCTTTACGCGGCTCGGAGATTATGATGAACGATGGGCGTTTGGGACCTGGATACTGACGATCGCCACGCGGATGGCCCTCAATGCGCTTCGAAACCGCAAGACGCGCCCGACGGACAGCCTCGAAGACCTGCCGCCCGGTCATGAACCTTCGGGCGCGCCCGACGAGCCGCGCGAGCGCGCGGCGGCCGGGGAGTGGATGGAACGGCTGCGGCGCGAGGTCGAATCGCTGAGCGCAAAGATGCGGCTGATCTTTTCGCTGCGGCATGAAGACGGCCTGTCCATCGCCGACATCGCTCAGGCCACCGGCGCGAGCGAGTCGGCCGTGAAAGTGATGCTGCACCGGGCGCGCAAGATTCTGCGCGAACGGCTGGTGGAGTTTGCGGACATGGGATGATCGCCGGAGACAGGAATGGAACCGACGCCCGGGATCGCAGGGAGACAAGGTCATGCATTCGACACATGAGCAGGAGTATCTGTTGCAGAAGGCAATCGACGGCGAAGTGATGTCGCCCGAAGAACTGCGCCAGTTCGGCGCCGCCATCGTGGCCGATCCGCGACTGGCGGAGGAACTGGTCTTGATGCGCCGAATTGCGGCCGATGCGGCCCGACTGGCGCGGCGCCAGCCCTCGACGGGATTTGCCGACCGGATAATGGAACACGTCGCATTGGCGCCGGCGCCGGCGCCATTTGTCACTCCCAGGATATGGGGACGGCGGCTGGCCGTGATCGCGGCCGGCGGAGTGGCCGTGCTGGCCATTGCGGTGGCGTGGGGCGCGGGAACGCCGCTGGCAGCCTGGCTGGGCGCGGAATGGGCCGGCGGCATCCTGGGCGCGTGGGGCGAAATCGAGGCGGCGCTGTCATCGGTCTGGGCCACCGCCATCGTCGGCGCGCTCGTCGGACCCCTGACGGGGTATGCTGTTTGGCTGGCGCTGGGTTTGCCGGCGCTGGCCGGGGCCTTGAACCTCTGGTCCCTGCGACATGCCAATCGATGACTTCTGGAGCAATGGAGAGGCGATATGAGATCGCACTGCAAACATTGTCCGCCCTACTGGCTCTCAAGGGCGCGTGGCCATCTGGTCTATGTCTCGTGGGTGATCCTGCTGCTGGGGCTGGGTCTTGCCGACGCGTGGGCGCAAGACAAGGCCGGCGGCGCATCCAACGCCAAGTCGTTCGGATTCATCGCGTTTTGCCTTGGGATTCTGGCGCTGGCCACGGTGGCGACGCTGACGCGCGTGGGCCGGATTGGCGCGGCGGCGCTGGTGGCGGTGGTCTGTCCGCAAATGGCGGACCGGGCGCGCGAACACGTCATGGGCCGTCCCGTGGGAATGTTCTTTCTCGGGCTGGCCGATGCCGTTGCGGCGGTGGCCGTCATCGGGATTCTGTTGCGACTGGGCAATGGACGGCCCCTGCTGGTTCTGCTGGCCGTGCTGATAGCGGCCGTGGTCGCGGGCTTTACAGCTGTTGGATTGTCCGGCGTTTATGGATGGGTGGGACGGAACATGGGAGGGGCCGAAGCCAAGGCGCCCCAGCGCATCCTATGGGGAGGCGTGCTGGTTGAGATGGCGACGCTGCTTCCATTTGCGGGGTTTCTGGGACTGGCGGCGGCGTGCTGTATCGGTTTGGGAACAGGGACTTTGATGCTGTTTGAGGGCAGGAGCAAAGCGAGGCCGGCGAGTGAAAAATCACAAGTCAGCCCTTGACTTGCCGCCGGTTTGAGCCGATAAATAAAACCAAGACTGAATTCGAGAGGAGACAGGCCATGAAATGGCAGTTGCTGATTGTTGTGATGGTATCCGTGGCGGTTGTGGCTCTGGCCAGGCCTGCATCGGCGGACACATATGTCCGCACGGGCAGTTCCGACAATCCCATCCGCCTGATTGCCTATGTGGTTCACCCCATTGGCGTTTTGGTGGAATACACGCTGTTGCGCCCGATTCACAAGCTCGTGTCCCGGGAACCGGCCAATGCGATTTTCGGGCATCAGACAACCGTGGGCGACGAGTTTCCGGGGTGGAAGGGCCGTAAATCGGTGCACAATCCACGCGCCTATACGCCCATTTATGGCAGCGACGGCAAGGAGGACTCGGAGGCCGTTTCCGGTTGCTGCGGGGCCGGGGAGGAAGCTTCTGCGTCGTGCGCGGCCGAAGAAAAGCCTGCTCAATAGATTCGGCGTGATTGTTTCGAGCCGCCTTTTGGACGTCGTCTGAAAGGCGGCTTTTTTATTGAAAAGGGGGCGATATGGGTCCGAGCGTCGGGGATTGCTCCATCCTTGGGTGAGAGTCTTGCGATGGGTTTGAAGATTGAAAAAGAAAAGCGCATCATCGCGACGATGATCGGACTGTATTGCCGCAAGACGCACGGCACGAAAAGAGGATCGCTGTGCGCCGAATGCCGGGAATTACAGGACTACGCTCACCAGCGCCTGATCAAGTGTCCCTTTCAGGACGACAAGCCGGTTTGCCGCGAGTGTCGCGTTCACTGTTACAAACCCGACTATCGCCAGCGCGTGCGCGCGGTGATGCGGTTCAGCGGTCCGCGTCTTCTGCTCTATCACCCCATTGAATGGGTGAAGCACACATTCGGCGGCTGAAACGCGCCGCGGCAGGTCCACAACGTCCATGGATTGCGGGGGCTACTGCACGTCGAAGAACGTCTGGCTCAACCACACCAGCAGACCCAACAGCCCGATGCCCAGGACCAGGCTCCAGACCACAAGTTTTTTCTCAACGGGGAGGATTTCCTCGCGTTCCATCTTCTTGAGTTCATCGGAAATCCTGGGAGTCGTTTCCATGATTGCGTCTCCTTGAATGGGGCGCTCGGGCTTCTGCGGCCACGGCTCAGGACACCACGGGCGGCTTGACGCCGTGGAAGAACAGCCATGACACGGCCAGTCCGATCCAGATGATGAATCCAAACAGGCAGATGACATAGACGGCGGCAAGCCGTCCGATGCCTTCCTGCCACAGCCGCTTGAAGTCCGAAACCAGGCCGATCGAAAAGAACGTCAGGGCGAAGAACAGCGTCCGAAAGGCGTTGGTTTCGGCGGTGACGGATTGGGCGCGGCCGATGAGGTCGCGGTTCATCAGGCAGATAAAGAGGAAGACGACGAACAAGGCGGCGTAACCGAGGACGAACTTGGGGAACCGATGCCAGATTTCGACGGCGCGCACGCGCTCGCCGGGTTTGCGGTCGATGAAGCCGCACCAGATGACGGCCAGGATAAAGGCCCACACGCCGATGAAGATGTCGATGAAAATCTTCACTGTCGTGGTGGTCATGAGCATGAAGCCTTCCTTGTATTCCACGCCCTGGGACAGTTGGGCCTGGGCGCGGATCAGCGAGTCGGTGATCGCGCCGCTGGCAATGGCGCCGCCGTCGGTCTTGACGGCCAGTCCCATCCATGCGGCGGCCACCATCGGCTCTTTATAGAGGAACGCCTGGGCGACGAACGGCAGAATCACCAGTTCGATGACAGCGAAGATGACCACCAACGAGGAGACCATGACCGGGACGATGGGCCGGGCGCGGATGGCGCCGCCGGTGGCGATGGCGGCCGAGACGCCGCAAATGGAGATGCCGGAGGCCAGGGGAGCGGCCCATTCACGGCTGAATCCAAAATAGCGGCGGGCGATGAAATACACCAGCGCCCAGTAGATCAGGTAGGCTTCAACGATGGCGCAGAAGCCGCGAAACATGATCGCGGCGGCCAGTTCCTGCTGGGCTGCGGCCTTGACGCCGATATCCGCGCCCATCAGGACGATGGCCGTCTTGATGAACCATTCGGGCTTGGTCGCCTCGCCCAGCGCGCGGGCAAGGCGCGGCAGGAAGTTGCCGATGATGAGTCCCAGCGCCAGCGACAGGATGAAACCGGCCTCGCCGGTCAGGCGCAGCGACCATCCGCCATACTTTTCGATGTCGGCGGGCTTGTTGGCGGCAACGTTGCCCTGATGGCCCAGGATGAGGCACAGATACGTGAGAAAGAAGATGACCGTGAACCCGGCGGCATACCGTCCCATGCGCGCGCCCATCGTCCAGGCGCCGATGCTCGTGACGCCGAGGATGAGGACGTAGGTCAACACCAGAGCCGTTGCGCCGCTGACCTTTCCGGCCAGTCCCGCGGCGACCGGCGCGACGGCCCCGCTCAGCGTCCCCCACATTTTGGGCGACGCCACCCATCCCAGCAGATCATATCCCATAAACGCGCCCATGGACAGGAGGAACAACAGCGTTCCCAGGATCACCGCCCACCAATCCTCGCTCTTCAGAAACGAAGTCCGGCTGTCTGACATGGCTGAATCCTCCCCGGATCATTAAATCCGCATCGGAACATCGACACAACGACACTATCGCCGCGGGGGCGCCGCCGTCAATGGGATTGTCGCAGGCCTCGAGCGCGCACGGGCGGGGCGAAAAAGGATTGTGAGGGGGAGGACCGCGAACATAGGATGGGGAGGCGATCTCACGCAACAAGCAAGGAGTCGGGTATCATGAAGCGAACCGGAGCGCAGGAAGCCTCCCACCAGATGCTGGAGCAAAGCGCCAGGATACTGGGTTTGGATGACGAGACGCTCGATCTGTTGCGGCATCCGTCGTCGGAGTTGCACGTGTCGATTCCGGTGCGCATGGACAATGGCAAACTGCGCGTCTTCCGGGGATACCACGTTCAACACAACACCTCGCGGGGACCGGCCCGCGGAGGCATCCGTTTTCACCCGAATGAAACGATCGAGTGGAACCGCGCGCTGGCGGCCGGGATGACCTGGAAATGCGCGTTGCTGGACCTGCCGATCGGCGGCGCAAGCGGCGGCGTTGTCTGCGCGCCTAAACAAATGTCGCCCGGCGAACTCGAACGGCTCAGCCGCGCCTACGTGGGCGCCATCTGGCGTTCGCTGGGTCCCGGCTGCGACGTGCTGGCGCCGGATGTTTACACCGACGGGCGCATCATCACCTGGATGCGCGACGAATATGCTCGGCTGGCGGGGCAGGCCTCGCCACCGGGCGGCGCGTTGCGCGAGGACGCCACCGCGCGCGGCGGGGTTGTGGTTATCCGCGAGGCGGCCCGCCGCATGGGTCTGGACATGAAAAACGCGACCGCCGCGATCCAGGGCTTCGGCAAGGTGGGCCGCCACATGGCGAGGATTCTGCGCCAGGAACTGGGCGTGCGCATTGTCGCCGTCAGCGACAGCCGGGGGGGCGCCTTCACCTATCAGCGCGAGGGGCTGGACCCGGACGCCGTTCTGAGGCACAAACTGACAACCGGTTCGGTGGTCCAGATGCAGAACACGGTTCCCAAGTCCAACGACGAATTGCTCGAATTGGACGTGGACCTTCTGATTCCGTGCGCGCTGGAGAACGTCATCACGGTTGATAACGCCCCGCGCGTCCGCGCCCGGATTCTGGTGGAAATGGCCAGCAGTCCGACGGCGCCCGGGGCCGACGGCCTTCTCGAAAAGAACCGCGTCCACGTGATCCCCGACCTGCTGGCCAATGCCGGCGGCGTGACGGCCAGTTATCTTGACTCGGCCCAGCGCGGCGCCGACGGCCGGTGGGACGAGGCGGGCGCGAATCGCGCGCTGGATGAAAAGATGGCCGCCGCCTATCATTCCGTCGCCGAGGCCGCCCAACGTCTGCAGGCGCCGGCGCGGCTGGTGGCCTTTGCCGTGGCCGTTGAGCGCGTGGTTGCGTCAATGAAGGCCGGGCAAACGGGCGCACGCTAAATGGAAGGGACGGTCGGGACCGGGGTGAGGCGACTTTCTCACAATCCTCCCCACCGCATGGGGCCTCTCGCATGGAAGCCTGGAATGGCTTTTTGGACATCCTGATCCTGCTGACGGCCGCGCTGGTGATGGGCGCGCTGGCCGAGCAGTTGCGGCAGAGCGCCATCATTGGCTACCTCCTGGCGGGGATGCTGGTGGGGCCCAATGTGTTCGCATGGGTGAAGTCAAGCGACAGCATGGACCTGATCGCGGATTTGGGGGCCGCGTTGCTGCTGTTCACCATCGGCTTGGAGTTTTCGGCCCGGCGTCTGGTGCGCCTGGGTCCGGTGGCTTTCGTCGGCGGCACGCTTCAGATCGTGATCACGGCGCTGGCGGCCTGGGTGGCGGCGGGCTTGTTTGGCCTGGACGCGCGCGCGGCGCTGGTGGTCGGCTTCATGGCGGCCATGTCGAGCACGGCGTGCGTCATGCGCGTTCTGCATGACCACACGCTGACCGAGAGCGTTTTTGGCCGCACGGCGTTTGGCGTGTTGCTGTTGCAGGACCTGGCGGTCGTCCCGCTGGTGTTGCTGGTGGCGGCCCTGGGCGAAGGAACGCCGTTGGGCCAGGCGGGCTGGAAGCTGGCGAAGACGGGGGCGGCGGGCGCCGGCGCCTTTGCGGTGCTGTATCCGCTGTTTAATTACGTGCTGCCGACGGCGCTGCAGTCGCACCGATGGACGCGCAACCGTGAGTTGCCGATCCTGCTGGCGGTCATTTTGTCGCTGGGATCGGCATGGGGGGCGCACGCGCTGGGCCTGAGTCCGGCGTTTGGGGCCTTCCTGTCGGGGATGCTGCTGGCCGAGTCGCCGTTTGCGGTCCAGATTCGCGCGGACGTCTATCCGTTGCGGACGGTGCTGGTGACGCTGTTTTTTGCGGCGATCGGCATCTGGGCCGATCCGAAGACGGTGGCGGCGCACTGGATACTGGTTGCGTCGGTGGTGGCGTTGATCGTGCTGGGCAAGACGTTTGTCGTCTGGGGCGTGTTGAGGATGTTTCATCTCAGCCACGGGGCTGCGGTGGCCGCCGGCTTGACGCTGAGCCAGATCGGGGAGTTCTCGTTTGTGCTGGGAAAGATCGCCGCGATAGGCGATCCGGCGGTGCTGTCGCCGGAAGTGTTCCGTCTGCTGGCGTCGATCACGTGCGTGACGCTGTTTGTGACGCCCTACCTGGTGGCCGCGGCGCCGCGGGTGTCCCGGTGGATTGACGAGGCGGTATGGCGCCGGTTTGCCTGGAGGTCTGGCGCCGGGGCGGACGTCCGCGCGGCCGAGGACGTGCACAAGCCCAGCCCCATCGTCATCATTGGATTCGGTCCCGCCGCCCAGCGCGTGGCGCAGTTGCTGGCGCCCCGCCATCGCGCGGACATGGTGATCGTGGACGCCAATCCACGCAATGCCCTGGCGGCCAAGGCTCTCGGCGTGGAGTTCCACGTCGGAGACGCCACCGGCGGCGACGTGCTCGAACACGTCAACGTGCCGCTGGCGCGGGCCGTCGTAGTGACCACGCCGGATCCCACCACGAGCCGGCATATTATTGAACTGTGCCGGGCGCTGGCGCCTGAGGCCCGGATCATCGCGCGCTCGCGATACAGCCGGTTTCAGGAGGACTTTCGCCAGGCCGGCGCGGCAGTGGTCGTTGATGAGGAAGAGCAGGCGGGCCTGCGCATCGCGGCGGAACTGGAAGCGGTGGTTCGCAGTCCGTAGTCTGAAAGCCGGCATACGAAGGAGAACGCAGGCATGATGGAAAACTCGCTGACCACGCATTTGGTCGAGCTGATCCGGCGCTCGTCCACATCACTGCCCAAGGATGTGCGGCAGGCGCTCGAAGCGGCCGCCGAGGCCGAGGACAAGCGTTCGGTGGCCCGTTCGACCCTGAAGAAGATAATGGAAAACGTCCGCCTGGCCGAGAAGCAATCGACGCCGGTCTGCCAGGACACGGGAACGCTCATCTTTCATGTCCACTACGGCCCGGGCTACCGTCAGTCGCAATTGCGCGCCGCCATCGAGGAGGCCGTGCGGCAGGCCACGGCCAAGGGCTATCTGCGCGCCAACGCCGTTGATCCGATCACGGGCAAGAATTCGGGCGACAACCTGGGCAAGGGTTCGCCGTTCATCGAGTTTGCCGAACGCGACGAGGTGGGGCTGGAAGTCGCCTTGCTGCAAAAGGGGGGCGGCAGCGAAAACGTCAGCGCCCAATACAGCCTTCCCCACGCGGCGCTGGGGGCCGGACGCGACCTGGCGGGCGTGCGCAAGGTCGTGCTGGACGCCGTCTTTCAGGCCCAGGGCAAGGGCTGCGCCCCGGGCATCCTCGGCATCGGCATCGGCGGCGACCGCGCCTCGTCGTTTCTCGAGGCCAAGGCGCAGCTGTTCCGGCCCATGGATGACGCCAATGCCGATCCGGAGCTGGCGGCGCTGGAGCAGCGTCTGCTGAAGGAAACCAACGAACTGGGGATCGGCCCGATGGGGTTCGGCGGAAAGACCACCATTCTGGGCGTCAAGATCGGGACGCGCCACCGCCTGCCGGCGTCGTTCTATGTATCGGTGGCCTACATGTGTTGGGCGTGCCGGCGCGCCCGCATGACCCTTGACCGGGAAGGAGAGGTCCACTATGCGTGAGTTGCGTTTTCCAGCCTCGGAGGCCGAGATTCGGGCGCTCAAGGTGGGCGACGAGCTGGCGGTGTCGGGCGTCATTGTCACGGCGCGCGACGCGGCCCACAAGTTCATGGTCGAGCATTCCAGGGATGAGACGCCCGTGGCCGACGCCCTCAAAGACGGCGCGATCTATCACTGTGGCCCGGTCACCATTCAGGAGGGCGGCGAATGGAAGTTCCTCGCCGCCGGACCGACGACGAGCATTCGCGAGGAGCCGTATCAGGCCGCCGTCATGGAGAAGTTTGGCGTGCGCGGCGTCATCGGCAAGGGTGGCATGGGGCCGAAGACGGTCGAGGCGTGTCGGCGGTTGGGGGGCGTGTATCTTCATGCGATCGGCGGCGCGGCCTCCTCGCTGGCCCAGTGCGTCAAGCGCGTGCTGGCCGTCCACAAGTATGAGGAGTTCGGCCCGCCCGAAGCGTTCTGGGTGATCGAAGTCGAGAAATTCCCCGTCGTGGTGACGATCGACTCGCGCGGGGAATCGCTGCACCAGAAGATTCTGGAAATGTCGAAGCAGAATCTCGAATCGCTGCTCTCGAAGCCATGAAAACCTCCGTCCGGCGATTCGCGCGTTCCTTGGCGGTCATGCCGTTTGTGCGGTGATTGGGGTACCCGTTGGGATTCAGTATAGGCGTCTTCAGAGCCAGAGTCGGTTTCGCCTTGCCGCGTTGTGAGGTTCTGCGCTACGCTTATTTCGAAGTGAGCATGGAGCGTTTCGATGCAAACGTATCGCGTAAACGGAACCATTGGTCCAGACCACCGGGTATTGCTGACCGTGCCCAGGGAATGCCCCGTGGGCGAGGCGGAGTTCGTCGTGATTCCCCCTGCACAGCCTCAGGACTCCAATCGGCAAAGGCTGAATGCTTTTCTTGACGACCTTGATCGACGAACAGCCGGCGGACGATCGAAGGAAGATATCGATCGCCAGATTCGCGACTTGAGGGACTCCTGGGACTGAAGCGCGTGAGAATCTTCCTCGACAGCTGCATTGTCATCTATCTGGTCGAGGGTCAGACAGAACTTCGGGCCGCGATTCGGACAGCCATCAACCAGAGCCCCGCGGATGATCTGTGTGTGAATGACCTTGTGCGAATGGAATGCCGCATAGGTCCGTTGCGCGCCCAGAATCAACACATCCTGGATCGATTCGACGATTTCTTTCAAACAGTTGATCTTCTGCCCATCACCTCCGGCATATTCGACCTGGCTGCGACCTTGTGCGCAACACACGGACTCAAGACGCCTGACGGCATCCATCTTGCGACCGCCCTCTACTACAACTGCGGGGAGTTTTGGACCAACGATGCCGATCTTGAACGCATGGCGGATCGC
>Ga0073932_1005594_pt1 | contig 13521 bp, 11 predicted proteins | sample DewCreD2012metaG_FD_76967 | JGI IMG/M metagenome (GOLD analysis project Ga0073932, IMG submission 76967) | Hot spring sediment bacterial and archeal communities from British Columbia, Canada, to study Microbial Dark Matter (Phase II) - Dewar... ... | reverse complement strand
GTAGAGCTCCGCCAGCGTCAGCGCGGCTTCCGCCCATGCCTGCACGGTTTTCTCGATCTTCTTGACCTGCTCGGCGATCACTCCGACCGGTGTCAGCGACGTGAGCAGCTCGTTCATGGCGGCGCGGTGCATCTCCAGCTCGTCCGGCGCCGCCGCCATTTGGAAGCGTCCGGCCAGCAGCGTGCGCTTCAGCTCGCGAACCCGTCCTGCGGCGGCCGTTCCGCTCAAATCCGGCAATCTCTCGATGCGCGGCCGATACCAGCGTTCGCCGTCGCTGGGGTTGTCATAGCCCGGAAAGTGGGCCGGTCCCATCTCCTCCGGCGAAGGATCCGACAGGCCGTTCTCGATCCGCATGGCCGTATGGCGGGCATATTGACCGGGGATGCCTGCGGGGTCCAGTTCCACGGCCCGGCGCAGGTACTCCAGAGCCCGCGCGTTGTCGCCCAGACGTCGGTAGGACAGCCCAGCCATGCGGCAAATTTCCGCGTTGTTGCTTTCGAGGCCCAGCGCCTTGACGAAGGACTCAGCGGCTCCGGCATAGTCCTTCGCCTCGTACCGCGCCGCGCCTTGCTGATAGAGCGTCTCTTCCGCCGCCGCGCGGAACGCCAGACTCCCGGCGCCGAGCAGCAGCGCCCACACGATCTTGATGTTGTTCAGGCGCATGCCCATTCCTTTGGTTGCCGTATAACGTTGAAGACTTCCCACCCATCCATACTCTATACTACGACGGAGGTCCGCCGGAATCCTGAATCGCGCAAAAAATATCCCACTTTGCGCAAGGGAAGGGACGCGGCTTCAGGTGTCAGGTTTCAGGAGGGAACGTCTTGGGCACAGCACGGCCCAAAGGGTAACCGCAAATTGACAAAAGGCAAACCACGAAACGACCTGGACACTTGGAGTCTTCGCCTGCCAGCGCCACCGCGGGCTTTCAAACCTCAGTGAATTACGATCACCGTGCCCCGCGGAAGGACGTGCTCCACCAGTTGCAGACCATTCCAGGCGATGAAGTTGGAGGTCGGGATGCCGCTGACGACACTGCCGCTGATGGTGTCGGCGCCGTCGGGCCTGACCGCCGGGAAGCGGACGTAGTTCTCGCCTTCGATGAACGCGCTCGCGTTCACCGTGTTCGTGACCCCGCGCGTTTCTCCACCGACGGTGAAGAGGGTGACCGCGCTGGCATAGCCCCCGTTCTGCGCGTAGCAGTAGAGATCGTACACGGCGTCCGACCGCAATCCGCTGAGGGTGAAGGTCACCGTGGCCGCCACGCTCGTCCCCAGAACGAAATCGCTCATCAGCGCCGGCGCCTTGGCCGCGGGCTGGTTGTCGAAGCCAGGACCGACGTCGTACAGCCTGAACGGCGCCACGGTCAGCGCGATCGTGCTGACCTCGCCGCCGTACGAATTGACCAGGTTGGACACCGTCGCGTCGTAGAACGGAGCGCCATAGTCGCCGTTCCACCGCGCCCCCGCCGCCCAGCCGTTCCAGAATGTGCCGACGTCCGGCGCGGCGCCCGTGCCGGCGTACGTTCCCGAACTGCCGCTGTCGGTCACGTTGAAATCCACGTTGATCACCCGCTGGGTTTCGACGAAAGCGACGTTGTCCAGCAGCAAATCCGCGACGCCCACTTCCCCGTTATCCGTAGCGTCCGCGAAGGCGATGGTGGTGGAGCCGCTATCGGCCGTGAACCCGCAACTGCCGGCGGTCCAGACCGTCTGGGTCCAGTTCCCCAGTGCGCCGCGGACGAACAGGTTGCTCGCCGCGGATGCGGCGCCGACCATCTCCGCGCGCAGCTTCTGGTCCGCGTTCCCGAATATGCCGCAATCGAAGGTGAGGGCGTAGAATTGTCCGGGCCGGGTGGACACGGCCTGCGCAATCCTGGCGCTGTGCGTGCCCGAGGGCGGCGTGTAACTGGCGAGCCCGTCGTCGAAGGCGCCGGCGTTGTTCCCGTCGGTCGCCGCCAGCGGAGGATAGCTGCTATGCACGGCGAACCGATAGCCCGTCAGCGTCCAGCCCGCGGGCGCGGTGGCGCCGTCGCCCCCGGCGTGGTCCGCCTCGAAGCTGCCGTTGATGACGCCGTTGCTGCGGGTCAGCGTATCCAGCACGACATTGTCCAGCAGCAGGTCCGCCTGGGCCACCTCGCCGTTATCGGTGGCGTCCGAGAAGGCGATCGTGGTGGAGCTGCTATCGGCCGTGAATGCATAGGCGTACCCGTTCCAGATCGTGTTGGAGTAGTTCGGCGCGACTCCCGAGATGACCTGGTTCACCAGCGTCGCGGCGCCGGTTGCCTCCACCCTCAGCTTCTGCGTGACGGTGCCGAACACGCCGCGGTCGAAACTCAGGACGTACAGCGTTCCGGGGACGGTGGTCACGGTCTGCGAAATCTTGGCGCTGTGCGTGCCCGACGGCGGCGTGTCGCTGCCGGTTCCGTTGTCGAACACGGCCGAGTTCGTGCCGTCGGTTGTGTCCGGTTCGGGATAGCCCCCGGTGGCGACGATGCGGTAGCCGGTCAGGGTCCAGCCCGCGGGCGGGGTGGCGCCGTCCGTGGGGCTATCCGCCTCGAAACTGCCGTTGACGATGAGGTTGGTTGCCTGCGCCTCCATCGCGACCAGCCCGCACACGACCATCCACAGCGTTCCCCACGACGACCTGTTCTTCATAGCGTCCCCTCCCCCGGCACGGCCGGATCGTTCCCAACGTCCCGACACCAGACCCTCATTAATCAAGAGTGTAGTTTAACGCCGCCTGCGGATGCAAGAGAAAAAATATCATAGATTTGTGTTTTTTTTTCATCCGCGCCGTGTCATGATACGCATCGGCTTGCAGCAAGAAAGAGGAGGTGTATCGCGTGCCCATCGAATCGGCCATGACTCTGATCGGCGCCGCCCGCGCCGGCGGTTACGCCGTCGGGTATTTCGAGAGCTGGAATCTGGAGTCCTTGCAGGGCGTCATCGACGCGGCGGAGGCGGCGCGCGCCCCGATGTTGATCGGGTTCAACGGCGAGTTTATGAGCCGGGAGGGGCGGCGCGCGGCCGAACGCCTGCGTTGGTATGCGGCGCTGGGGCTGGCGGCCGCCGAGTCCGCCCGCGTGCCCTGCGCGCTGATCTTCAACGAATGCCGGAACGATGCCTGGATTCGCCAGGCGGTGGATGCCGGCTTCAGCCAGGTCATGCCGGACGATCCCGATGCGGAACCCCAGGCCTACCGGCGGCGGGTGCTGGCCCTGGCCCGCTATGCGCATGGGAAGGGCGCGTCCATCGAAGCCGAGGTCGGACACCTGGCCACCGGCGCGGCCGGCGTTCTGGGGGACGGCGAGCAGGCGCTGACCGATCCCGACGAGGCGGCCGATTTCGTGAAGGCGACGGGGGTGGACGTGCTGGCGGTGAGCGTGGGCAACGTGCACATCCTGCTGGACGGCCGGCAGGATCTCGACCTGGAACGTCTGGAGGCCATCCGCCGGCGGGTGGACGTGCCGTTCGACCTGCATGGCGGCACGGGGATTGACGGGGACAGTCTGCGCGAAGCGCTGCGCCTGGGCGTCGCCAAGGTGTGCTATGGCACGTACGTGAAGCAGCGCTATATCCGGGCCGTCGAAGAGGCGCTCGCCGTCGCGGAGCCAAACCCACACAAGCGTCTCGGCTACGGCGGCGAGGAGGACGTGCTGGTGGCCGGACGGCTGGCGGTGAGGGACGCGGTGCTGGAGCGGATCGCGGACCTCGGCTGTCGCGGAAAGGGGTGAAGCATGGCCGATGTCGGATGCGCGGGAATCCTGGTGGCCGATACGTTTTGCGGCCCGATGAAGGAAGTGCCGCGCGAAGGCGAGTTGCTGGCGCTGGAGGCGATGCCCTCGCGCGCGGGCGGCTGCGCCGCGAACGTGGCGATTGATCTGGCCCGACAGGGCGTCGCCGCCGAGGTGACGGGGTGCGTGGGGCGGGATGCGTCGGCCGCCGTCATCGTCCAAGAACTGGACGATGCCGGGGTCGGCAGCAGCCGCCTGATTCGCACGGCGGAGCTGCCCACCAGCAAGACCGTGATCCTGCTCGTCGAAGGCCAGGACCGGCGCTACCTTCACATGTTCGGCGCGAACGCGGCTTTTACGGCCGCGCACATTCCCCGCGACTGGCTGGCGACGCTCAAGGTGTTCTATCTGGGAGGCCTATTCCTCATGCCCAGGTTCCGCCCGGAGGAGTTCATGGACGTGCTTGCGCTTTGTCGCGCCCACGGGGTGGCGACGGTGGTGGACGTCGTGATCCCCGGGGAACAGGACTGCCGCCGCGCCATACAGCCGCTGCTGCCGCTGATCGACTGTTTTCTGCCCAACGGCGACGAGGCGCGCCTCCTGACCGGCCTGGACCGGCCGGAGGATCAGGCGCGTGCTTTGGCGGCCGGCGGCGCCGGACTGGCGGTCGTGACCTGCGCCGGGGCCGGCGCCATCGCCGCGCGCGCGGACGAATGCTGGCGCGTGGGGGCCTATCCCATGCCCGTTGTGGACCCGTCGGGCGCGGGCGATGCGTTCGATGCCGGCGTCATCGCCGGCCTGCTCCGCGGCTGGGACTTGCCGGCGACGCTGCGCTACGCCGCCGCGCTGGGCGCTTCCGCCGTCCGCGCGGTGGGCACGACGGCGGGCGTGTTCACGGCGGCGGAGGCCGAGTCCTTTGTCGCGGAGCACGACCTGGCGCTGGAACGGGTGCGCTGATGGCGGCGATTTTGGGGCCGCGCGGGACGCGCGCGCCGTTGTGAAAGAGGAGACGCAGCATGAAGCTGAAGATGAAGATGCCGGATCTCTCGGCCAACGAGGCGGAGATCGAAGTCGTCCGGTGGCTGATCGAGCCGGGGCAAGCGGTGAAGCGCGGCCAGCCGCTGGTGGAGGTTCAGACGGACAAGGCCGTTGTGGAAGTCGAGGCGCTCGCGACCGGCGTGCTGGTCGAGCACTGCGTGGCGCCCGGGGCGGTCGTGACCGTGGGACAAGCGATTGCCGTGCTCGAAATAGCGGAACTGCCGTGAGGTGAAGCTGCCATGACGGACGCGACCCGATACCCCCGCGAGTTTGTGCTGGGCCTGTACGAGCGGATGCTGCTCATCCGCGAGTTCGAGGAACAGGTCAAGTTTCTGTTTCTCGAAGGCGCCATGCCGGGGACGATCCATCAGTGCCAGGGCCAGGAGGCGACGGCTGTCGGCGTGTGCAGCGCGCTGACCCACGACGACTACATCCTCTCGACGCATCGCCCGCACGGCCACGCGCTGGCCAAGGGGCTGACCCCGCTGGAACTGCTCATCGAGCTGTTCGGCGGCGCGACCGGGTGCTGCAAGGGCAAGGGCGGGTCCATGCACGTGGGGAACCTCGCCAGGGGCATGCTGCCGGCCATCGCCATCGTGGGGGGGAACATCCCCGTGGCGGCAGGGATGGGCCTGGCCATCAGAATGCAGAAACGCGCCCAGGTGGTGGCCTGTTTCTTCGGCGACGGGGCGACGTCCGAGGGCGCCTTCCATGAGGGCGTGAACCTGGCGGCCATTTGGAACCTGCCCGTGCTGTTCGTGTGCGAGAACAACCACTATGGCGCGTCGACGCATTACACCAAGATCACGCGGCTGAAAACCATGGCCGACCGGGCGGCGGGTTACGGCATTCGCGGCGAGCGCGCGAACGGCAACGACGTGCTGGCCGTGCACGAGGCCGCGCGCCGGGCGGCGACCGAGTGCCGGGCGGGGCAAGGACCGGTGCTCCTGGAGCTGATGACCTACCGCCTCACCGGCCATTCGCGGCGCGATCCGTGCCAGTATCAGCCGAAGGAGGAACGGCAGGCGGCGCTGCGGAACGAGCCGATCGGCGCGTTTGCCCGGGCGCTGCTGGCCAGGCCAGATGTCGCGGAAGCCGATCTGGAAGCCGTCCGGTCCCGCGTGGAACGTCAAATCCGCGAGGCGGTGGAACAGGCGCGGCAGGCGCCGAAGCCGACGGCGCAGGACGTGCTGACGGATGTGTACGCGTAGGGGAAGGCGATGACCATGAAACGCATGTCGGTGGCGGAAGCCTTGCGCGCGGGGATTGCCGAAGAGATGGAGCGCGACGCGCGCGTGTTCTGCATGGGCGAGGACATCGGCGTGCCCGGCGGCTGGGGCGGAGCGTTCACGGTGACGCTCGGACTGGAGAAACGCTTCCCGGACCGCATCCTCGATACCCCGATCGCCGAAAACGGATTCTTCGGCGCGGCGGTCGGAGCGGCCATCCTCGGCCTGCGGCCGATCGTGGACGTGCAGTACGGGGATTTTCTATTCTGTGCCATGGACCAGATCCACAGCAACGCGTCCATGCTGCGCTACATGTCCGGCGGAGCGCTGGCGGTGCCGATGGTCATGCGGGCGCCGGTGGGGGCGACGGGCCGCGGCGCTCAGCACGCCCGGAACGTCGAACGGTTCTTCACCGGCGTGCCCGGCATAAAGGTCGTGGCCCCCTCCAACGCCTACGACGCGAAAGGACTGCTCAAAGCGGCGGTGCGGGACGACAACCCGGTCATGATCTTCGAGCACAAGCTGCTCTACGGGTCGAAAGGCGCGCGCACGGAGTCCGGCGCTGTAGATGCGACGAGCGAAATCCCGGAGCACGACTACACGGTGCCCCTCGGCACCGCGGCAGTGAAGCGGGAGGGAACGCAGGTCACGATCTGCGCCTGGCTACTGATGCTCCATTTTGCCCTGCAAGCCGCCGAGACCCTGGCGGCGGAGGGGATCAGCGCGGAGGTCGTGGACGTGCGCAGCCTCTCGCCCTTCGATTTCGACACGCTCGGCGCGTCGGTGCGCAAGACCGGGAGGGTGGTGATCGTGGAGGAGGGACCGGTGAGCGGCGGCGTGGGCGCGGAGCTTGCGGCGGGTCTTGCGGAGCGCTTCTGGCGCGACCTGAAGGGGCCGATCGTGCGCGTGGCTTCCCCGGATGTGCCGGTGCCCTTCGCGCCCGTGCTGGAGCACGCGTATCGGCCCGATCCGGCGCGAATCGTGGAAGGCGTGCGCAAAGCGCTGCGATGAGACGGCGGCGAGTTTCCCTTTGGCGGCCTGGGAAGCGCACGCGGGAACGGCCGGTGGGGAACTGTCAAAAAGTTGAATGAAAAGTAACGAAAGCCGTGTGTGGGTATGTGGGTGCGTGAGTCTGTGCGTGAGGAGGAATTGGGGTGGTTAAGCATTTCAGGGAACTGAGGGTATACCGTGAGGCGTTTGACGCGGCCATGCGGATATTCGAATGCTCGAAGGAGTGGCCGACGGAAGAACGCTACTCGCTCACCGATCAGATCCGACGTGCGTCACGCTCGGTCTGCGAGCAGATCGCCGAAGCATGGCGAAAACGCCGCTATATCTCCCATTTCCGCAGCAAACTGACCGATGCAGACAGCGAGGCGGCCGAAACACAGTCGTGGCTGGAGTTCGCGCTGCGCTGTGGGTACATCACGAGAGAGAGCTTCGATGAGCTGGATGCGGTCTATGAGAAGGTAAGTGGGGGGCTGGTCAACATGATGGCCAATGCCGAGCAGTGGTGCATTTCAAGCAACCAAGTGAGGGAGGATGGGGTGGAATACGAGCTGACCGAAGGCCTCACATACCCACGCACTCACACACCCACAAACCCGGGAGAGAACGACCCATTTGTCACAACGGCTCGATGAAACGACGATTAGCCCTACGACCGGGGCAGCATTCTTGACAGAACGGCTGGCGGGGAGAGGAGGCAACATGATCACGAAGGCGGAAGCGAAGCGGAGGCAGCGAGAAGCGGTCGCGTTGTTCCGGAAGGCCGGCATCGCGATCACCCGACGCGAGGCTGTTTCGATCGAGACGGCAGACTTCGGTCTGGGGGACTACGCGCGGACGGGTCTCGCCGTGCTCGTGTACGTGAACACCGAGCGCTGCTGCGCCAAGGAACTCGCGATGCTGCCACGCCAGACCTGCCCGGAACACCGTCACCCGCCGGTGGATGGCGAGCCCGGCAAGGAGGAGACGTTCCGCTGCCGTTGGGGCACGGTGTACCTCTACGTTCCCGGCCCGCCGTCGGCCCGCATGCACGGACGCGCGCCCCGGGGCCGGGAGACGGCCTATACCGTGCGCCATGAGGTCGTGCTGCGGCCCGGCGATCAATACACGCTTCAGCCGAACACGCTGCATTGGTTCCAGGCCGGTCCGCGGGGCGCGGTGCTTTCGGAGTTCTCCACGCGCAGCCGCGACGAAAAGGACATCTTTACCGATCCGGAGATCCGGAGACTCACCCGGGTCGTCGCGCGAGAAGCGCGCCTGGGGGTGGCGGCAAAGCGGCAGGCAGGCGGTTCGCGCGAAAAAACCGGGAGCACGCCATGAGCCCTCAGGCCAGGGAAGAGCGGCTGCTGGACCTCCTGCGCACGCGGGGCGCCGACGACTACGAAAGCATGGCCAGGGCGCTGGGCGTTTCGATCATGACCGTGCGCCGCGTGGTGGACCGGCTGGCGGCCGAGGGAAAGGTCATCAAGACCCTGGGAGGCGCTCAGGCTGCGGGACTGCCCCCGGATTTCTACGAATCCGATCTGGCCGCGCGCCTGAAGGAGAACCGTGCCGAAAAACAGGCGATTGCCCATGCCGCGATTGCTTTGCTGAAGGCCCAGGACACGGTGTTCATGGACGGCAGCACCACTTGCCTGGAACTGGCGGCGGCGATCCGGCACTCGCGCCTGGCGCTGCACGTGGTCACCAACTCGCTGCTCATCGGCCGCGAGGTCGGCCGCGACCGGCGCCAGGAGGTGACGGTGATCGGCGGTCAGTACGATCCGGCCAGTCTGTGCTGCCACGGCCGGTTTTGCGAGGAGCAACTCCGTCGAATGCACTTCGATAAGGCGGTTTTTTCGACCAAGGGGTTCGTGCCGGGCGAAGGCACGTTCGAGTCGGCCGTGGCGCTTTTCCACATCAAACGCCTGGCCGCCACGCGCGCGCAACAGGTCCTGCTGCTGGTGGACCACTCCAAATTCGGCCTGCGCGCGCTGTGTCAGGCTCTGGACATGAAGGATCTTGACGTCGTCGTCACGGACGACGGCGTTTCGCGCAAGTTCATTCGAGAACTGGAGCGCGCCGGCAAACGGGTTGAAATCGCCCCGCTGAAGCCGCGGATGCCGCCCCCCAAGCGCGGGTAACCCCATCCGGAGAGAATTCCCATGCAGGCTCTCACCAACGGATTGTTGACTGTGATCATCGGGACCACCGGCCCCTCAAACGCGCCCGGCTATTACGTCCAGGCGATGGACTTGACGACCCCCGCCGGCCGGCATCGGCTCCTGGAGGGCGAACCGGGCCGCGAGGTTAACACGAAGGCGCACCGCGGAATTGCGCGCGGCGGCCAGTGCTGCCGCATGCCGGATTACCCGCTGCTCTATCCCATCGGCCCGGCCAAGGCCATGACCCCTTTGCTGGATCTGTACGACCTGACCGGCGATCCGCTGTTCGCGCGAATGGCCGCCGAAGCCGCCGCCTGCATCGGTTACTGGCAGGTTGAGGCGCCGGGCCAGCCATGGGACGGCGGCATGATTCACGCCCTCGGCCAGTTTTGCGGCAAGCCCTGGGGCCCGGACTTCGCGGGGCAGGTTGACACCGGCATGGCCACCGGCAACAGCCTCGCCGCGCTTGAAGCCTGGATAGCCCGGGAACTGTCAAAAGGTGAATGGTGACTACTCAGCACCCCACGCCACAGAGAAGAAGACCGGTGAACGAGAGCGGGCGACGAGAGCGGATCACGAGTGATCCCGAATCGTCCACCGTTCTCGTCGCCCGCTCTCGTCAACCGACTTGGGCTACCTGAGCAGTTACGGTGAATGAAATGAAAGCCGTGTGTGGGTATGTGGGTGCGTGAGTTCGTGAGTGAAGAGGAATTGGGGTGGAATACGAGGGGCCCGAAGGCCTCACATACCCACGCACTCACACACCCACAAACCCGGGAGAGAATGACCCCTTTGTCACAACGGCTTGATGAAACGACGATTAGCCCCCTACGCCCGGGGCAGCATTCTTGACAGAGCCATAACCCGAGGCAGGAGACGAATATGACTGAGAAACCGATGCCTACCAATCCAGAAGTCGCCGAGTTTCTTTTCATCCCCCACACCCACTGGGAAGGAGCGGTCTTCAAGACCCGCGAGGAGTATCTGGAGCTGGGGCTGCCCATCATCCTGCGCGCGCTGCGCCTGTTGAAGCAGTACCCGCATTACCGGTTCGTGCTGGATCAGTCGTGCTACGTTCAGCCCTTCCTGGAACGCTATCCCGAAGAGGCCGCCACGTTCCGGGCCCTGATCGCCGAGGACCGCCTGGCGATTGCCGGCGGCATGGTGGTCATGCCCGACGTGAACATGCCCTGCGGCGAGTCGTTCGTCCGCCAGATGCTCTACGGCAAGTTATACTTCCGACGCGAATTGGGCGTGGACGTCGCCGTGGGCTGGCTCCTCGACACCTTCGGCCATCATGCCCAGATTCCGCAGTTGATGCGGCTGGCGGGCTACACGTCGTTCTGGTCTCAGCGCGGGATTCAGGACCAAACCACGCCGTCGGAGTTCATCTGGGAAGGGCTGGACGGCACGCGCATCCCGTTCTACTGGACCCCGCTGAGCTACGCGGTGACCTACGGGTCGCCCAAGACCCTGCCCGAGTTCAGCCGGTTCATGATCGAGAAGTACGAGCAACTGGGGCGGCACACCCGCGCGCCCGAGCGCGCGGGACCCGCCGGCGCGGACGTGTGCCTGCCCGAGGAACATGTGCCGGAGCTGGTCGAGGCGTTCAACCGCCAACCCGACGCCCCGTTCCGTCTGCGCATCGGCCTGCCGTCCGACTACGAGGCGCTGGTCGAGGCGCGGCCCACGCCGCGCCCGGTGTTCCGGGGCGACCGTAATCCCATCTTCCAGGGCACGTACAGCAGCCGAATCGAACTCAAGCAGCGGACGCGCGAAATCGAACGTCTACTGACAGCCGCTGAGAAGCTCGGCGCGATCCTCCACACGCTGGGCCTGCCGGCGGACGAACGGAACCTCCGGCGCGCCTGGGAACCCGCGCTGTTCAACCAGACCCACGACCTGATGTCCGGCGTAATGACCGATCACGTCTATGAAGATACGATCCGGCTCTACGACGTGTCGCGCCAACTGGCCGAGGAGGAACTCGAAACCCGGCTGCAACGCCTGGCATCGCAAGCCGATACGACGGGGGCAGGCGTGCCTCTGGTGGTGTTCAATCCATTAAGCTGGACGCGCACCGACGTGGTGTTCGCCAACGCCGGTTTCACCGAGGCTGAGGTGCGCGGGCTGAAGCTGACGGATCCCGACGGCCGGGAAGTGCCCTTCCAGATCGTCGAGGCGGACCGGTCCGAGAACGGCTCGTTGATTCGCGTGAAAATCGCCTTCCTCGCGCGCGAGGTGCCGGCGCTGGGGCATGCGGTGTACCACCTCGCGCCGCTCAAGGAGGCGGCTGGGACGGAGCCCATCGCAAACGTGGACGCCGCAAACAATGTTCTGGAGAACGAGTTCTATCGGCTGGAAGTGGATCGCGCCACGGGCGCGATCGCGAGCTGGCTGGCGAAGAAAGGCGCGTGGCCCGTGCTACGCGCGCCCGGCAACGTGGTGGCCATGGAGGAGGACCGCGGCGACTTCTGGGAACTGTACAAACCGCTGAGTTGGGGCTTCATCACCGCGAAGGATCGCCAGGGCGCGGCCAGTCCCGGGCAGGGCGTGCTCAGTACTGACCAGAGCGCGGCGGAACTCGGCACGCTCCGGCGCGGGCCGGTGTTTTCGGAACTGACCGTTGCGCACTCCTTCGGCGAGAATGGCCGCTTCGAGACCGCGGTGCGGCTCTACGCCGGCCTGCGCCGCGTCGAGATTCGCACGAAGATTCTGAACAACAGCCGGTTCGTGCGCTACCGGGTCCAGTTCCCCACGACGCTGACGGCGGGGCGAATCGTCCGCGAAATCCCGTTCGGCGCGATCGAGCAGCCGGAGGGCATCGAGCATCCCGCGCAGAACTGGATGGACTACGGCGACGAGACGCGGGGCGTGGCCCTGCTCAACCGCGGGCTGCCGGGTAACAACGTGGCGGATGGCGTTCTGTTGCTCTCGCTCTTACGCAGCACGGAAATTGTGGCCTACGGGCATGGCGGCGGGTACGAGGGCCAGGGATCGTCGTCCGGTTTCGCGCTGGGCAAGGAGTTCACCTTCGACTATGCCCTCGTGCCTCACGCCGGGAGTTGGGAGCAGGCCGGCCTCCACCGCGACGGGCTGGAGTTCAACCAGCCGTTGCTCGCGCGCACCGCCGCCGCCCATCCCGGCCCGCTGGGCCGACGCTGGAGCTTTCTCACGGTCACGCCAGAGCATGTTGTCGTCTCCGCGATCAAGCGGGGTGAGAACGGAGGCATCGTGTTGCGTGTTTATGAGGTGGCGGGCAAGGCAGCCCACGAGGTGGCGATCCGGTTGCCGGACGGCGTGACGCGCGCGGAGGAAGTCAACCTGCTGGAAGACCGCATCGGGGAACTGAAATTGGACAACGGCGTTCTGCGCCTGGATATGAGGCCGTTCGAGGTCAAAACGATCGCCTGGCCGGTTGGTTCGTCACCGCGGGAACCGAAGACGTCGGCGGCAACTCGGTCCGACGGACCGGTGAGTGAGTGTGGGAGGGCGTGAGTGTGCAAGGAACAGCATTTCCACTCACAAACCCGCAAACCCACAAACCCACATACTCACATACTCACAAACCCACATACTCACACACTTGGGTTGCGGGCAACGCCCGCATGGGGGGAGCGATGCTCGCAATCGTCGCGGCGATGGCGGCCTTGGCTGACGAACCGCGCGACGGACAGAGGGAAGCCTCCGTGCCGAACAATGGAGATACCGAGATGTCTTCGATCCAAGCCAAAGTTCCCGATTTGTGCGTGCTGCTTGCGGACCACTGGAGTTACACGGGCATCGGCTGGTCGTATGGGCTGAAATCGTGCGCGCAGTCGGTCGAGAACTGTCTGGCGATGGCCGACTACAGCCCCAGCGTCAAGACGGGCATCAATCTGGACGCGCTGGCTTATGCCCTGATCGCCGAGTCGTATCCGGAGACCACCGAACGCCTGAAGCGGTATCTCAAGGAAGGCAAGGTGGAGATCGTTGGCGGATCCTACGCTCAGCCCATGGGCTCCATGATCTCGGGCGAGTCCAACGTCCGCCAGTTGACGGCGGGCCAGCAGACCATCCACCAGACATTGGGGATTTGGGTGTCCAGCTTTCTGGAGGAAGAGGAGTTCACTCATCCGCAAATGCCGCAACTGCTCAGGCTGTCGGGGTATCGCTATGCCAGCACGGCCCAGTGCGACACCTGGGGCAAGCACGGCAGCCCACCGCTGGATCTGAACGTCTTCCAGTGGCGCGGCCTGGACGGCACGTGCCTTCCGGCCACGCCTATCAACGGACTCGTCTTTCACCCGCCCGCAGTAACGCATGACATTGACTGGCTATGGTCCGACCAGGGGCGTAAGCGGCTAGCCGAGCTGCGGCACTCCGG
>Ga0073932_1005593_pt1 | contig 13521 bp, 10 predicted proteins | sample DewCreD2012metaG_FD_76967 | JGI IMG/M metagenome (GOLD analysis project Ga0073932, IMG submission 76967) | Hot spring sediment bacterial and archeal communities from British Columbia, Canada, to study Microbial Dark Matter (Phase II) - Dewar... ... | reverse complement strand
CCGCTCAAGTATTTTTCCATGATGGTTTCGTCGCAGTCGGCCGCCGCCTCCAATACGCGCTCGCGGGCCGCCTCGGCAGAGTCCCTGTATTCAGGCGGAATCTCTTCGCTGCGGTAGCGCGCCCCCAGACTTTCATCGTCCCAAACGATTGCACGCATGCCCACCAAATCAATCACACCGCGGAAGTTTTCCTCGACACCGAGAGGGAGCTGGACCGGAACAGGATGAGCACCCAGACGCTCGCGAATCTGGCGAACCACAGACTCGAAGTCCGCCCCTACCCGATCCATCTTGTTCACAAAGGCGATTCGGGGCACCCGGTACTTGTCCGCTTGACGCCATACCGTTTCCGATTGTGGCTCGACCCCGCCAACTCCACAAAAAACGGCCACCGCACCGTCCAGAACACGCAACGACCGTTCCACCTCTATGGTAAAGTCGACGTGCCCGGGGGTGTCGATGATATTGATCCGGTGATCCCGCCAGAAGCAAGTCGTCGCGGCGGAGGTAATCGTGATCCCCCGCTCCTGCTCTTGGACCATCCAGTCCATGGTTGCGGTACCTTCGTGTACCTCGCCGATCTTGTACGTCATCCCGGTGTAGTACAAAATTCGCTCGGTAGTCGTCGTCTTGCCGGCATCGATGTGAGCCATGATGCCGATGTTTCGCGTCTTCTCGATTGGAACGTTACGAGCCATACTTCGTCAAAGCCAATCCTTTTAGCCTCCGGAGGAGCGCACAGCTACCTGCCGGGCTAAGAAACGCCCCCAAACCGACCTCACGACCGCTGCGTCACCAGCGGTAATGCGCAAACGCCTTGTTCGCCTCGGCCATCCGGTGGGTTTCTTCTTTCTTCTTCACCGCCCCACCACGATTATTTGCGGCCTCCATCAGTTCAGCAGCCAGCCGCTCCGCCATGGATTTTTCGCTCCGCAACCGCGCTTGTTGCACGAGCCAGCGCATCCCCAAAGACACCCTCCGCACCGGGCGAACCTCGACCGGCACTTGGTACGTGGCGCCACCCACGCGCCGCGAGCGCACCTCCAAAACAGGCTTTACGTTTTCCAGTGCGCGGCGAAATACAACTAGCGGATCCTCTTTTGCCCGAGCCTGAATCAAGTCAAAGGCGCCATAGAGGATGCGCTCTGCCAAACTTTTTTTCCCGCGCATCATCAGCATGTTGATAAACTTGCTGACCGTTTGATCGTGGTACTTCGGGTCAGGGAGCACCTCTCTGCGTCGAACTTCGCCCTTGCGAGGCATAACATTCGTCCTTCAATGACTACTTCGGTTTTTTTGTGCCGTACTTCGATCGGCCTTTACGCCGGTCTTGAACGCCGACCGCATCAAGAGTGCCTCGAATGATATGGTACCGCACTCCAGGCAAATCCTTCACACGCCCACCCCGAATCAGCACCACGGAGTGTTCCTGCAAATTGTGGCCGATTCCAGGAATGTACGATGTCACCTCGATCCCGTTGGTCAGGCGAACACGCGCCACTTTCCGCAGTGCCGAATTCGGCTTCTTCGGCGTCTGTGTGTACACGCGCGTACAAACGCCGCGCTTTTGCGGACACCCCTGCAGTGCCGGCGCGGTCGTACGCCGTCGCTGCACAACCCGAGCTTTCTTTACCAACTGATTGATTGTCGGCATTCCTGTACCCTCGAAACCGGCTTCCCGTTTGCCGGCGTCACCGGCAAACGGGAAACGGGCTAATTAGGAAAGTGCCAAGGCGCTGTCAAGCTGTCGCAGCTTGCGTCGGCTGCTGCTCCACTTCCGCCCCTTCAGCGGGCACACCGTCGATCAGCATTTCCATCTGACGGTACTGCGCGACGCCGGTGCCAGCCGGTATCAGTCGGCCCATGATCACGTTTTCCTTGAGGCCGACGAGATGATCCACCTTACCATTGATCGCTGCTTCGGTGAGCACTTTGGTGGTTTCTTGGAACGAGGCTGCTGAGATAAAACTCTCTGTGGAGAGGCTAGCCTTGGTGATGCCCAAAAGAAGCGGCTCGCAGGTTGCGGGTTGCCCGCCAGCTTTTTTGACCCGCTGATTTTCCTCATCAAAACGCCACTTTTCCACCTGGTCTCCCACCAGAAATTCCGTATCGCCGACGTCCTTCACCTTCACGCGGCGCAACATCTGGCGGACAATCACTTCGATGTGTTTGTCGTTAATACGCACACCTTGGAGCCGGTAGACCTCCTGAATCTCGTCCACGAGATATTTCGCTAGCGCCTTCACCCCCAAGATGTTCAAGATTTCGTGAGGGCTAGGCGACCCGTCGATCAGCGGTTCACCAGCGCGCACCCTATCACCCTCGTGCACGCTGATGTGTTTCCCTTTCGGGATGGCATATTCTCGGGGCTCACCGACGTCAGGAGTGATGATGACCTTCCGCTTGCCTTTGGTGTCCTTTCCAAAAGACACGACGCCATCGATTTCCGCAATGACGGCTTGCTCCTTCGGTTTACGAGCTTCAAACAGTTCCGCAACGCGGGGCAAACCACCCGTAATATCCTTGGTCTTTGTCGTTTCTCGCGGAATCTTGGCGATTACATCGCCGGCGGACACATGCTGACCGTCAGTGACCGCAATGTGCGCGCCAATGGGAAGCATGTACACCCGTCTCGATTCCATTGGCAGGTCTTTCGGCTGCTGGGTGGGATCTTCAAGAACAAAGATTCTCGGCTGCTTATCCAGATCCTTGAAGTCGACGATCACCTTCATGGACAGGCCAGTCCGCTCGTCAACCTTCTCCTCCATTGTCTGCCCTTCGATGATGTCGACGAAGCGCACATACCCGGAAGTTTCCGTAAGCATGGGCGTGGTATACGGATCCCACTCGGCCACCAAGTCGCCTGCTTTGACCTTCTCCCCATCGCGCTTCTTCAACTTGGCTCCGTAAACCAAGGGGTAGCGCTCCCGTTCCCGTTCTCGCCCATCCTCTCCGACCTCAACCACGACGACTTCCCCGTTGCGGTTCATAACCACCAAGTCCCCGTCGCGGTTGACGACCGTTTGAACGTTCACGAACCGCAAAACCCCATCAGTCCGGACTTCCAGCGTCGTCTGCTCCGCGCGGCGACTTGCGGTTCCTCCGATGTGGAACGTACGCATGGTCAGCTGGGTACCCGGCTCACCAATCGACTGAGCGGCGATCACACCAATCGCTTCCCCTAGGTTGACCATTTGGCCGCGTGCGAGATCCCGCCCGTAGCAAAGCACACAAGCGCCCCGCCTGGACTGACACGTGAGCACCGAACGAATTTTGATCCGTTCCAAGCCAGCTCGTTCAAGTTTACTGACGACTTCTTCTGTGATCTCCTCGTTCGCGCGGACCAACACCTCGCCGGTGTACCGATCTCGCACGTCCTCCAACGCGACCCGCCCAAGCACCCGATCCCCGAGGGTTTCGATCACCTCTCCGCCCTCGACCAGCGCGGTCATCTCGATACCGTCCAATGTGCCGCAATCGTACTCGCTAATAATCGAGTCTTGCGCGACATCGACTAACCGCCGTGTGAGGTAACCTGAGTTTGCGGTCTTGAGGGCCGTATCGGCCAACCCCTTTCGCGCTCCGTGCGTCGAAATAAAGTACTGCAGCACGGTCAGCCCCTCGCGAAAGTTGGCTGTAATCGGCGTTTCGATGATTTCTCCCGAAGGCTTCGCCATTAGGCCGCGCATACCGGCAAGCTGGCGAATTTGCTGCGCACTACCGCGCGCCCCGGAATCGGCCATCATGAAAATTGGATTGAAGCTCGTCACCGACTGTTTCCGACCGTCTGGGAGCGTGACCGTTTCCGTCTTCAGCTCGCGCATCATTTCGTCCGCAACACGGTCCGTCACCTCGGCCCAGATGTCGATGACCTTGTTGTACCGCTCGCCTTGCGTGATGAGCCCCTGACTGTACTGCTCCTCGATTTCCCGCACCGCAGCCTGGGCTTGTTCGAGCAGTCGCTGCTTGCTGGCAGGAATCACCATGTCCTTGATCCCAATGGAAATACCGGCGCGCGTTGCGTACTCATACCCTAGGTCCTTCAGGCGGTCGGCAAAGATGACCGTCGCCTTGTTCCCGGCATATCGGTATGCGAGATCGATCAGTTGAGCCAACTCCTTCTTCTTCATCACCTGGTTGACTTCCTTGAACGGGATTTGCCGCGGAACAATTTCGTAGAGGAGCACACGGCCAACGGTGGTTTCGACTGTTTCCCCGTCAATCCGCACGCGAATGGGCGCTTGAATGTCCACTTCTCCCTGATCGTAGGCGACCCGGACCTCCGTTGGACTGGAAAAACGCCGACCCGCCCCTTTCGCCAAGACATGCTCGCGGGTCATCCAATAGAGCCCCAACACGATATCCTGGGAGGGCACAATGATCGGCTTGCCGTGGGCCGGCGAGAGGATGTTATTGGTCGACATCATCAGGACGCGTGACTCGACCTGCGCCTCCACCGACAGCGGCACGTGCACGGCCATCTGGTCGCCGTCAAAATCGGCATTGTATGCCGCGCACACCAGTGGGTGCAGCTGGATTGCCTTCCCTTCGATCAGCACTGGCTCGAACGCTTGAATGCCCAATCGATGGAGCGTCGGGGCCCGGTTCAACAAGATGGGGTGCTCACGAATGACCTCATCCAAGATATCCCAGACCTCATCCCGCTCCCTTTCTACCAGCTTCTTGGCGCTCTTGATCGTGGTGGCAAGACCACGTTCCTCCAACTTGTTGTAAATAAAAGGCTTAAACAGCTCGAGCGCCATTCGTTTTGGCAGACCGCACTGGTGCAGCCGGAGCTCGGGCCCGACGACGATGACCGAACGCCCGGAATAGTCGACTCGCTTTCCGAGAAGATTCTGACGAAACCTCCCGGTCTTTCCTTTGAGCATGTCGGACAAGGACTTGAGCGGCCGCTTGTTTGCTCCCGTAATCGCACGCCCACGCCGCCCGTTATCGAACAGCGCGTCCACCGCCTCCTGAAGCATGCGTTTTTCGTTCCGAACAATGATATCTGGAGCGTTCAGTTCGATTAGCCGCTTCAGTCGGTTATTGCGGTTAATCACCCTTCGGTAAAGATCGTTGAGATCCGAAGTTGCAAACCGGCCGCCATCTAGAGGCACGAGCGGCCGCAAATCTGGGGGAATGACGGGAATCACCTCCAGGATCATCCACTCCGGTCGATTCCCCGATGATCGGAACGCGTTAATCACTTTCAGTCGCTTAGCGACTTTCTTGCGCCTGGCCTCGCTGGTAACCAGCCGCATTTCTTCTCGCAGTTGCTGGGCCTCCGCTTCCAAGTCAATTTGCTGCAACAGCGTGCGAATTGCCTCTGCTCCCATCTCGGCCTGGAAGCCATCACCGAACTCCTCACGCGCGCGGCGATACCGCGATTCGCTCAGCAGCTCCTTATACTGAAGCGGCGTCTTCCCCGGGTCTGTGACAACGTAGGACTCGAAGTAAAGAACCTTCTCCAAGTCCTTCAGCGTCATGTCGAGCAAGGTCCCGATGCGGCTGGGTAAACTTTTCAGGAACCAAATGTGGGCGACGGGTGTTGCAAGTTCGATGTGCCCCATGCGCTCGCGCCGTACCTTCGACTGAATGACCTCCACGCCACACTTCTCGCATACAACGCCGCGGTGGCGCATGCGTTTGTACTTGCCGCAATTACACTCGTAGTCCTTGGTAGGACCGAAAATCTTGGCGCAAAACAGCCCATCCCTCTCCGGCTTGAATGTTCGATAATTAATCGTTTCCGGCTTTTTGACCTCGCCGTGAGACCAAGAGCGGATCTTTTCCGGCGAGGCAATGCCGATTCGAATCGCGTTAAAGCTCAGCGGATTCTTCGGTTTCTCGTAAAGGGAGAACAAATCGTCCATGTTCTACTCCTCACTCATTCGTTTGCTGATTTTCCCGAGGCATCGGGGCCTTCCAGTAACTCCACGTCCAACGCCAAGCTTTGCAACTCCTTGATCATCACGTTGAACGACTCCGGAAGACCCGGTTCCAGTACGTTTTCGCCTTTCACAATTGCCTCGTACATCCGCGTTCGACCGGCAACGTCGTCGGATTTCACGGTCAACATTTCTTGCAGCGTGTAAGCTGCGCCATACGCTTCCAAGGCCCACACCTCCATCTCGCCAAGTCGTTGCCCTCCGAATTGGGCTTTGCCACCCAATGGCTGCTGCGTGACCAGCGAGTATGGCCCGGTCGATCGGGCGTGAATTTTGTCGTCGACCAGGTGGTGGAGCTTCAGCATGTACATGACGCCGACCGTAACAGGGTGTGCAAACGGCTCTCCGGTGCGACCATCGTACAAAATTGCTTGGCCCGTTTCCGGTAAACCTGCCTTCTTGAGCATCTCGAAGATCTCCGTCTCCGGAACGCCGTCAAACACTGGAGACGCAACGTGAATCCCTCCAATCGACTTGCGCGCAATTTGAAAAACATCGGCATCGCGCAGGGAATCGATCAACGGCGCGACCTCTTTGCCGAAAAGCTCCTTCAATTTTGCCCGCACAGGCCCTGCGTCTCCATTGGCTCGGGCCATGGTCTCCTGTAGCTGTGTCCCTAAGGTACGCACAGCCCACCCCAAGTGGGTTTCCAAAATCTGTCCAACGTTCATTCGCGAGGGAACACCCAACGGGTTCAGAACGATGTCGACGGGTGTCCCGTCGGCTAAGTAGGGCATGTCCTCTTCGGGAAGGATGCGAGACAGTACGCCTTTATTTCCGTGGCGTCCGGCCATTTTATCACCGACCTGCAGTCGGCGCTTCATGGCAACGAACACCTTAACCATCTTGATCACACCGGGAGGCAATTCATCGCCGGCTTTCAAGCGCTCGATCCGCTCCTGAATCGCCGTCTTGATCAACGAGAGTTGTTCCTGCACTCCTTCGGCCAGGGCTGCGACTTCGGCTTCGATCCGCTCATCGCCCACGCGAATCTCACTCCAAAGACCGACAGGGATGCTTTCCAGATCCTCGGCTTGGATTTCGTGCCCCTTTGGCAACAAGACGTGCCGGTCGCTGTCGCTGAGTCGTGCAACAGTGACCTTGCCGACAAGAAGCCGACGAAGTTTCTTCAGCGCAGTATCACGGACAATCCGCTGCTCTTCCTCCTGATCCTTTTTAAGACGCGCGATCTCTTCCTCTTCAATTTGTTTGCTGCGCTCGTCGCGGGCTACCCCCTTGCGAGAAAATACGCGCGCATTGATCACGATGCCTTCGACCCCCGGGGGCACGCGTTGCGACGTGTCGCGCACCTCGCCCGCCTTCTCTCCAAAGATTGCGCGCAAGAGTTTCTCCTCGGGCGAAAGCTGCGTTTCACCTTTTGGTGTGATCTTGCCCACCAAAATCGAGCCTGGCTTCACCTCCGCACCGATACGCACAATGCCGCTTTCGTCCAAATCCTTGAGCGCCTCGTCGCCTACATTCGGGATGTCTCGGGTAATCTCTTCCGGGCCCAACTTCGTATCCCGGGCAACGCATTCAAACTCCTCGATGTGAACGGAGGTGAAGTAGTCAGCCTTCACGAGGCGCTCGCTGACCAATATCGAGTCCTCGAAATTGTACCCACCCCAAGGCATGAACGCGACCAACACGTTTCTGCCTAGCGCGAGCTCGCCAAGATCCGTGGAGGGACCATCAGCGATTACATCGCCGGCTTCCACATGATCACCGGGCTGAACGATCGGCTTCTGGTTGATGCAAGTGCTCTGATTCGAGCGCTGGTATTTCACCAGGTTATAGATATCTACTCCCGGATCGCGTCCGCCTTCGCGCACGCGGTCTGCGCGGATCACAATTCTGGTGGCGTCCACGCTCTCCACGGTACCTGAACGTTTTGCCACCACGGTCACTCCGGAGTCGCGTGCTACGATGCGCTCCATTCCTGTGCCGACAAGCGGAGCATCAGTACGCAATAGAGGCACCGCCTGCCGTTGCATATTCGAACCCATGAGCGCCCGGTTCGCGTCGTCGTTTTCCAGAAACGGGATCAGGGACGCGGCAACGCTGACCAGCTGATTAGGCGACACGTCCATGAACTTGACCTGCTCCCGTGGAACCGTGGTGAACTCCCCGCGGAAGCGAACCGACACCATGTCTGCGAGGAAGTACCCCTTGCTGTCGACCGGGGCATTCGCTTGGGCTATTTCGTACTCCTCTTCCTCAAGGGCAGACAGGTATCGAATTCGATCGGTCACGCGACCGTTATCCACCTCGCGGTAAGGAGTTTCCAGAAAACCAAACTCGTTTACCCGTGTGTATGTGGACAAAGAGGCGATGAGACCAATGTTCGGGCCCTCCGGTGTCTCGATCGGACAAACTCGTCCGTAGTGGGTAGGATGGACGTCACGGACCTCGAAGCCGGCTCTCTCCCGGGTCAAACCACCGGGTCCCAACGCGGACAGACGACGCTTATGCGTCACCTCCGACAACGGGTTCGTCTGATCCATGAACTGAGAAAGTTGGCTCGACCCGAAAAATTCCTTGACCGCTGCCGATACCGGCTTGTAGTTCACGAGGTCTTGCGGCATCAGGGTTTCCAAATCCTGAAGCCCCATTCGCTCCTTCACCGCACGCTCCATACGGACAAGCCCCAAGCGGAACTGGTTTTCCACGAGTTCCCCGACGGCGCGCACTCGGCGATTACCTAGGTGGTCGATATCGTCGATCGTCCGATTAGGCACCCCGTTGCGTAACTCGATCAAGTAGCGAACAACTTCAAGGATATCCTCTCGACGCAAAGTGCCTTGCTCGAGCGGAGGCGGAGGATCCAGCTTTAACTTGTGGTTGAGCTTCAGCCGACCTACGCGAGAGAGATCGTAGCGTTCAGGATTGAAAAACAGGTTATGGAAGTATTGCGTTGCCGACTCGACGGTCGGTACATCCCCAGGCCGAAGACGCTTGTAAATCTCCACCACTGCCTCCTCGGGAGATTTGACCCCATCTGCTAGCAGCGTATTACGCAGAGCCGGCCCGAGGTGTTGCTCATCCAAATAAAGAACGTCGAACGACCGGATCCCCCGGGATCGGAACTCGTCCAGCTTCTCGGGGCTCACCTCGTGGTTGCACTCCAGGAGAACTTCACCGGTCTCCGGATCCACCACGTCGTGTGCAACAACTCGCCCGATCACTTCCTCAGGGGTGATGGAGATTTCGCGAATACCCGCAGCTTCCAGCTGCTTTAAGACACTGTCCGTGATCTTGCGCCCCTCTTTGACAATCAGCTCCTGACGAGGTCCACGGATGTCGCGGGTGGCCTTGGTATTACGGAGAATTGCAAAGTTCAGCTCCTTCGCGAGCTTGCGTCCGTCGATCAAGATGCGCTCGGATTCGTAGTAGTAGTTCAAGATATCTTCTGCGCTCATGCCAAGAGCGCGCAGCAACACCGTGGCATGCAGCTTGCGGCGCCGGTCGATGCGAACGTAGAGAATGTCCCGCGGGTCGAATTCAAAATCCAGCCAGGAGCCACGGTACGGAATCACTCGTGCAGAAAACAGAAGCTTCCCGCTCGAGTGGGTTTTCCCCTTGTCGTGATCGAAGAAGACTCCGGGCGAGCGGTGAAGCTGGCTGACGATGACACGCTCGGTCCCGTTGACCATGAAGGTACCATTCTCCGTCATCAACGGGACTTCCCCGAAGTAAACTTCCTGCTCCTTCACGTTCTTGACTTCTTTGGGCCCGCCATTGCCATCGGAGTCTTGGTACAAGATCAGCTGCACCCGCACCTTGAGCGGGGCAGCGTACGTCATCCCCCGGTCATGGCACTCTTCCACGGTGTACTTCGGCTCTTGCAAGGTGTAACCTACAAACTCCAGCTGGGCAGTCTTGTTGTAGTCCCAAATTGGGAACACCGAGCGGAACACGCCATCAAGTCCGGATGACTGTGCCCCGCCCTGTTCGCCGTCGCGACGTAGGAATTCTCCGTACGACCGCCTCTGGATCTCAATCAGGTTCGGAATCTCTATAACCTTTTTGATCCGGCCAAAATTCCGGCGAAAACGTTTGTTACTCGCTACCCGCAAGGCCATTGCGACTCCTTCTCAAGGACACGGTCCAATTGCAGCGCTCGGCTGTACCCCCGAAAGCATCTCCTGAGTGATGCCCGATCTGTCCTACTTCAGCTCCACGACCCCGCCGGCCTCTTCGATTTTCTTCTTCATCTCCTCGGCTTGCGCCTTTGGCACGCCTTCCTTGACAACCTTGGGAGCTCCATCGACCAGGTCCTTAGCTTCTTTGAGTCCCAATCCCGTAAGCTCACGGATTACCTTGATGACCTGGATTTTCTTGTCCCCTGCGGATTGAAGCACCACAGAGAATTCGTCCTTTTCGGCTGCCGGTGCCGCTCCGGCTGCGGCGCCCGCCTGAGCCGCCGGAACGGCAGCCATCACAGGGGCAGCAGCGCTCACACCCAACTCTTCTTCCAGCTCCTTCACCAAGGCTGCGGCTTCAAGCAGAGTCATGTTCTTGATGAAGTCTTTCACTTGCTCCCGCGTAACTTGAGACATTTGCAAAAACCTCCTCCAAATTGATCTCTTGGTTCGAACCGTTCAGATTCACTCAGTGTGCATGTCGTTTGCGCGCACCGAACTCGTCATTGCCCCGACATACCGCTTCGCAAGCGGTCCAGCAGGCGCACCAACCGAGCACCCGGCTCTTGGATTGTCCGGAGCAGTTGTGCCGCTGGCGCTTGGATAAGGCCGAGCAGTGTTCCCACAAGAACCTCACGCGGCGGCAGCTCTGCGAGTTCCTTGACTGCCCCAGCATCCAAGGGACGTCCCTCGAGCACGCCGCCTCTTATGGAGACTTTCTCGGCGGCCTCCCCTGAGAATTCCACCAACGCCTTTGCGACAGCCACTGGGTCTTTGTAACCAAACACGAGCGCAGTAGGCCCGGAAAGCATTCCGGTCAACGGCGCATACTGGGTGTTTTCCGCAGCCAAACGCGCCAAGGTATTCTTGGCTACCTTCAGCTCGCCCCCGGCTTGACGCACCGCCCGCCTGAGCCGCAATGTTTGCGCACTATCGAGGCCGTACGCCTGCGCCACGATCACCACACAGGCTTTACCCAGCTTTTCCCTCAAAGCGTTGACAACGTTCGATTTTTCTTGCCGCTTCACTGCAAACCACCCTTTCGGACTCAGGCGGCCACCGCCCGCGCCACGTTCGGATCCACTTTGATTCCAGGACCCATTGTTGGCGCCACGGCAATGGACTGAATGTAAGTGCCCTTGGCCGAGGCCGGTTTTACTCGGATTAAGCTGCTCAATACAGCCTCCGCATTTTCCAGCAGCTTCTCGGGCCCAAACGACTTCTTGCCAATTGGCACGTGAACGATGCCTGCCTTGTCCACACGATACTCAACCTTCCCTGCCTTCAGCTCCTGAACGGCCTTTCCGACGTCGAACGTTACCGTTCCAGCCTTCGGGTTAGGCATGAGCCCGCGCGGACCGAGAATCTTAGCAATGCGACCGACAACTGCCATCATGTCCGGTGTTGCCACGGCACGGTCAAACTCCAGCCACCCCTCAGAAATTTTCTTAGCCAGGTCTTCGCCGCCAACGTAATCGGCTCCCGCCTCCTTAGCCTCACGCTCCTTCTCACCCTTTGCGAACACCACCACGCGGACCGGCTTTCCCGTACCGTGCGGCAGCAAAACCGTTCCCCGAACGTTTTGGTCAGCTTGTCGTGGATCCACTCCCAGCCGAACGGCCATCTCGATCGTCTCGTCAAAACGTGCCGTGGCCGTCTCCACGGCCAGGCGGACAGCTTCCGACAACTCGTACCGACGCAACCGGTCCACCTTTGCCGCCGCTTCTCTGTAGCGCTTACTTACCCTTGCCATGGTTCGCACCTCTGGAATCAGTCGATCACCTCGATGCCCATACTCCGGGCCGTGCCCTCTATTGTCCGGATGGCCGCCTCCGAAGAAGCCGCCGTTAGGTCGGGCATCTTCATTTCGGCAATCTCACGAACTTGGGCTCTCGTAACCCGACCAACCTTTTTCTTGTTCGGCTCCGATGAACCCTTCTCGACGCCCGCAGCGCGCTTTAACAACACGGAGGCTGGTGGAGTCTTGGTAACAAAAGTGAACGATCGATCGGCATAGACCGTAATGACCACCGGGATAATTAATCCCTGCTGGTTCTGCGTCTGCGCATTGAATGCTTTGCAGAACTCCATGATGTTCACGCCGCGCTGACCCAAAGCAGGACCGACCGGCGGACTCGGGTTCGCCTGACCAGCGGGAATTTGTAGCTTGATTTGACCAATGATTTTCTTCACGACGGTGTGCCTCCGGGGACTCCCAGATTATGCTCTACGTTTTTTCGACTTGGACGAAGTCAAGCTCGACCGGCGTAGACCGGCCAAACATATTCACAAGAACCCGCAGCTTGCCTTTATCTGCTTTGACCTCTTCAACGGTGCCCGTGAAGTCCTGGAAGGGGCCTTCCTTGATTTTCACACTGTCGCCAGCCTGAAAGAGGACCTTTGGTTTCGGGCGGGCCGCTCCTTCCTTCATCTGCTCTAAAATCTCGCGCAGCTCATCCTCACGCAGCGGAGACGGGTTCCGCCCGGCCTCGCTGGCTCCAACAAAGCCGAGTACCTTAGGCGTCGACCGAACCAATTGCCAGTTCTCGTCGTTCATTTCCATCTCGACGAGAATGTACCCAGGGAAGAACTTCCGCGCCGAGGTTTTCCTTCGCCCCTTGACGAGCTCAACGACCCGCTCCTGCGGCACCAAGATCTCACCAAATTGATCCCGGCGACTCGAAGCTCGGATGCGCTCTTCCAGCGCCGCTTTCACCTTGTGCTCGTGACCAGAATACGTCTGGACCGCGTACCACTGCTTCGCCATAACGTCACTGCAACAATGCTTGGATGAGCCTCGAAACCGTCAGGTCCAACACCCCGAGATAAACAGCCATAAACAGCGAGATAACGATCACTACCACCGTTGCCGCGTAGGTTTCTCTTCGTGTCGGCCAATGTACCTTACTCAGTTCGGCCTGCACCTCGTTAACGAAAGTCACCGCACGGAGCAGCTGTTCACGCAGCGCGGCTAGCATTTTCCAATTCCTACCTTTTCGCTTCGCATGGGGAACCAAGGCCAAGGCGGGTCAGGCAGGATTCGAACCTGCAACCCCCGGATTTGGAGTCCGGTGCTCTGCCAATTCGAGCTACTGACCCACTGCGGAACGGTGCCGCGGGGCACACCCTCAGACTTTTCCTTCCTTGTGAACGGTGTGAGCTCGGCAGAAAGGGCAAAACTTGCGCAGCGCCAACTTGTCGGTCATCGTCTTCTTGTTCTTGGTCGTGGTGTAGTTTTTTCTCTTGCACTGCTCACACTGAAGGGAAATTAGCTCGCGCATTCGTTTGCTGGCCTCCGCCCGCCTGACTCACTCGACGATTTTGGTGACCACGCCGGCGCCCACGGTACGTCCGCCCTCACGGATCGCAAACCGCAGCCCTTCCTCCATCGCAATCGACGTGATCAACTCCACACTCAGCCGCACATT
>Ga0073932_1005585_pt1 | contig 13531 bp, 8 predicted proteins | sample DewCreD2012metaG_FD_76967 | JGI IMG/M metagenome (GOLD analysis project Ga0073932, IMG submission 76967) | Hot spring sediment bacterial and archeal communities from British Columbia, Canada, to study Microbial Dark Matter (Phase II) - Dewar... ... | reverse complement strand
GCTGCGGCTGCCGCACGCCGAGGAATTTCAGGCTTTCCACGGCCATGCGGATGTTCTCGGACAGCGGCAGGCCGGCGCGGCCGAGCTCCTGGCTGGCGACGCCGCCGGCCTCGATCAGCTGCAGGCAGCGTTCATACAGCGGCAGGATCTGCTGGTCGGAGGGGGGCCTGGCCTCCTGCTGGCCCGCGGCGAAGAGTGCGGCAAGAACCGCAATCAGCAAGCTCTTCCTCATGGCGATTCGACCTTCTCAAGCTGGAGCGTGACCGTGCCGATGTAGAACGGCAGCTGCACGCGGATCTGCACGGGCAGGCGGCGTTCGTCGTCGCTGATCCAGACGAACAGGCGGCCCTTGCGGCGGTACAGGACGCCGCTCATCAGAAACGCCTCGTAACGGATGGCCTGGAACTCGCCGACCGGCGTGCGGATCTTCTCCCGCCGCTGCGCCTCGACGCGCGCCATCACGGCCTTTTTTCCGTCGCTCACCGGGAGCTCGATCACGGCGCCCGGCTGAGGCAGGAGTTCGCGCAGCCGCTGCAGACCGGCGGTGACGTCGTGGACGCAGGCGGGGATGTCGATGCTGTTCTGGGCGACCACGGCGTCCTTTTCGAGGTCCCGCTCGAGGTAATGAGCTTTGCGCGCCTCGGCGTCGTAGCGGACTTTGGTCTCGCGGTGGCGCCTGCCCTCGTGCGCCGTCAGTTCCGTGGCTTCAGCGCACCAACCCGGACGGTAGGAGGCATGAAACTGGTTGTCCACCCTGATGAACGTGCGCACCACGCCGGCCGTGCGGAGCTGCATTTTCAGGCTGTCGGCGCCGCTGGTTTCCACCTCGACATCTCCGGCGTGCACCAGGCGCCATTCGGCCTCGAAGCGGAACTTCTGCGCCGCCGGCGGCTGCCATGCGGGCGTCTGGGCCAGTGCCGGGAGGAAAACGAACAGCGCCCACCACGGCGCCCGGCGGAACGGCATCGCACTCCCAGTCTCGCAGACGGCCGCGGAAGGCCGCAAACCGCGGCTTCACCGGAGCAGAGTGTGCGCGATCCACGCGCAGGTGTAAGCGAGAGCGCCCATGTAGAGGAACTGGATGGCGGGCCACTTCCAGCCGCCCGTTTCGCGCCTCACGACGGCGAGCGTGGACATGCACTGCATGGCGAAAGCGAAAAACACGAGCAGCGCCACCGCCCCGCCGAAGCTCAGCTCCCGCTGCAGCGCGGCCTGCAGCCCGGCGCTGTTGTGATCCGGATCCATGCCGTAGATGGTGCCAAGGGTGCCCACGATGACTTCGCGCGCGGCCAGAGAGGTGATCAGGCCGATGCCGATTTTCCAGTTGAAGCCCAGCGGCTGGATCAGCGGCTCGATGGCTCGGCCCAGAGTGCCGGCCAGGCTCTGTTCGATCGGCGGCTGCTGTCCGTCAGAGGCGGGCACGCTGGCCAGCACCCACAGGAGAACCGCCACGCCGAGAATCACCGTGCCGGCGCGCTTGAGAAAAGCCAGCGCGCGGTCCCACAGGCGCAGCCCGACGCTGGCCAGCGTCGGCATGCGGTAGGGAGGCATCTCGAGAACGAAAGGAGTGCGGTCGCTGCGCAGGATGGAGGACTTCAGCAGCTTCGCGGTTCCGATCGCGGCGAGGAACCCCAGCAGATAGAGGCCAAGGAGGGCCGCCGCCCGGGTGCCCAGAAAAGGGCCGAGGAAGGGCTTCTCCGGGATGAAGGCGGCGATGATCAGCGTGTAGACGGGCAGGCGCGCGGAGCACGTCATGAAGGGCGCGATCAGGATGGTGGCGATGCGGTCCCGCCGGTTCTCGATGGTGCGCGTGGCCATGATGGCGGGCACGGCGCAGGCATAGGCCGAGAGCAGCGGAATGAAGCTCTTGCCCTGCAGCCCCACGCGCGCCATCGTCCGGTCCGCAATCAGCGCCGCGCGCGCCAGGTATCCGGAATCCTCGAGAAGCGCGATGAAAAGAAACAGCAGAAGGATCTGGGGCAGGAACACGACGACGGCGCCGACGCCGCTCCACGCGCCGTCCACGACGAGCGACTCGATCCATCCGTCCGGCAGCGCCGCGCGCATCCATTCCCCGCTGGAGGCGACGGCCGCCTGCACGGCGTCCATCAGCGGCCGCGCCCAGCTGAAGATGCTCTGGAAGACGGCGGCCACCACAAGGGCGAACACCAGCGGACCCAGCAGCGGGTGGAGGAACACCGCGTCCAGGCGCCGCGTCCAGACGGGCGGCGCCGGATGCGTATAGCGCGCATCGTGCGAAACGCGGCGCGCCCACTGCCGGCACGCCGGCGCGTCCTGCAGCACCGGCAGCTCGACGGCGCGCGGCACCGCGATGCCGCCGGTGAGGAACTGCGCCACGCTCTTGACGCCCTCGCCCGTGGCGGCGCTCACCAGGACAACGGGGGCGCCGAGCTGATTGGCCAGAGCCTCCGTGTCGATGGCGCCGCCCCGCTGGCGCAGGTCGTCCGCCATGTTCAGCACCACCAGAGTGGGAAGCCGCAGGCTGAGCACGGCGGCGGCCAGAGGAAGGTGGCGCTGCAGGTTCGTGGAGTCGAGGATCAGGATGACCCCGTCCGGGCGGCGGAGTCCGGGCATGGCCCCGTGCAGGACGTCGTGCGTCACCTGCTCGTCTTCCGAGCGCGGAGTCAGGCTGTAGACGCCCGGGAGGTCGATGATGTCGACGTCGTGATGGCCGGGCAGGTGCGCCTTGCCGATGTGGTGCTCGACGGTGACGCCCGGAAAGTTGGCCACCTTCTGCCTGAGGCCGGTGAGACGGTTGAAGAGGGTTGTCTTGCCCGAGTTGGGCGGACCGATGAGAGCCACCAGACGCGGCGCCGCCCCCGGACCCGGCGGCGCCGCCAGGCCGATGGCCTCCGGCCTTCCATGGCACGAACTCATCGGCTAGTTGTTCCTGACAAGGATGTGACGCGCCGTCTCGCGCCGCAGAGCGATTTCCGCCCCGTCGATGCGGAACACCCTGGGGTCGCCGCCCGGCGCGCTCAGAGCCGCCGAGACGCGGTGCCCGGGAATGAAACCGAGTTCCATCAGGCGCGAAGCGAGGTCCTCTGGCAGATCCAGCCGGTCGATCACGGCTTCCGATCCCGCAGGCAGATCGGCCAGGCTGGAGGGCGGGCGTTTGCGGGCTGCCGCCTTGAAACTCAGTTGCATATGCGTTCCGCGCGCCTCCTGACTTCATCGTAGCTCATCGGCCGCCTTTCGCGGTGCTACAATGACACGCGTGTCCGGAGGCCCCCCGAAAGCGAACTACACGCGGGACGAAGTGTGCCGCCTGCTGGGGATTCGCGAATCGGTCCTCGAAGATTGGGAAGACAACGGCTTCGTCGCCCGCGCCGAAAGCTACGCATTCAAGGAGCTGGTGGCGCTGAAAACCCTGCGGCAGCTCCGGGCGCGGCGCATGCCCGCGGCGCGGATCCGCCTGATCCTCGAGTCGCTCCGCTCGAAGCTCCGCCATGTGGCAGACCCGCTCCAGGAGCTGAAGATTTTCACCGACGGGCGCCGCCTCGCCGTGCAGGTGGACGGCCGCAAAATGGAGCCGCTCACCGGGCAGCTGCTGCTTGATTTCGATCAGGCGGAGATCCGGCGGCTGCTCGATTTCCCTTCGAAACGGGCGGAGCGGACCCTGGCCGAGGAAATGGAACACCGCATGCGCGAGGCCGAGCAATGGTTCGAGCGCGCAGTGGAAATGGAGCAGATCGGGGCACCGCCCGAGCAGATCATCGCCGCCTATGAGAAGGCCCTCGAGCGCGACCCGGACGCGCCGGCGCCGCATGTCAACCTGGGGACGCTCTATTTTCACAAGCGGCAATGGAAAGAGGCCGAGGCCCACTACCGCGCCGCGCTGGCCCTGCGGCCGCGCTACGCCCTCGCCTGGTTCAACCTTGGCAATCTGTATGACGAGCTGCGGGCGCAGGACCGCGCTCTCGAATGCTACCTGAAGGCGATCGAGGCGGATGCGAAGTTCGCCGATGCGCACTACAACGCCGCCCTGATCTACCAGTCCCGCGGCGACAATCTGAACGCAGTCCGCTGCTGGCAGCAATATCTGAAGCTCGACCCGTCGGGCTACTGGGCAGGCATCGCGCGCCGCGAGCTGGCCCGGCTGAAAGAGCAGACGCTGGTGCACGGCGCAAAACTCTCTTCCTGACGCCCTGCGGTGCACGCACGGATCGCCTCGGGGCCGGCCGCCCGCGCCTCCCGCGCCGGCCGGAGAACTTCTAGGGCGCTGCCTTCCGGGCGGCTTCTCGAAGGGGAAATGCTGCGTGGGGGGGCGCCTGCAAAAAGGGGAATTGTGTTCCTGTCCCCTTTTCCCGGGCGCGGAAGGGGCGCATTGTATCCTGAAGGATTGGAGGTGACCCTCGTTTGAGCCGCATCAGCATGGCGTTCCGCGCCTTTTTCGGCATCCTGGGAGGCACGCTGCCAGAGGACATCGCGCGCGCGCACGGCTATGAAAAGGCGGCCGCGAAGCGGCCTGAGCCGCAGCGGGAAACGGTGAAGCCGGAAGCGGGCGCGCTGCAGCTGCTCGGGCTGCTGCAGCGCGAAGCGCGCCTGATCGATTTCTTCATGGAAGACATCAGCCCGTACGCCGACGAGCAGGTGGGCGCGGGCGTGCGTTCGATTCACGCGCAGTGCCAGGAGCTGCTGCGGAAGCATTTCAGGCTGGCGCCGGTGATCGACGGAGTCGAGGGCACCTATGTGAAGACGGAGTCGGCGGGCGCGCTGGCGCGCGAAGCGGGGGCGATCCGGTTCACGGGAAACCTGCCGCCGCAGGGCAAGCCGGCCGGTGGCCTGCTGAGGCACCGCGGCTGGCGGGCCGATGCCGTGAGCCTGCCGGCGGTGAGCGCAAAACAGAATCTCTCGATCCTGGCGCCCGCCGAACTGGAAGTGGAATAGCCGGCCTTGCGCACCATCGGCATCGATCTCGGCACCACGAACTGCGCCGCCGCGCACGCCGCGCCCGGACAGGACGCGCCCGTGGAGAAGTTCCCCATTCCGCAGCTGGTCGCGCCGGGCGAAGTGTTTGCGGAGACGGTGCTGCCTTCGGCGCTCTATCTGCCGGCGGACGGCGAGTTCCCGCCGGAGGCGCTGGAGCTGCCGTGGGGCGCATCGCCGCGGATCGCGGGCCGATTCGCGGCCCGGCGCGGCGCGGAGACGCTGGGCCGGCTGGTGACCTCGGCCAAGAGCTGGCTCTCGGCCACGGGCGCGGAACGCACTTCGGCGATCCTGCCGCCGAATGCGCCGCCCGAGGCGCCGCGCGTCTCGCCTGTCGAAGCCAGCAGGGCGTATCTGGAGCATATCCGCCGCGCCTGGGATCACGAGCATCCAGGCGAGCCGCTGGAGCGGTGCTGCGTCGTGCTGACGGTTCCGGCGTCGTTCGACGAAGCGGCGCGGAGACTGACGCAGCAGGCCGCGGAAGAGGCCGGGCTGCCGGAACTGATCCTGCTGGAAGAGCCGCAGGCGGCGCTGTATGCGTGGATCGCGCAGCACCCGGACTGGCGCGAGCGGCTGCGGCCTGGCGACCTGATTCTGGTGGTGGACGTGGGCGGCGGCACGACGGACTTCACGCTGGTGCGCGCGGCCGAGCGCGACGGAGCGCTGGAGCTGGAGCGGATCGCGGTGGGCGACCACCTGCTGCTGGGCGGCGACAACATGGACCTGGCGCTGGCGCACACGGTGGCGCAGCGGCTGCCGAAGCTGGACGCGCTGCAGTTCCAGTCGCTGTGGCAGCAGTGCCGGCTGGCGAAGGAAGCGCTGCTCGAAGACGCTTCTCTCCATGAAGCGCCCGTGACGCTGCTGGGGCGGGGCTCGTCGCTGATCGGCGGCACGATCCGCGGGAAGCTGGAGCGCGCGGAAGTGGAATCGATCCTGGTCGACGGGTTTTTCCCGCGCGTCTCGAGCCACGAGGTTCCGCAGAGGCGGCGGCGCGCGGCCCTGGCCGAGCTCGGGCTTCCCTACGAGCAGGACGCGGCGATCACGCGGCATCTGGCGCATTTCCTGCGGCGCGGGGACGAGCTGGCCTGCCCGACGCACGTGCTGTTCAACGGCGGCGTGTTTCTGGCGGCGCGCCTGCGCGAGCGCGTGACGGAAGTGCTGAACGGATGGCTCGCCGAAGAAGGGCGTCCGCCGGCGCAGGTGCTGGAGGGCGGCGATCTGATGCACGCCGTGGCGCGCGGCGCGGCTTATTACGGGCGTGCGCGGCAGGAAGGCGGCGTCCGCATCCGCGGCGGCATTCCGCACTCGTACTACATCGGCATCGAGACGGCGATGCCCGCGGTGCCCGGCCTGAGGCCGCCGCTGAAGGCGTTGACCGTGGTGCCGTTCGGCATGGAAGAAGGCACGCAGGCGGCCGTACCCGGGCGGGAGTTCGCCCTGTATGTCGGCGAACCGGCGCAGTTCCGCTTCTTCATCTCGTCTTCGAGAAAGCAGGACGCGGTGGGCGATCTGCTGGAGGAGATTCCTGAAGACGTCGAAGAGGTGGCGCCTGTCGAGGTTTGCCTGGAGGGCGAATCGGGCGCGGTGGCGCGCGTCACGCTGGAGGTGCAGGTGACGGAGACGGGCGTGCTCGAGCTGTGGGCGAAGGGATTGCCGGGCACGCCGTATGAAGGGCGGCGCTGGAAGCTCGAGTTCCAGCTGAAGAGGCAGCGGGCATGAAGGTCGGCATCGATCTGGGGACGACAAACAGCGCGGTGGCGTTCATCGATCCGCGCGAGGCCGAGGGCGCGGACTTTCCGCCCGTTCACGTGCTGCCCATTCCGCAGAAGACGGCCAGCGGGGCGGTGGAGCCGCGGCGGACGCTGCCGTCGTTCCTGCTGCTGGAGGGCGACGGAATCGTCGGCGAGTATGCGCGCGAACAGGGCGCGCTTGCGCCGACGCGCCTGATCCACTCGGCCAAGAGCTGGCTGTCGAACGCGGAAGTGGACCGCACGGCGAAGATCCTGCCGTGGGACGCGCAGGAGGCAGGGCGAGTGATGTCGCCGGTGGAGGCGTCGGCGCGGTACCTGGCCCATCTGCGCGAGGCGTGGGAGGCTGCGGGGCTCGGGGCGCTGGCGGAGCAGGAAGTGGTGCTGACGGTGCCGGCGTCGTTCGACGAAGAAGCGCGCGAGCTGACCGTGGAAGCGGCGCGGCAGGCGGGCATCGAAAACCTGACGCTGCTGGAAGAGCCTGCGGCGGCGTTCTACGCGTGGATCGCCAACCATCTGGCGCAGTCGCAGAAGGCGCTGTTCGACGGCATGACGGTGCTGGTGGTGGACGTGGGCGGCGGCACGTCGGACTTCACGGTGATCCGCGTGAGCCGCGAGGGCGACCGGGTGTCGTTCACGCGCACGGCGGTGGGCAGGCATCTGCTGCTGGGCGGCGACAACCTGGACCTGACGCTGGCGTGGCTGGTGGAGACGAAGCTGGAACGGCGGCTGGCGCTGCGGCAGCGCGCGGCACTGCGGCGGCAGTGCTCGGCGGCGAAAGAGCAGCTGCTGTCCGTGCCGGGCGCGCCTTTGGTGGAGATCACGGTGCTGGGCGCGGGCACGTCGCTGATCGGCGGAACGCTGAAGACGCCGATCCTGCGCGAAGAGGCGATGGAGCTGGCGCTGGACGGATTCCTGCCGTTCTGCGGGCTGGACGAGAAGCCGCAGGAAGACCAGCGGAGCCTGTTCCGCGAGGCGGGGCTGCCGTATGTGAGCGACCCGGCGATCACGCGGCATCTGGCGGCGTTCCTGTCTTCCTCCGGCTCGCCGCCGCCGGACGCCATTCTGTTCAACGGCGGGTTCTTCATCCCCGAAATGCTGCGGCTGCGGCTGGCGGAGGTGGTGGAGAGCTGGTACGGAAAGCGGCCGCTGATCTTCGAAAACAACGAGCTGGATCTGGCGGTAGCGATTGGCGCCGCTTATTACGGATATGTGCGCGGCACGGGCGCGGGCGTGCTGGTGCGGGGCGGCCTGCCTCGAGCCTACTACCTGGGTGTCGAATCGGCTTCTGCAGACGTGATCCGCACGGTGTGCCTGGTGCCGCGGGGCACAGAAGAGGGCACGACGCTCGAGCTCGAGCTGGAGAACCTGCAGCTGGTGGCCAACAAGGCGGTGAGCTTCCGGCTGTATTCGTCGCTGACCCGGACCGAGGACCGTTGCGGCGATGTCGTGGAGTTTCCGGCTGCGGCTGCTGGCGGCGAGCTGCACGTGCATGCGCCGCTGGAAGCCGTGATCCGGTTCGGCAAGAAAGCCGAGGAGCGGCTGATTCCGGTGAAGCTGGGCGCCCGGCTGACCGAGATCGGGACGCTGGAGCTGTGGGCCGAGTCGCGGATCAGCGAGCACCGCTGGCGGCTGCAGTTCGAGCTGCGCAAGCCGGTGCTGGCCGAGCAGCAGAAGCGGGCGCGCCCGGCGGCGGTGATCAGCGCCGAGGCGGTGGAGCGGGCGTGCGCGGCGGTGCGCGAAGTGTTCGAGGCCGGCTCGGCGCCGCAGGAGGAGCTGCCGGCGCGGCTGGAGCAGATTCTGGCGCTGGGCCGCAATTCGTGGCCGCTGGAAGTGATCCGCAAACTGGCGGACGTGTTTCTGGAGTGCAGCGCGGGACGGCGGCTGTCGCCCGGACACGAAGTGCGCTGGCTGAACCTGGCGGGACTGTGCCTGAGGCCGGGCTTCGGGCATCCGGCGGACGAGTACCGCATCGAACTGGCGCGGCGCGTGTGGGCGCAGGGGCTCGCGTTCGAGAAAAAGGTGGAGAACGAGACGCAGTGGTGGCTGTTCTGGGGGCGCGTGGCCGGGGGACTGAACCGCAACCAGCAGGCGGATGTCTACCAGCGCATCGCGTGGGCGCTGATGCCGAAGGGCAAACCGCCGCGGCTGAATGCGAGCCTGGAGCGGGAAATGTGGCGCTGCGCCGCGTCGCTCGAGCTGCTGCCGGCGGGCACGCGGACGGATCTGGGCAATGCGCTGGTGAAGAGGCTGCGCGCGAATCCGAACCCGAGCGAGTTCTGGTGCCTGGCGCGCATCGGCGCGCGGAAGCTGTTCTACGCTCCGGCCAACCAGGTGCTGCCGCCGGCAACGGCGGTGCGGTGGATCGAGAGCATTCTGAAGCTGCCGGGCTGCGAGGAGTGCCTGGCGCGGCTGGCGCAGTGGACGGGCGATGCAGCCCGCGACATCCCGCCGGCGACGCTGGAAACGGTGCGGCGCGCGCTGGCCGAAAAACCGGAATGGCTGCGCATTCTGGAGGGCGAGGCGGGCGCCGATCTGGAGGCGATGGCGCGCGTGTTCGGCGAGGAGCTGCCGGAAGGGCTGGTGCTCGGATGAAGGAAGACGCCTGGATCGCCGCCATCCGGAAATGGACGGACGGGCGCAGGCGCGCGGATGTGATTGCGGGCATCGGCGACGATTGCGCGATTCTGCGGCCTCCAGCGGGGCAGGATCTGCTGGTGACGACGGACCTGTTCGCCGAGGGAATTCATTTCCGGCGGGAAATGTTTTCCCCGCGCCAGGCGGGCCGGAAAGCGCTGGCGCGGGGTTTGAGCGACATCGCGGCGATGGGCGGCGAAGCGCGGCATGCGCTGGTGTCGCTGGCGCTGCCCCGGTGGGCGGACGAGCGCTGGGTGCGGGAGTTCTACCGGGGGATGGCGGAGCTGGGGCGCAAGTGGCATGTAGTCGTTGTGGGCGGCGATCTGACGCGGAGCCGGCTGTTGACAGCCGACATCGTGGTGCTGGGCTCTGCGCCCCGGGGCAAGGCATTGCGCCGTGACGGGGCGAGACCGGGCGACGCCATTTATGTGTCGGGCGCACTGGGACGCGCGGCGGCGGCAGGCTACCGCGACGTGCCGGAACCGCGGCTGGATCTCGGAAGGAAGCTGCTGGGCAAGGCGACGGCCTGCATGGACCTCAGCGACGGGCTGGCGCTGGACCTGCACCGGATGTGCACGGCCTCGGGCACGTCGGCGGAACTGGACGGCGTGCTTCCCAACGCGCACGGCGCCACGCTCGAGCAGGCTCTGTTCGGCGGTGAAGACTACGAGCTGCTGTGCACGATGCCCGAGGGTGTCCGGCCTCCGCGCGGACTGACCCGGATCGGCCGGATGGTGGAGGGACGGCCTGCCGGAACCGTCCGGTTCGCAGGTGCGCCGTTGCGGACGCTCGGCTGGGATCCTTTCTCCTGAGCCGGTCTTTTCAGTCCCGATTCAGGACGGCTTTTCGACCGGAAGACGGGCGGCCTCGCGGACGGCGCGGAGCAGTTTTTCGGCCTCGAAGGGTTTGGGGATGTAGCCGTCCATGCCGGCGTTGAGGCAGACTTCCTCGTCGCCGCGCATCGCGTTGGCCGTGAGAGCGAGGATGGGCCGGTGTCCGCCGCCCACGGCGCGTTCCAGAGCGCGGATCTGCCGCGTGGCTTCGAGGCCGTCCATATCCGGCATCTGCACGTCCATCAGAATCAGGTCGAAATGTTCCCGTTCGGCCAGCTCGACGGCCTTGCGGCCGTTCTCCACGCTGACGACCTCGTGGCCCTGCCTGGTCATCAGCAGCTCCACCAGGCGGCGATTCACCTGGTTGTCTTCGGCGAGGAGAATGCGCAGACGGCGGTGAGGATGCGGCTGGAACGCGGGAGCGGAAGCAGGGCGCGGACCGGCGGCGGCATCCGGAGGAGCCGTCTCTTCGACAGGCGCCTCGCACAGTCCAGCCCGGATCTCGACGGTGAACGTGGCCCCGCGTCCCGGCTCGCTTTCTACCCGGATTTCGCCGCCCATGAGCCGCGCCAGTTTGGAAGAGATGGCCAGCCCCAGCCCGGTGCCGCCGAAGCGGCGGGTGATGGACCCGTCGGCCTGGCGGAAGGCTTCAAAGATCGCCTGCTGCTGCTCCACAGGAATGCCGATGCCCGTGTCGCGGACGCAGAAGCGCAGCACGAAGCGGTCTCCGATGGGAGGATCCGCTTCCAGAAAAAGCTCGACGCCGCCTGTCTCCGTGAACTTGACCGCATTGTTCAGGAGATTGAGCAGGATCTGGTAAACACGCTGCTCGTCTCCGCGGGCGGCCGCGGGCACTTCCGGTCCGCAGTGGAAAGAGAGGTGCAGCCCTTTGGCGACCGCGCGCGGCGCGACGGCGCGAAGCGCGTGCTCGGCGGTGCGGCGCGGCGAGAAGGGCTCGTTCTGGATCTCCATGTAGCCGGCTTCGATCTTCGAGAGGTCCAGAATGTCGTTGAGGAGGTGGAGCAGCCGGTCGGCCGAGAGCTTGACAGTTTCGAGATACTCCCTCTGCTCGTCGGTCAGCTCCGTGGAGAGCGCGAGATCCGTCATGCCGAGAATCCCGTTCATGGGCGTGCGGATCTCGTGAGAGATATTGGCAAGGAACTCGTCCTTGAGGCGGTTGGCGCGTTCGCTGCGTTCTTTTTCGATCCGGAGCTGCCGGGTGCGTTCCTCGACGGCCTGTTCGAGCCGGGTCTTTTCCCGGAGATGCCGGAGGCGGGACTGCCGCAGGTAGATCATCACGGAGGAAAGGATCAGGACGACGGCCAGCAAGCGCGTGAGCGGATGCGCCCACCACGGCGGGTGAATGCGGAACTCGAAGACGGCGGGCTGTTCGCTCCACGAGCGGTAGCCGTCGAAGCCCCGGACTTCGAGGCGATATTTGCCCGGGGGCAGGTCCGGGAACTGAATCTCCGACAGGCGGGTCTCTTTCCACTCGTCCGAAAGACCCACGAGGCGGTACAGGTAGCGTTGCGCCGACGGGCGGGCGAAACGCAGGACCGCAAAGCGCACCGTGAGCGTGTTGTCGCGGTGCTCGACCTCGACGGCGCGCTGCGGATCGAAGCCGAGCTTGCCCAGCCGCACGGAGGTCAGGACGGTTTGCGGGGTTCCGGGAGAAGGCTTGGCGCGGGACTCGCGAAACCGGGACAGGCCGCCGCTGGTACCGATCCAGACGGCTCCATCGGGCTGGGAAGCGAAGGCGTCCGTGTTGCAGTCATCCCAGATCAGGCCATCGCCCCGCCGGTAGAGTATCCAGTTTCTGCCATCGAAAACCGCAGCGCCACGGTCCGTGCCGACCCAGAGGTGGCCGGCCGCATCGAACTTCGCAAAGTACAGCAGCTGCGAGGGCAGCCCGTCGGCTGTCGTGAAGTGGCGGAACGTCAGCCGTCCTCCGGACTCGGCGCCGCGCGTCAGCCCTGAGGGGATGCTGTAAACGAGCCAGAGTTCCCCGCCAGGCCCGAGGGTGATTCCGTGGACAGAGTTGTCCAACAGGCCGTCTTTTCTGGTGAAGTGCTCCCACCGCCCGCCGGCATAGCGGTACAATCCCTGCTCCGACCCGAACCAGATCGCACCGTCCGGCGCCGCCGTGACCGCCAGACCCCGGTGCGGCGTTTCCCCCGGCAACGGGAGATCCTGGACCTTTCCTCCCTGGGGATCCACGATCACGAGTGACGCGCGGTGGCTCACCGCCGCATAAACCCGTCCGTCGAGCCCTTCGGCCAGACGCATGACGAAAGCTCCCGGCTCCAGAGCAGGGATCAGATATTCCCGCACGCTCCCCGTGCGGGGATCCCTGCGGTAGATGTGGCCGCTCTGCGGCGCCACCCAGATCGCGCCGTCCCGGGCGGCGAGCATGGCGATGATGGGCCCCGAAGGCAGCCCGGACACTCTGCGGAAGCGGTATGTGACGCCGCTGCGCTCAGCACGGTAGACGCCGTCGCCGGTTCCAATCCAGATAGCGCCTCCCGCGTCCGCGGCCACCTGCCACACCGTTTCGTTGCCGAGCCCCTCGGTCTCCGAGAATCCTTCCCACTCCCCATAGCCAACCCAGCGGGCCAGCCCTCGGCCGTTCATGCCCAGCCACACGGATCCTTCCCGGTCCAGGTAGACGCTGGAGACGGAATCTCCCGGGAGCCCGTTTTTCTTTTCGATGACCTGCCACCGGCCTTCGGAGAGGATTGCCAGGCCGCCATAGACAGGAATGAGCAGCCGCCCCTCGTAGTCGCCGCCCAATTGCGGAACCCACGGACTGCGGAGATCCACCGGACCCGTCAACGGTTCGAACCGCGTGGCCCCTTTCCGCAGCACCTCGAGGCACTGCGCGCTCCGCACATACAGATCGCCGCGGAGATCCTCATAGATGAAGCTCCACGGGCCGTGTTTTGGGTTCGGCTGAGCCGCTGCCAGTCTGGCACGATCCTTCTCGTCCAGCTCGCAGAGATCCATGCCGCAGCCGAACAGGACGCGGCCGGAGCGGGTGACAGCGACACTGGCCACCGCCCTGGCCCTGTCAGGCGGGCCAGAGCTGCTGACACGGGAGACCAGTTTGAAGGCCCACTCGCCCTTCGGTCCCACGCGCGTTCCGATGGCGAGACCTTCCCGGGTAGCCACATACAGCCGGCCCGCCTCGTCCGAGGCGAGCCCGCTCTTGCCATTGACGCGCTGCGTCTCTGCAGCGGGCAGAACAACGGCCCGGAACCGGCCGTGTTCCCGCCGGTACAACCCCCGGGGCGTGCCCAGCCAGAGGGTGCCGTCGGGCGTCTGGTGGATGGAAAGAATGAACGCGCCGGGTTCGATCTCTTTCTT
>Ga0073932_1005584_pt1 | contig 13540 bp, 10 predicted proteins | sample DewCreD2012metaG_FD_76967 | JGI IMG/M metagenome (GOLD analysis project Ga0073932, IMG submission 76967) | Hot spring sediment bacterial and archeal communities from British Columbia, Canada, to study Microbial Dark Matter (Phase II) - Dewar... ... | reverse complement strand
CTTTTTTGAGTGTTATAACATACAGACACTATCATCTGTTGATAATTTGATAATAGCATCCCACACCTGAGAAACAGGCAAAGTCTTTGTGCATTCGTAATTTTTTTTACATTTATGCGCACTGCAAGGCCAGCAGTCCATTTCTTTTCTAACAACTAATGACTTTTTATTATTTGGTCTCCAGCGGACATAATCAGTTGGTCCAAATATAGCGATAGTTGGAATATTCAAAGCGGATGCGATGTGCATTGGACCTGAATCATTGCAGATGAACAATGAGCATCTATTTAATAATGAAGCAAACTGTCTCAAACTAACGCCAAATGCAGTTATAATTGGATACGTTATATTATCTGTGATATTCTGCACCAGCTTTACTTCATTCGGTCCGCCAAAGAGCATTATTCTGGCATTAAATTCACCAACCAATCTGTCTGCTATTTCTATAAAGCCATCTGGAGTCCATAATTTATCATAGGAACTCCCTCCGGGATGCATACCTACAAGGTGAAAAATCGGATTTTCTGCCTTTTTTTCGTCTGCAAAAGCGTGATCATGCAAAAATCTCTCTGCATATTCTTTTTCGCCATCTGTTAGATAAAACTTTAATTGTTTAGATACACTTTTTACATTTAGAAGATTTACAATATCAATATTTCTGTCAATTTCATGCTTTGTGCCTTTTGGGTCATGATTATTTACCCAATGTGTTAGAGTATTACTAAAACCCTTTGATTCGGATTTACGCCCAATCCTGATTTTTGCACGAGAAGCATAAGCCATAAGATTGCCCATAGAGGAATTATGTAAAACTATTGTGGCATCATAATTTCCTAAACCTAATCGTTTAAGAAATTTAATCTTACCAATCAAGCCTTTATCGTCAGTTTTTGGATTGTATACAATTATTTCATCAATATCAGGATTATTTGATAATATCTCTGCACCATGTGGCTTTACAACTATGGAGATGTGAGCATTTTGATAAGTTTGACGAAGAGCAGAAATAGCTGGAGTAGAATTCAGAACATCTCCAATGCCATCAGTGCGAATTATTAGAATCCTTTCTATATTATAGGGAGAATCCATTTATTGTGCGATGTCCTCCTTGTGAACTAAAGAAAGATATACTTCCTCAAGGGAGTGTTTTTCCTCAAATACACTTTGTATCATTCCGCCAACCTCCACAATATTTTTTATAAGCACTGGTCGGTTCTTTTCTATGTCATCAATATATACAATAAGCCTGTTTCTATCTTGTCTGATAGAAGAAACAAAGTCTAATTTGCGGATATTTTCTATCAGATTATCTGAAACGGAATCCATCTCTATAATCAATTCACGTCTGAATACTTGGTTACGAAGTTTTTCTGGAGTGTCTGTTGCTACTATTTTAGTATTCATAACAGCTATACGGTCGCATAAAGATTCTGCTTCTGATAAATTATGAGTTGATAGAAATATAGTTCCTCCATCTTCTCTTAACTTTATTATCATTTTTCGGATGTCTTGTGCGGATTCGGGATCAAGTCCTGCGGTGGGTTCATCTAGGAATATAACTTTGGGTTCGTGTAAAAGTGAGCGAACAATAGCTAGTCTTTGCTTCATGCCCTTTGAGAATGTTTTTACTTTATCATCCTTGCGTTCCCATAAATTAACTTCTTTTAAGTATTTCTGGACCTGTTTTTGAATATCAATATCAGGATAAAAACCTGCAAAATATCTAAGGTTTTGGATTGCGCTTAATCTTTCGTAGAAGCCGGGGAATTCTGTAAGTAATCCAATAGCTTCATGTAATTTTTCGACATTGCGATTTATTGGCAATCCTGCTACTTCTGCATAGCCAGAATCTGGCAAAATCATACCCGTAAGCATACGAATTGTGGTAGTTTTACCTGCACCGTTTGGTCCCAAAAAACCAAATATCTCGCCTTTTTCTACTGAAAAATTTATGGAATCAACAGCAATAAGATCATTAAAATTTTTTGTGAGATTTTCGACCTTGATCGAAATTTCCATGATATTTCTGTCTAAATTCATAAGGGCGAAATATCTGGCTAAATAAAAGCTATTAAGACAGATAATTCGCCCTGCTTATTATCAATATTTATTTTATTTTCCCTCTTTTTACGCCGCCTATGATTTTCTATATCTAAAGTTAGACTTATATTAGATAAGAAGGTTTAGGTAAAAATTTAACACTTAATTTTTCTTTTTCAAATTATAAATCTTTTTCGAGGAATTTCCAAGTCTATTATGACATTATTAAAAATATAGTGCTTGAACAATTAGCTTTTTGTATTTATAAATATTTTGAAAATCCCTCTAAATCTCTCTTTGGAAAAGGATACTTTCAAGGACCATCTCACATAAGTATATCAAAAGAAAGATTTATACCCCGATCCATTTTTTAGGCGGAGATTTTTTCTTCTTTTTCTTTTTATCCTTTTCTTTTTCCTGTCTGTTTGCCTCTATTTCTGCCCTTTTCTTTTCTTGTGCAATGCGCTTTTTTTCTTCAGCAATTCTTGCAATTTCTTCAGCTCTTTTTTCTATAATATGCTCTTGATATGCGGAATAATTGCCAACCCAAAGATGAACTCTATCCCTTTCCATAAATAGAATTTTATTTACGACTTTATCAAGAAAATATCTGTCATGCGAAACAATAATCATAGTAGCAGGATACTCAACCAATGCTTCTTCAAGGACTTCCTTAGATGCAATATCAAGATGGTTTGTTGGCTCATCAAGTATCAAGAAATTTGCATTATCAAGCAATAATTTTGCAAGGGCAACTCGGCTTTGTTCACCCCCGCTCAGATCGCCAATTTTCTTGAATACATCATCACCACTAAACAAAAACCTGCCAAGGTATGAACGAACTTCGCCTTGAGTATCCTTTGGACGCAACTGCCACAATTCATCGAGGATAGTATTATTCAGATTTAACCCCGCAAGCTGTTGATCGTAATATCCCAATTTAAGATTATATCCGACTTTAACCAATCCAGTTGTTGGAGTCTCTTTACCTAAAATCATCCGCAAAAGCGTTGTCTTGCCTACGCCATTAGGTCCTATAATTCCAAGACTGTCCTTGCGATATAAGTCCATGTTGAGATCACGAAATAAAGTTTTGTTATCATAAACCTTGCTGACATTTCTTAATTGAAGGACATCATCTCCACCCCTAACGTCAGTATTAAAGGCAAGCTTCATTCTTTTATTTTCAGTTCTTGGCTTTTCTATCAAATCCATGTTATCAAGCATTTTTTGTCGTCCACGTGCCTCTTTACTTCGCTGTCCTGCATGATATTTTCGTATGAATTCTTCGTTATGCTCAATTTCCTCTTGTTGTTGCTCGTATAATCTTTGTTGAGCAAGCAATTTTTCTTCTTTTAATGCCACATATTTTGAATAATTGCCTCTGTATTCCTCTAATTTACCGAATTGGATTTCTGCTATCTTTGTAACAACTCTGTCAAGGAAATATCTATCATGAGACACGACTACAACAGCGCCGTTATATTCGGTCTTTATAAAATCTTCTAACCATTCAGTTGCTTCTAGATCAAGATGGTTTGTTGGTTCATCTAATAACAATAGATCAGGTTCTTCAAGCAATAATTTTGCTATCGCGGCTCTGCCTTTCTGCCCTCCACTAAGAACGCCTACTGGTAGCTCATAATCACTCGGTCTAAATCCCATACCACCAAGAACTTGATCTATCCGATGCTCATAATCATATCCGCCATGCGCTTCATATCTTTCCTGAACTCTCGCATATCTATCAAGTATCTCTGCTTGTTCCTCGTCATCTTTGACATTGCCCATCTTTTCGGCAAGGTCATCCATTTCTTTTTCCATTTCTTGTATATGCTCAAATGCAGCGATACGGATCGCTTCTCGTAATTTCTGATTAGATTCAAACTCAGGCTCTTGATGTAGATAGCCGATTCTTGCCCTCTTTGCACGTTCTACAAGGCCTTTATAGTCTGATATTTCGCCGGATGCAATTTTAAATAGCGTTGTCTTCCCTGAACCGTTATTGCCAATTAAACCAACCCTATCATCATTGGCAATCTGCCAACTAACCTCGTTTAGAACTATATTAGCACCATAAAATTTCGAAACTTTATCAAGTCTAACTAACGACATTTTTCCTATCTCATAAATTATAAAAAATACTGCCAAAGCAATACTCAAAGCTAAGCAATAGCAATGGCATCTTCTAGTTCAATATCACCTGTATAAATAGCTTTGCCTATAATAACACCTGTAACACCGTAATGCTCTATCTGCTTTAGATTTTTTATGTCATCAATAGATGACATTCCCCCGGATGCGATAATATCTACTCCCAAAACAGCGATTGCAAGATTTCTTGTTGCCTCGATATTTGGTCCTGTCAACATACCATCACGCTTTATATCAGTATAAATGATCGTCTTGACTCCACATTCTTTCATCTCAATCGCAAAATCAATTGCAGATTTTTCGCCAACTTCTGTCCATCCTTTGATTGCAACCATACCGTCTTTTGCATCTATCCCGACTGCGATTTTATCCCCATATAGATCGCACATTTCCTTAGCAAATGAAGGATTTTTAAGTGCTGATGTCCCTAGTATAGCACGACTGACACCCGCATTAAAGACATTTTTAACAACATCTGCGTCACGGATGCCCCCGCCCATTTCAATAGGAATACTTAAGGCTTGGGCGATTTTTTCTATAACGTCAAGGTTTTGTGGAACACCTGAAAAAGCACCATCAAGGTCAACTACATGGAGAAATTTTGCACCTTTGCTTTGCCATTTTAAGGCAGTAGCAACAGGGTCATCGGAAAAGATTGTCTCTGCATCAGCTTTGCCCTGAATTAGCCGAACACATTTGCCATTACGAAGGTCAATTGCAGGTAAAATCAGCATATTTCCCCCTTTACAAGCGAACCAAAATTCCTTAATATCTGTAAACCCAGATTTTGACTTTTTTCTGGATGGAACTGTGTCCCAAAAAGATTATCTTTTGTAATAACTGAAGTAAAATCTATGCCATAATTTGTTGTCGAGGCAATTACAGAACTATCATCAGGAACAACAAAATATGAATGGACAAAATAAACATAAGTTCCTTCTGGTATATCACGAAAAAGTGGCGAATCTTTTTGTCTTATATTGAGTTGATTCCAACCCATGTGAGGGACTTTTAGCTGATTTGTGAATCTGATGACACGACCTTTAACAATATCAAGCCCTTTATATAATCCACCTTCCTCGCTTTCAGAAAACAATAACTGCAATCCGAGACATATACCAATACAGGGCTTTCCAAGCTCAACAGCCTTTCGAAATGCTTCACCAAGACCTGTATCATTCAACCTCTTTATCGCATCCGCAAATGCACCGACACCCGGCAAAACAACTCCATCAGCTTCTATCACTTTTTTTGGGTCATCCGTGATAAATGATTCCTGATTTACAGAATTAAGCCCTGCCTGAACACTTCGTAAATTTCCCATCCCATAGTCAATAACAGCTATCATTTGACCTAATTATCCTTTATAATTAAAATTAATTTGATTGTTCAATATTGTTATTAGGTTGTTTTGTTTCAGAAATCGGTTCAATATAGTCAAGATACCAGATTCTGACTGTTCTATCCATAACTCTCGCATAAACAGGAAATTCTTTAACAAGCCTACAATTTGTATATAGCCAATCCTGAAATTTATGTTGAGGATCGAGAACTTGAACGCTTGGCTCATCTATAACAAACCATACATCCTGTTTATTTTCATTCCATTGATTTTGGGATTGCTCAATGCTGTTGATTACCTTTTCTAATTGCTGAAGATTTTGTTTTTGCAGATAATATTCGGCAACTCTTGGCATTGGAACAACAACAGTGTCATCAATTTCAACTTTTCCTGATATAGATTGAAATGCCTCTTTCCATTTTTCCCTTCCACCATTTTCAACAAAGAAATATAAATAGCTTTGAGATATTAAAAATATTAACAGGATCAACACAACGGCAGATGAAAGGACTTTAGAATCTCTAGCCATAAAAGATATTGCTTCAGAGGCACACAATCCAGCAAGAATTAAATATGCAGGCATTGTAAAAAAAAGATAATATCCCGCAACATTCAAAAAAGGAGAGATCGCCAAAAGGCACAACAAAGGCACTATGGCATAACACATTAGGAATATTCCACCCCGATTCAAATATGCAAAGGAATGAAAAATTCCAATGATAGATGCAACCGTAAATGGTATTCCCAAAGAATATCCTACTGTAAATAGTATATAAAGAGCATTACGTCCCCATTCATTTGAACCCCAACCAGAATAAATATATTCACGAACCGTTGGTATAAATAACACTGATAATGAAAGAATAAAAGGGACAAAAAATGTCAATAAAATTCTTTTGTTAAGTCCTTTTGGTAATGTAATCGGAAGAAAAGGTAATATAATCACATAAATAATAAATGCAGGCAAAATTAATACACAATGCAAATATGATGCAATAGAAAGCATGGTTAATAATAATGATAATATACTGTATCTTAGTTTATTACTTTCAATTGCTTCATAGAAACAATATGCAGAAATCCCTGCAAGAAAAAATACTAATGAATATGCCCTTGCATTTTGAGACCAATATATATGCCATGGATGAAATACAAGAAATAGTGAGGAAACTACTCCAACTTGCGCACTAAACATTCGCCTTGCAATCAAATATATGAACGGCAAGCTAATAATGCCGATTATACAAGGTCCTAGCCTAGCGCTCCACTCATTCAAACCAAATGTGTTTGTAGTCCAATGTATTATAGCATAGATAATGGGATTTATGGTAAGTGATTCTGGGAAATTCTGAGCATCCTGAACAGAGAATATCTCATCAGCCCAAAAACTCCATTCTCCAAGTTTCCAAAATCTTAATACAGAAGCGATAGCAATTAATATTAGCAGTATGACAATTTCCTCAAATAAACTTGCCATGTCTTGCTTTCTATCATTGTAACTTAAAGTGCTGGATCGCAGCATATATTCTCCTTATAGATGGTTCAGAAACAGTCCAAAGCCTTTTTCTCCAAGTAGAATGAACTTTTATAAACGTGCTTAACCATGCTTTTTTTGCTCCCCACTCCTCTTTGAAAGAGGCAAGCCCCTCATTATCAAATGGAGATGCGCCAAAATCCACAATATTATATTTATTTTCACAAGACCATTTTATTATGTAATTAATCACTGCATTATTGGGACGATAGCTGAGAAAATTAGGGTCTGATGTCTCACACCATAATCTAACATGCGAATTAAAATATAGAAATAATAGCCCTGCTATGAAATTTCCGTCTAATTCAGCAATAACAAGCTTTGCAATAGAACTGGTTTGAAGGTATCTAAGTAAAGAATACGGCTTTGGTGTGCTACCAAAATTCTTCATCATAGATAGATATGTCCTATAAAATTTGATCATATCCGCTTCATCGCTTGTTTCACGAACTATTACACCATTTTTTTCCGCCTTTCTAACTGCGCCTCTAACACGCTTGTTGTATCTTTCCCAAACAGCATCAAATCCATCATCAATACTTAAAATATGCGTGAAATATCTGTCTTTTTGCTTATAATCTTTTTGTTTTAGGCTATCAATGAAATTAGATTCATGATTATCGAGTAATGTGAATATTGTTTCGCTTATATGTCTTTTGTGAGCTATTTCGTCTAATTTTTGACAAACCGAATCTGATATTGCCTTAATATCAGTATTAGCAAGAATTAGTACTCCTCCTGGTAATGTCCAAGGCATGGAGAGTATTGCTTTACTTAACGGTATCGGTTGAAAAATAAAGCATGGCAAAACGCCAACTATATCTTCGTCATTCTTAGTAACAAAATATATCGGCTTCATTTGCCTAAAATTTGTCATTAAGGCATTTCGCCATTCAATTGTATGCAATGCCTCGCTATAAGTGCATCTTGCTATTACCTGATTCCAGTTTTTCAGTTCATCTTTTGTTGCTAATTCTGTTCTGAACATCGCTTTATCTTTCTAAGGCTAATTATGCCATAAAGCCCTAATATTGCACAGAACAGCATAATAATTATATGCAGGCAAAAACCAGATGTTATTGCGTCTTTTTCTGAAACATTTAAATACACAAGAGCTAAAACCCATGGAGCCTCAACTGTTCCAAATCCCGCTGGACCATGTATTGGGATCAGGCTAAATAATACACCAAAAAGGATCGCAAAGGCAAATTGCCATATATTGATATTCACATCCATTGAACGAACTATATACCATTGAGTACCAAAGCGAAAAATTATTATCAAAAATGAAAGCAATATTATTATTAATAGTCTTAAATCAAGTCTGATAAATGTTAATTCTCGGAATACTTCTATGATTTTATTTCTTATTATGAGTAGATATTTCTTAAACTTATATCTTATTAGGATAAATCCAATTATTAGTATGATTAGCAATAAGGATATAATTATGATTAAATTTAGTCCAGTAAATTTTTCAATCAATGATTTAACAAAGTCTGAAATTAAAATATCCATAGACCTTTCAGCAAGCTCAAATCGCAAATGCCATAACACAACTAACATCATAATAAACATAATTATTATATCTGCAATTGCGCCCAGTATTAATGATGCAAAGCTTTTTGTTCCCGATGTGTTGGCTTCTTTTTTTAATAGATACATATATGAAAGTTCACCAGCGCGCATCGGAAGAACATTTGCAAAGAACATATAAAGAGAGACTATGCTGAATATATGCCCTAATTTTATATCACTTCTGAGGATAGTCTTAAATCTCAATGCTTTGAAAAATACAGCGAAGGCATAAATAACAAAAGCATAGAATAAATCCTGTTTTGGTATATCAACTATGGCTTTTGGAATATCACTTAACTCAATTTTTGATAACAAGAACCATACTATAACAATACTTATGACAATTGATATAGTTAGACGCAGGATATTTTTTGTTCTGCCTTTTATTTGATTCACCGATTATTGTTAATGACTCCGTATTTTACATATAAAGCTAATTAGTCTTTAATATTAAGCCATATTTAACACCATATATCCCTTATTGTCAAGCAAATTTATTATTTGACTGGATTTTCAGTGTCTAAAAACCTAGTAGCTGTAGATAGCCTCTATTTGCTTTTACGGCTGAAATCCCATCTTGACGGGCAAAATCAGATTCTTCTTCTGCAACAACCCAACCATCATATCCAACGGAATTTAAAAGATCAAAGACAGCAGGAAAATCACATATTCCCTCACCGAGGGGCTTCCAATTTCTATTAGAATCAACGTCTTTAAGGTGTAAATGTGTAATACGATGGATATGCTTTTTTAAGCATGTAATTAAATCCTGTCCGCCACGAATAATATGCCCTGTGTCGGGACCAAAGCTGACGTATATCGGATCAAGCCTATCAAGCAGATATTGATATTCCATATCGCTTTCAAGCAATGAGCCATGATGTGAATGTGGATGGACGTTTACAGAAATGCCAGATGCAGTTCCTAATTGACCGACTTTATTATAAAACTTGATGGCTTGATCTAGCTTCGATAAAGCATTTTCCCTTGATGGATTCGCCGCGCCTCCCAAGCCTAATCTTGGATTTGGAAAGTGCTTCAAAAAACTCAAAGCCTTTATCGCACCTGACATATATCCGCCCCAAAGCTCAGGCTCGGTAAAGCCTGTTGGTGTTGCATAAGCAAATGCAGAAAGCTCAAGATTTCGCTTTCTTAATTCCTCTTTAAAATCATCAGGCTTATCATAAAATTCTCTGATCATGGTGTTAGTTATCTCTATGCCTTGATAGCCAGCATCAGCGACCCAATCAAGTATGTCAGTAACTTTTCCCTGCCATTGATCGCCAAGCATCTCCCATGTATAAGTTTGACATGCAACTTTAATTGCCATAAACACCTCCTATTAACTCCAAAGTCTATCATGTGACCATTCGTTATCCCATTCTGTTGTTGGTTCAAAATAGCCGTGGTCTTTTGGATCAAGATGAGCCTTTATCACATCTGGGTTTAAGTCAATACCAAGTCCGGGTGATTCTGGAACATCAATATAGCCATTCTGTATAATTGGATTCGGCAAACCCGTTACCATCTCGTTCCACCATGGAGTATCAACGGAATGGTTTTCAAGAGCAAGGAAATTTTCAGTTGCGGCGGCGCAGTGGACGCTTGCCATACATGCAACAGGACTTCCTGCCATGTGCATCGCCATTGCTATTCCATGATCCTGAGCAAGATCACCAATCTTCTTTGTTTCCAAAATTCCACCAGATGACGCTAGATCAGGATGACATACGGCGATAGCCCTTGCCTTGAATAAGTCCATGAAACCTTCTTTTAGGTATATATCTTCACCTGTGCAGATTGGTGTTTCACATGAATTTGACAGACGGACATATTGATCAACAAACTGCCAAGGGATCATATCTTCATACCAAGCAAGACGATATTTATCCAATGCCCTTCCAGCACGTATGCAATCCTCAACGCCAAGATGACCGAAATGATCTGCGGCTAACGGTATCTCATAGCCAATTATGCTTCTGACTGTATCAACATATTCGCATAATGCGTCAATACCTTTATCCGTAATATGTATACCTGTAAATGGGTGCATAATAGTCCAAGTGTTTAGCATTTCAGAAGGGGCGTTGAGTGTATCGGGGATGTTACGGATGATATTAATCCCAACGTCCATTTTTAGAAATGTGAACCCTTGTTCCATTCTCTCTTTGAGTTTATTGCCCATGTCAGTAGCGTTTCTTGCATCAGTATCGCAGTATATACGGATTTTATCTCTGAATTTTCCACCGGCTAGTTGATAAGCAGGCACACCATATGCCTTTCCAGCCAAATCCATCAAAGCCATTTCAATAGAGCAAACTCCGCCTGCTTGGCGTGCATGATGTCCGAATTGTTTTATTTTGCGAAAAATTTTATCAACATTGCAGGGATTTTCTCCCAATAATCTGCTTTTAAGCATTAACGCATAAGTTTTGCTTGCGCCATCTCGGACTTCACCAAGTCCATATATGCCTTGATTGGTGTCAATCTTGATAAGTGTGCATCTCATCGGCGCACCAACTACGGTAACGGTTCGCATATCGGTTATTTTTAACTCTGATGGTCGTGAGTTTGTGTTTATGTTATTTTTTAGTGACATGGTGTTCCTTTCTACCAAACGAATTAAAATTGTTTATATACGAAATTTGGTGGATATTTTTTGTTAGTATTATATATTTCGTGCATAATTTATTTTTTTCAGATTGAATTTGGTTTGGTAATCTTTATTATACTATTAAGTTTTTGCCTAAAGAGGTATATATATGAATTTAAAGGAAATAATACAACATAATTTTTTTCAAAGCAAGCACGAAATAATAAGCCAATATGACATATAGATTATTTATAAATGACAAAATGACGTTTAATTTTGCGATTTTTTTATAAATACAAATGAAAACTATAAAAAGATATATCACTAATGGCTATATATTATAAGCTTTTTTAATAGAAAATTTTCCAAATGGCATGATAATTGCTTTATAGTCCGATGATAAAATATAATCTTAAATTCAAAAGGAAGTGTTGAAATATGCGATTTGATAAATTTACATTGAAGGCTCAGGAAGCAATTCAGAATTCTCAGGAACTTGCCGATAGATATAATCATCAGGCAATTGAACCTGAACATTTGCTTTCTGCATTGATAGATCAAGAAGATGGCATTATTCCTGCTATTTTACAAAAACTTGGTATAAATACGGGAACAATTTATAAGCAAGTGCAGGCAGAATTAGAAAAAATGCCCAAACAATATGGTGCAACTGCACAAAGCTATATATCCAACAATCTAAAAAAAGTTTTTGATAATGCTTGGAACGAAGCGCAACGCCTAAAAGACGAATATCTAAGCACAGAACATCTATTGCTTGCTATATCTGAAATCAAGGAATCATCTGCTGGTAGAATCTTGAGGGAATATGGTGCAAATAAGGACAGTATATTCAAGGCACTTGTAGAAGTTCGAGGAAGCAACAGGGTTACAGATCAAAATCCAGAAGATAAATATCAGGCATTAAAACGATTTGGTCGAGATATAACAGAACTTGCCAAAAAAGGCAAACTCGATCCTGTTATTGGTAGAGATGACGAAATAAGAAGAGTAATGCAAGTATTATCAAGACGAACAAAAAATAATCCCGTTCTGATAGGTGAACCGGGTGTTGGAAAAACTGCTATCGTTGAGGGTTTGGCGCAAAGAATTGCTTCTGGTGATGTCCCTGAAAGCCTTAAAGATAAAACTTTACTTGCGCTTGATCTGGGTTCGATGGTTGCGGGATCAAAATATAGAGGCGAATTTGAAGATAGATTAAAGGCTGTTCTCAAAGAAGTAGAGGAATCTGAAGGTGCAATTATACTATTTATAGACGAATTACATACGCTTGTTGGTGCAGGCGCTGCGGAAGGTGCAATAGACGCATCTAACATGCTGAAACCCGCATTGGCACGTGGTCAACTTCGCTGTATTGGTGCAACAACGCTTGATGAATACAGAAAGCACATTGAAAAGGACGCAGCACTTGAACGAAGATTTCAACCAGTGCTTGTCGACGCCCCATCTGTTGAGGATACTATAGCAATTTTACGAGGATTGAAAGAACGCTACGAAGTCCATCATGGCGTAAGAATACAGGATTCCGCAATTGTTTCCTCTGCTATTTTATCCGATAGATATATTTCTGATAGATTTTTACCCGACAAAGCAATTGATTTAATAGATGAAGCGGCATCAAAGCTAAGAATTGAAATTGACAGCGTTCCAACAGAGATTGACGAAATACAGCGTAAGGTTATGCAATTACAGATTGAACGTCAGGTTTTGGCGAAAGAGACCGATAAAGCATCAAAAGAACGACTTGATAAATTAGATGAAGAACTAGCATCGCTAAACGAGCAACTTGCTGAAATGAAAGCACATTGGCAGAATGAAAAAATAGCTATTCAAAATATTCAGAAAATAAAAGAAGATATTGAAAGTGCAAAAGTTGAGGAAGAAACAGCAATTAGAAACAGCGATTATAATAGGGCTAGTGAAATTAGATATGGAAAATTAGTTGAATTAAATGCCAAATTAGAAGAAGAAAACCGAAAACTCGCTGAGATCCAGCATGAAAAGAAAATGCTCAAAGAGGAAGTTGACGAGGAAGATATTGCAGAAGTCGTTAGCAAATGGACAAATATTCCGTTATCAAAGCTGATGCAAGGCGAAATTGATAAACTTATACACATGGAGGAAAATCTGCGCAAACGTGTTGTTGGTCAGGATAACGCAATTGATGCGGTATCAAAGGCTGTCAGACGTGCAAGAGCAGGTCTGCAAGACCCTAATCGCCCAATAGGTTCGTTTATATTTTTGGGACCGACTGGCGTTGGTAAGACAGAATTAGCTAGGG
>Ga0073932_1005577_pt1 | contig 13554 bp, 16 predicted proteins | sample DewCreD2012metaG_FD_76967 | JGI IMG/M metagenome (GOLD analysis project Ga0073932, IMG submission 76967) | Hot spring sediment bacterial and archeal communities from British Columbia, Canada, to study Microbial Dark Matter (Phase II) - Dewar... ... | reverse complement strand
ACAATAAAGGAATCTATAGCGGATTTTAGCAAGCTGCAGGGCAAAGAAGAGATACTGTTCCCGTTGGTTAATGGAGTATTTGCTTCCGGAAAAATTTCTGATAACACAAAATTGAAAATTAACGTAGGCAATAATGTTATCATAGAAAAAACTGTTGATGAAGCACTAGAAATGATGCAAAAACAATATGACGAGATAAATAATTATAAGCATGAACTAATGAAACAGTTGGAAATACTTTTGAATAAATTACAGGTGTGATATGTTCGGTTTTTTAAAAGATAAATTGAAGAAAGCAGTAGGGACATTTTCTAAAAATGTAGAAAAAGAATCTGTAACGGAAAAGAAAGAGCCAGTCATTGAAGAATCTCCTAATAAATATGTTAAAAATATAAATGAACCTGTCAATAATCTCGAAGTTAAGAAACAAGGGTTTTTTTCTAAAATATTTGGGAAAAAAGATGCAGAAGAAACAATTTCTGATAAGAAAGAATCAATTGGAGAACTTGAAAAAACTGAAGAGAAAAATATAGTTGAGGAATTAAAACCAGTAGTCAAAATTATTGATACTCCTAAGAGTGAGAAAAAACAACCTGAAATAAAAACTGAAGAGAAAAATATAGTTGAGGAATTAAAACCAGTAGTCAAAATTATTGATACTCCTAAGAGTGAGAAAAAACAACCTGAAATAAAAACTGAAGAGAAAAATATAGTTGATAAGCCAATTGTTAAAGAAGAAGGTATAGATCTTAAATCATTAAAGAAAGAAATACCTAAAGAATTAGATGAGAAAAAGGGATTCTTCACCAGAATAACCGAAACATTCACTAAAATTCAAATATCTGAAGAGAAATTTGAAGAGTTGTTCTGGGAATTAGAAGTTGTGCTTCTAGAGAATAATGTTGCCGTAGAAGTTATTGATAAGATAAAATCTGACATGAAGAAAGAATTGATATCAGGAAAAGTCTCCAGAAAGGCTGTCGATGAGATAATAATAAATACTTTGAAAAATTCAATAATTGATCTGTTTGATGTGAAACAAATTGATTTATTAAAAATTGTTAAGAGCAAGAAACCTTTTATCATTGCAGTCATTGGTGTGAATGGAAGTGGAAAGACCACTTCCATAGCAAAACTCACTCATCTGTTCCAGAAAAATGGTTTAAAAGTTGTTTTAGCTGCTTCCGATACTTTTAGGGCTGCAGCCATACAGCAGCTTGAAGAACATGCCAATAGACTCAATGCTAAATTAATCAAGCATGATTATAATTCTGATCCTGCTGCCGTAGCTTTTGACGCAATAAAATATGCAGAAGCCAAAGACATGGATGTTGTTATTATAGATACTGCAGGAAGACTGCATTCTAATACTAATTTAATGCGTGAATTAGAAAAAGTTGTGAGGGTTTGTAAGCCCGACATAAAAATATTTGTAGGTGAAAGTATTACTGGAAATGACTGTGTGGAACAAGCTAAAGAATTCGATAAAACAGTCGGTATAGATGCGATAATACTTGCTAAAGCAGATGTTGATGAAAAGGGTGGAGCAGCAATATCTGTATCCTACGTTACGAAAAAACCTATTCTTTATCTAGGGACTGGACAAACTTATGATGACTTAAAAGAATTTGATCCGAGATTAATAATCGAAAGCTTAGAACTATAAGAATCATAAAATTTAATTATATAATTAAAAAAATGGCAATCTTGTGATATTTATGGCAAATGAATGGGATAATCACGAAAAGATATTTTTCAGAAAAATAAATACTCCTGATAAGATACAGAACTTTTTAGATACTATAGAATATGACGAAAATGCAGGAACTGTGTCTCCAAGGTATGTAATAAAAGAAAGAAAAGCTAATTGTTTCGAGGGCGCAATATTGGCTGCTGCAGCATTAGAGTATTACGGACATAGGCCATTGATTGTTGACATGATTGCAGAGAATGACGATGACCATGTTATTGCTGTATATAAATTGTATAAACATTGGGGTGCAATTGCCAAATCTAATACTACTGTATTAAAATATAGGGAACCGGTTTATTTGAGTATTCGTGAATTAGTGATGAGTTATTTTGATTTTTACATGAATACTAATGGTGAAAAGACATTGAGACAATACTCCCGTCCTGTAGATCTTATAATATTTAATAAAAAACAATGGCGCACTACTTCTGAAGATTTAGAATTTATATCTGATTATCTTTATTCTATTAAGCATCACAACATTTTGAAAAATAGTATGATAAAAAACTTAAAAAAAGAAAATCAGGATTCATTATTATTAAAAGCGACACTTCTTGGTGCAAAAGAGAATGGATTATATAAACCAAAATAGTATCACACGCCTAAAACGTTATTATATACCTCAAATACAATTATTATATTTTATATTACTATATATTATATGAAATTATATTATATGAAATAAACCAAACCAAATATAAAATATGATTATATGATGAAATGATTTTTAATGTTTTTTGTTATACAAAACATCACCTTTAAAAAAGCGTGAGATATACTTTATTCTGAGGTAATTAATATGAAAGGAACAGTGAAATTTTTTAATGCAGGCAAACATTTTGGTTTTATTGCTGGAGAAGATGGAAAAGAGTATTTTGTGCATACATCTGGATTGAAAAGTGATGTAAGCATTAGGGATAATGATTCTGTTGAATTTGATCCTGAACAAGGAGATCGAGGTCTGAAAGCAATTAATGTTTCAAGAGTATGAGGTGTTTAAATTGTATCACTCAAATATAGAGAATGAAACATTGAATAACAATTTTTTTAGGAAAGTGCTTTTTACAGGCAAAAATATGCAACTTGTTGTAATGTCTTTGAATCCTGGTGAAGAGATAGGGACAGAAATTCATGAGCATGTCGATCAATTCTTCAGGATAGAATCTGGGAGAGCAAAATTCATTATTGATAGAAAAGAAATTACTGCTAAAGATGATGAAGTTGTCATAGTAACCGCTGGTTCGAAACATAATGTTATAAATGTTGGAAACAATGTCTTAAAATTGTATACCATATATGCTCCTCCTAATCATCCGGATGGAACTATAAATAAGAACAAAGCTGAAGCAGAAGAATACGAGAAACATCATCATTAAAATGATTATTAATAAAATAAAAGCTTATTTAAATGAAAGACCAGATATAACATTTAGGGAATTTTCTGTAGAACTTGATAGCTGCAATATAGAGGAATTAATTGAAAGACATTCTATAAGAGTTTATGCACCTGTTGATAAAAATAATATTTTTCCATTACATTATCTTAATGAACTGGAAGAATTTGCGTCAAGATTCTATAACGATTTAAAAACCTTTACAGGTATTGAGAACCTAAAATTTTTAGGGTTAAATGTTGAAAGTAAAGTAGTTAAATTTCCTAAAATAATTTATAAAAATAGTGTAAAACAGACGTATATAACAATAAAAGTTGATGATAAAGAAATAAAAAAGATAGGCACGTACATCAAAGAGCTTGATATTGAGTTTTTCTAAAATTTGATTTTTATTCTAAAATTTATTATATGTCTATAAGAACAGAAAATAGATATTAATAATAAATTAAAAAAATAAAAATTATTTGAATTCACATACTACTACGCATTGCAGTGTGCACATTTCTGCTCCTGGATTATTTCTGCATGCTGATGCACATTCATTGAACGTTCCGCCTATTTCTTGGCATTGGTTCTCATCTATTCCTTCACAATCGAAGCCAGTCCATGTGCCTCCAATATTTATGCATTTTTCTTCATTTGTTCCTGCAGGAACTGTTCCTCCAGCTATATCTTCTTCACATGCTCCTTCTGTATACGATATTGTTAATGGATTTGCGCATGCCTCACATTTATTGCTAAAGGTTTGTTTTATTGGTTCACATGGTGTAGTAATGCATTGTATTTGTACTTGACCGCATACTGGCATATATTCTTTTGTACATACTTCAGGTCTAGGATCTGTGCAGTCATACGCTTGAAGTTTTTCCTCATTTTTTATTAATTGACATCCGCATCCTGTATCATCAAAGAATGGTTTTCTGCCTTCTACGCACATGAATTTTATTAATGTGCATTGTTCAGGATCTTCGCTGATGTATAATTTTTCTGGAGTTGTACCTATGCCTCCGTCAGGTTCTGAAGGTATTGGTTTATCCGTTGTGCATGCAGTTAATGCAACTGCGCCTATTAACAAAAACATTAGCATGTATTTCATATTTCATCACCTACTTTGTTTATATTTTTCTTTTTTAAATAGTTGCTGATTAGTTTAATTACGTTTGAAGTTAATATTATTAATCAATAATGATCAATAATCAATAAGGTCAATAAAAAAATATTCAATAAATAATCAATACAAATTTTGGATTAATAATAACTTATAGGTAAAAAAAGATTATAGGTAAAAAAATATATGAAGTAAAGAAAATACAAAGTAAAGAATAAATTGTTTTTCCATAAAATTTATATTTTCATTGCACTAAGTAATTCTAGAGGTGAGTGAAAATGAGCACATGCAAGATTTGTTCTAATGTTTTTAATGACAGTCCTGATAATTTAATTCTTTGCAACCATCATGGCGGATTTGTACATAGAGGTTGTTGTACTGATAAGTGCTCCTGGGATGGAAGGCCCTGTAAACATTGCATAAAAGAATATCAAATAATTTTAAGTAAATAAATTTTAAGCAAATAACGAATAAAAAGTAAGGAAATAACTGCACTAGACACTCTGCCATAAGATATTTAAACTAATTCTGTTGCCTTTAATAATGGGGTAGTGCTATGTCCATAGAGTATATGTCTAAACCATATTCAGAAGAAGAAACATTAAATGTACTTACGCCGCTAGTTAAGGAATGGTTTGTTAATAAGTTCAAAACTTTTTCTCCTCCACAAACATTTTCTGTAATGAATATTCATAATAAACAAAATACTCTTATAAGCAGTCCAACAGGTTCTGGAAAAACTTTATCTGCATTTATGACAATATTAAATGAATTAATACGTCTGTCAGGTAAAGATCAATTAGAAAACAAGGTTTATGCGATATATATTTCTCCTTTAAAAGCATTAGCAAATGATATCGAAAAAAACCTCAATCAACCATTGAAAGAGATACGCGAGCTTGCTGAGCAAAAACTTAAAGACGCATCAAAGAAGATAGATATAAGGATAGCTATTCGTACTGGGGATACCAGCACTTCGGATAAGGCATCAATGCTGAAGAAGACTCCTCATATAATAATAACAACCCCTGAAAGTTTTGCAATAATGCTTACTAGTCCAAAACTAAGAGAAAAACTTAAAAATGTTGAATGGGTTATTGTAGACGAAATACATGCAATAGCATCAGGAAAAAGAGGTACACAGCTTTCTGTATGTCTTGAACGTCTTGAGTACTTGACTGCTCCTAATAGTCCTACACGTATAGGTTTAAGTGCAACGGTTTCTCCATTAGACAAAATAGCAGAATTCTTAGTTGGCATGGAAGATTATAATTTAGAGAAATCAAGATCTTGCAAAATCATTGATGTTCAAAACATAAAACAATTGGATTTAAAAGTGTTAAGTCCTGTGCCTAACCTTATTGAATCTGATTTTAAAAAAACACATGATGAGATGTACATGTTATTAGACAAACTAATACAAGACCATAAAACAACCCTTATTTTCACTAACACACGAGCCGCTACTGAACGTGTAGTTCATCATTTAAAGGACAGGTTTCCGAGAAATTATATAAAATTAAATGAAGGTGAGGACATAAAATCTGTAAATGAGATAAAAGATATTGAAGATTTTAAGGATTTAGAATCAAAATCCTACATTGGTGCGCATCATTCAAGTTTAAGCAAGGAACATCGCTTAAATATTGAAAATCGTTTAAAAGAAGGTAAACTGAAATGTGTTGTTTCTTCTACAAGTTTAGAATTAGGCATTGATATAGGATATATTGATTTGGTTATATTATTAGGAAGTCCTAAGAGTGTTGCTAGAGCATTACAACGTATAGGTCGTTCAGGTCATAAACTTCATGATATAAGCAAAGGAAGAATAATTGTTCAAGACAGAGATGATTTAGTGGAGTGCTCAGTTCTTTTGAAAGCTGCAATAGAGAAAAAGATTGACAAGGTGGATATTCCTGAGAATCCATTAGATGTATTGGCACAAGAAATATTTGGTATGAGTATAGAAGAATCAAGGCATATCGATGTAATATATGATATAATCAGAAAAGCTTATCCGTATCGCAATCTTAAAAAGAGTGAATTTATTGAGATAATACGTTACTTGAATGGACAGTTTGTTTCTTTAGAGGATAGAAATGTTTATGCTAAAATATGGTTTGATGAAGAAACAGGAATGATTGGGAAGAGAGGAAAGCTTGCAAGAGTAATTTATATGACTAATGTTGGCACTATTCCTGATGAGTCGTTCATTAAAGTAAAACTTCAAGGAGCGAGAGCAGATGATGAAAAGGGATCATATATAGGAAAAATTGATGAAAATTTTTTAGAAAGATTAAAGAGAGGAGATGTATTTGTGCTTGGAGGAAACACGTACGAATTTTTATATTCACAGGGTATGACTGCATTTGTTAAGGCATCAGTAAATAGACCTCCAACAGTTCCAAGTTGGGTCTCTGAAACACTTCCGTTGTCATTTGATTTATCATTAGAAATTCAGAAGTTCAGACGTTACATGAACGAATATTTTGAAAAAGGCGAAAGCAAAGATGAAATACTTAAATTCATCAATAAATATTTGTATGTTGACACATATGGAGCTAATGCAATATATGAATATTTCAATGAACAATATCATTTTTCAAAGATCCCCCATGATAAAAAAATTATAATAGAATATTTTTCTGAAGGAAAGAACAAATATATACTTTTTCATACATTATTTGGAAGAAGAGTCAATGATGTGCTTTCAAGAGTTTTAGGTTTTATTATAAGTAGAATACAGCATAAAGATGTGGAGATAAACATAAATGATAATGGTTTTTATATATTGACAGACCAAAATATTCAGGCAAGCAAGGCATTTAATCTTATAAAAGCTGCTGATTTAAGGAAAATTGCAGAATTATCATTAGACAAAACTGAAGTGTTAGGCAGGAGATTTAGGCATTGTGCTACAAGATCATTGATGATATTAAGAACATATATGGGTCACAGAAAAAGTGCGGGCAGACAACAGCTCTCATCAAGGTTATTGATAAATAGCGTCAAACGCATTAGCGAGGACTTTCCTATACTTAAGGAAGCAAAAAGAGAAGTACTGGAAGATTTAATGGATATAAAAAATGCTGAATGGGTTATTCAACAAATAGAATCAGGAAGAATAAAAATTGAAGAATATAACACTGATATGCCTAGTCCATTCGCATTTAACTTAGTAACTATGGGTTATTCTGATATTATGAAGATGGAAGATAAAGTGCAATTCTTGAAAAGAATGCATGATATGGTTAAAGCAAAAATATCATTAAAGCATGGTAAAAAACTGGAAAAAGTGAATGATGATAAAAATTTTACATATGATGAATTCTGGAAGACTCAAGAGAAAGAAAAGCAGAATGCAAGTAATAAATATTTAGAGAAATTAAAACGTGAGGCATGGAATCTTAAAAAAGTACCATTTCCAGTTCGTGAACATATTGTAGAGATAATTGATGGTTCAAAGAATATACGCCAGGATTTTATTGAAGCTCTACATATATATAAAAAGGAGATTAAAGAGAATTGGCCTGAGGAATTACGCGAATTTCTTATAAATAGACTTATAGAATTGAATGAACTACCTAAGAATTATATTCAGTAAAACAATGACTTATAATTAATATATTATAATTAAAATAGTATATTATAATTAAAATAGTATATTATAATTAAAATAATAATTTACAAGTATTGAGATTTGATTATTACATCTTATAATTTTTATTTAATTTTTTATATACACATAACAGATATACACATAACAGACACAAACAGGTATCTGAATATTTATTATAGTGGAACTTATAACAATAATAAACTTATAACAATAATATAAAAATAAGAAAATTTTTGATTTTAACAATTATCGATCTGTATTATTGAACGTTCATACCATTGCTTTAAAGATTCTTTTATATGTTTTTTTACGGCGGATTTATCTTTAATATTATAATTGTATATATATCCTCCATTCTCTAGATTCTGCTGGAATCGATGTATTAATCCCTTGCTTGATAAGGTTTTTAATACTTTCTGTATAGTTGTTCTGTCAAGTTTCAATTTTGCCGCGATTTGTTGTATAGTCAAATCTTCTTTGCTTTTCAATAATATCTCAAATATTTTATATTCTGATTTTTTCAATGATAAACTACATGCTATGACATCTTCAATGTCCAGTTTGCCACATGTTATATCCATACACCCTCAATAATATATTTATGTATATCCCGTATGATATATGTCTTAGCATATACCTTATATTTATTTATATTTTATGTTATCAAATACTTTCGAGTACTGATTGTATTTTTGCTTTCATTATGGGTTTTGGTGCAAACCCCACTATTCTGTCAACTTCTTTGCCATTTTTGAAAAATATCATACATGGTATGCCTTGTACTTCGTGTTCTTCTGCGAGCTCAGGATGATCTTCTGTAGAGACTTTTGCAAATTCCAGTTTTCCCTTGAAATCTTGATCCTTACTTAATTCATCAAGCACTGGAGCAAGCATCCTACACGGTCCGCACCAATCTGCATAAAAATCTACTAATATTGGTCCTTTTTTTATTGCTTCCCTAAACTCTTTATCATTCATAACTTTCATTTTATACCTCCATAAAATAGCACTAAAAAATACTAGTTGTGTGAATATTAACACTAGTGAAGAAAATTTCACATATATTTAAATTTTGCCAAGAAGTGCATAAAGAATGAAAAAAATTCACTACATAGAACAAAATAATATATAATAATAGATGATATCTCAAATAATACACAAAATAAGATATATTAATCTAATTTAAAAAGTTGTAAAAAGAATATTCCAGAATTAAACAAACACGTCCTCTTCAAAATCTTCATCATTATCTTTCTCATCTTTCTCTTTCTTACGCTGGAATATCCTAGTATCACGTTTTGCAGGGATAGGATCATCATCTAAAAAATCATCTATCCTATCATCTATATCATCATCCTTAGACATAATAACTCAGTAGAAAATGAATTTAAAAAGTTTATTGAAAGAACACTTATTTTAAAGTATTCATCACATCCATTCCTATAGTCTCTTTACTATCAATCTCTGATTCGTCATCCTCTTTTAAGTCTTCAATAGCTGCACGTGCCTCTTTTATTTTAATTAATGCTAAATTAATATTTTTTTTAGTTAATGCGCTCTCTGCACTTTCTAGAAATGAATCTATCTCTAATATGCAATCCATTAGCTCTTCTTCTGTCATATAAAAAAATAATTTACTTGGCTAAGCCAAGAATCTTATACATTCCAGTGCCGCACTTTGCACACTTACCTTTCATTGCTTTCCTACCATTCTTCATAGTAGTCTGAACTACATTTGTCATTTCTCTTTTTGCCTTACATTTTACACAATATCCTTCTACCATTCTGAATCACCTTCCTATTTTTTTCCGAAATAAAACATTTTATCAATAGATACGTCTTGACTTTGATAATTGCCTACTCGCTGGTTATCGTACTCTCCGGATTTTGTTTCATGATGTTCCTCATGTTTCTTTTCAACAGAATTCTCTTCATACTGGACTGATTTTTCAACAGGCCGATTCATCTGACGTTCTATAGACTGTTCTTCACGTTGTTTCTTGCTCAATTGCGTTATGCGTGCATCTATATCATTTATAGCCTGTATTATCTCATTCATTTTATTTGTTAATATATCTATATTATCTTGTAGTTTTTTTAGTTTCCTATCCGTATCTGTATCACTGATTTTTTCCTCTCCAGCTATCATCCTATCATGTTTGCTCTGTATTAATCCATGTTTTACTTCATGAGTTATTGCATCCTCGCCATATATTTGTGTTGCTTGATTTATTGCTTCAAAAGATGACTCTGCAAAACCATGCTTCTTTAAATCTTTCGCAAGCTCATTCATCTTCCGCATCTTTTCATAATCGTTCATCAAGCACCTCAAACAACTATAACAAAGTAATAACTCAGTATGCTTATTTATAAAATTTACTAATTTTTATTAGTATCACACTCTAAAATTTAATAATTTAATGGTAAAAGCCGTATAAGCACTATCTCTGAGCGTGAACCAATCCTCATTGGCGGACCCCATGTACCCGCTCCGCTTGATACGTATAATATTGTACCATTCTCATAGAACATTCCATTAATGTATTTGTTTTCAAGCCATGCAAGTATTGAGAATGGAAATATCTGTCCTGCATGTGTATGCCCTGAAAGCATCATATCAATTTTTCCTTTAACATCTCTATAGCCTATTGGTCTATGATACAACAATATCTTATACTTATTGTCATCTAACTCTATGTTTTTGAGTACTTTAAGAACTTGTTTTCTGTCATCTGAATCATCAATACCGATTACCTGTAATTTATTATCAATAACTGATTCATTGCGTAATACTCTGAAATCTAAACCATCAATCAAGTGCATACTATAATCTATCCCAGCATAAGTCTCATGATTCCCTGTAATAAAATATTTTTTTCCGGAGAGTTTTTTCAATATATTAAAATCTGTTTTATTATACTTATATCTTCCATCAAGCAGGTCCCCTGTCAAGAACACATAATCAGGATTAAGCTTATTTGTCATATATACTATGTTTTTTATAAAATTTTTGTCATTTACAGGACCTATATGCATATCTGATATTTGTACAATTCGTATCTCAGAATCAACTTTGTCAGTATGTATGTCTATATTATCCACAGTAATAATTCTTGTGTTTATGAATCCAAATATGCTTAAAAGTAATCCTATGATTAGAAGAACAATACCACTTTGATAAGTTGGAAGTGTAATGAATACGCTTATGAGTTTGAACAATAATATTAGAATGAACATTATAAACACAAATCCAAGCCATGATGCTGATATAAAATATATAATTTTACTTAATACAGTGCCAAATCCGGATTCAAGCATTGATGCAACAATGTATGATATGGTGAGAATAAACACAACAAAATAGAACCATATATTTTTTTGTATTTCAAAGAATTTTACTATATTACTAAGCACAAAATAGTTTATCCCCGCACATATTGCAAGAAATATTCCTATGAATATTATTAATTGTATCTTTTCATTCATCAAAATCACTTATTGTATCACTATTAAATTAAGTATGCTATGTTTGCATCCTTATGCCTTATTCACTATATATCTTGAAATAGATTCTTCTGCGTTCTTTTCCCTTGTTCTCTAAGTCCGTTATTTTAATTAATCCTATTTCTGCAGTATTTTTTAAATGCGTCCCACCACACGCTTGATGATCGAAGTCTCCAATATCAACTACCCTGATTTCCCTGATAGTTTCAGGAAGCTGTTTTCTCAATTTTACTAAGCTTGGGATTTTGAACGCTTCCTCACGCTCAAGTATTCTAAATGATACAGAAAGATTTTTCTTTATAATCTCGTTTGTTTTTGCTTCAAAACTTTTCATAAGTTCTCTGTCAAAATTTTCTAGGGAAAAATCGATTCTGGCCTTATCAACATATAATTGGTTTCCGGTTATCTCTGCGCCTGTTTCTTCATGTATTATGGTGCTCAGTATATGTGATGCTGTATGATACCTCATAAGTATGTATCTACGCTCCCAATCAATTAATCCACGGACAACATCTCCTACAGATAATCCTTGCTTGTTCACTTTATGCAATATTTTCCCTTCCTTTTTAATTACATCTTCAACTATATACTCAGTGTTTTCCTTGACTAAGAATCCGGTGTCGCACGGTTGTCCTCCTGATGTGGGATAAAAATATGTTTCTTCAAGTTCAATCCATAATCCATCATCACTTACATTCAAAATTCTTGATTTAAAATCTTTCTTATAACAATCAAGTAAATATGCTGCCTGCATTTTTTCCTCATTTAAATATGAATCCGGTTCTCATTGACCACATCAATAAATCAAGCTCATCAACATCTATTTTTAATTGTTTCGCAAAATCTTTCACTTTCTGTTCCATCAATAAATATTCTTTTGTGTTTTTTGGAGGAGTATTATTTTCAAACACCCCTACCTCATGCATTATTTTTATTACGTGTCTATCAATAATACATATGTTTCTGTAACCAATGTTTCTTAAGAAATGCGAGGCTTCTTTATAGCCCAGACCTTTTATGTTCTTCACCAACCATTCCCTTGCTTTTGTAGTATTGACTGGAAGATTTTTTATATTATGCAAATGTTTTCTTGCATGTAATATATATTTTGTCTTATTCTTATGAAATCGAGTTTTGCCTCTTAAGTTATTCTCAAGTTTTTTTTGTGATGCTTTTATCAACAAAGAAATATTCTTGTTGTTTATTACTTCTGCAACTTTCTTTGCCTGACTTTGAGGAGTACATATACAAAAGCATAGCTCTACAAATTTTTCTTCAGGATTTAATAATCTGTTTTTTGAGAATTCTATAAGTCTTTTTTTTATATTTGAAGACTTTAACTTATGCTCTGATATTATATTGTCATAAATTTTCTTATTAATGATATTAGTTACATTAGGTATGTTATTTTTATTGTTTATAGAATGCATATCAATTCACCAAATTAAGTCCTAATAGCTATTACCCTTTAATATAAATTCATTAATATAAATTCGGCCTTTAATAATATAAATTCAGCCTTTAATATAAATTAATATATTTCCCCTACCTTTTTTTATCTTCTTTATTTTTCCTTCTGATTCAAGCTGCGCAACAATTAAGCTTATTTTTGCCTCAGAATATGGAAGCATTTTACGCAATTCTTTTTGTGTTATACGTGAATGTTCGCGTATCAACGCGATAGTTCTTAACTCAATGTCCGGTATGCTTGGTATTTGTTCAATACCGTTTTTTGAATCATTTTTTGAATTATTCTTTTCATTTTCTGATTCATTTTTCTTGTAATTATCACTTATCTTGCTATTGCTCTTTGATATAAACAAAAACACTATAATTATGGCAAGCAACACCATTATAGTTATGCCTATTATTGATGGAGTTAACCATGAATAAGTAGTTTTTTTATTATTTTCAGTTTCATTAAATTCTTGGATTATTTCAGTTATTTCTGGGTCATTTATTAATTCAGAAGATTCATCAATATTTAATCCTATTACTATATCAATATTATATTCTCCGTTATCAATTATATCTATGAGTTCTATAGCAGTTCCCTCAGTAGTGTTTGCTTTAAGTACATATCTTCCGGGGTTAACATTAAATTGATACTCCCCTCCAAGAGCCACAAAGAATTGTTGAGGCACAGTATTTATTTCTACTAATGCGTCTATCGGTT
>Ga0073932_1005574_pt1 | contig 13558 bp, 7 predicted proteins | sample DewCreD2012metaG_FD_76967 | JGI IMG/M metagenome (GOLD analysis project Ga0073932, IMG submission 76967) | Hot spring sediment bacterial and archeal communities from British Columbia, Canada, to study Microbial Dark Matter (Phase II) - Dewar... ... | reverse complement strand
TCCGGCCTCGAGAATCTGGATTGACTTTGCGTAGTCCCCGACAAGGAACGAGGCGTCGAGCGCCATTGTTTTCAGCAGCCCTATGTCCTCCTCGGCCTTGATGTTCGGAACCAGCGTTTCGCCGAAAGCCGCCATGGCGGCGACGGCCTCGGTGTTGGTTTCCGCTGCGATGTTGTAGAATTCGTTTCTGTAGAGGGAATAGAGCAGATCAGGAGAGATTCCCTCCGACTGGAGCGCCTTCAGACGCGAGGGAATTTCCGCTGTCGCCTTGCGGGCGCGCGCCACGTCAATCCATCGGTATGCGGCGGTCCTTATGGCGCCGGGCTTGTCCTTCTGCTGCTTGAAAATGAACATGCACAGCCGGTCCACAACATCATACTGCTGTTTGCCTGAAGCGACCGACGCCACATGACTGAACCAGCCGGCAAGCTCGCCGTCCGGCAGGGCGGGCGCGCTTCTGATGAAGTGTTCCTCGGCTTCCTTCCACTGTTCGCGGCGGAACAGTATGTTGCCTTTCTGAGTCAGGACCAGACTGCGAAGTTCGGGTTTGGAGCCGGCCAGCTTCTCGATTTCCGCAAGGAGCTTTTCCGCGCGGTCGTATTCGCCGGCGCCGATGTCTGCGCCCACGGCCTCTTCCAGCAGTCTGCGGGCTGTCTGGGCATCGAACCTGTCAATGCACGGCCTGACCTGCGCGATGAGTTCCTCGGTTCTGCCGAGGGTCCTGAGGCGGGAGAGCCGCCAGCCGAACGCCTGCGCGGCAAGGTCCTGCGGCAGCGACACCTCGTTCATCTTAGCGATCCAGCCATCGAGAGCAGCCTCGTCGCCGGTCCGGGACACAGCGTCGTACAGGATGCCGAAACCGGCCCTTGTCAGTTCCTCATCTCTGCCTACGATCTCCAGGTACCGCGTCTTGACCTCTTCGAGGCGGTCCATCATCAGCATGGTCTGCAGACAGCAGGAGAAAAGCCATCCGCGTTCCTTTGCGTAGCGGGGATCCTTGAGCGCGCTCTCAAACAGCGTCAGGGCGCCGTTCGTGTCTCCGGCCATCATGCAGGCGTCAGCCCGCCCGAAAAGGTCGCGGAGGTCAGCCTCGATATTCTGAGCTTCTTTTTTCTGGCAGCCGGACGCGAGAACCGATGCGACAACCATGGCGAGGATTGCGAGTCTGCTCATTTTCTCCTCCCTGCGTGAGGCGTGTTCAGTCGTTCGATATCCGTGTGTGGCGCCAGCCTGCGGACGGGCCACACAGAACGGGCCTGATGCTATCCCATCGGCGGCCGCAAGGCAACACCGTTTTTTCGGGTTTTGAAGGAAATAGCTCTGGTTCCATAAACTGCCGTGAAACACTTTGCCAGACGGTGTTTTTCCGTAAATCGCCAGATAAAAGGATTTACGCCCAACCCTGGGGATTGTAGAATGTGCTTCGGAGACTGGGCAGATGTTTATACGAAGCCTGGGAAGAGCGGCGGGGCTGACGCTGGTCGCTTCGCGTTGCTTTGCGGACGTGACCTGGACAGGCGGCGGTGCGGACAAGAACTGGAGCACGCCAGCCAACTGGAGCGTTGCGCTCAACAATCCAACGACCGACCGGGTGGTCTTTGCCTCGACGGACACCAGCGATACCGTGGCCAAGAACATGGACGCGGATTGGACGGTCGGAGGGCTGAGGGCCATTCAGAACGGCGGCACGCACATACTCAATCTCTGCGGCCGGACCCTCACGATCGGCACAAACGGCGATCTTTATGTGCAGAGGGCGTCAAGCGGCGCGGCCGTGCTGGTCATCAGCAACGGAGCAGTGCTCGTCACCAACCGCATCTACGCCGAACAGGGGTCCTACCTCATCATTACCAATGGCGCGACTCTGGGAGGCCCTTTCAGGAACGTGTACGTGGGCACAGGAGGAAACGGATATATGCATTTCACCGGCGGGTCTGCCAGCGGAGGAGTCTTCGAAACAGGCAACATTCAGATCGGCGGCAACAATTCCGAGGGCAGGCTTGTCATCAGCCCTGGCTCCATCACCACGATTCGCGTCCATACCAATTTCTTCCTGAACAGCACCGGCGCAGCGGGCAAGCAGCGCGGAGCGGCCAGAATAGGCTGGCCGGACCCTGCGCGGGGCAATCAATGGTATCTTCCCTACGGAGTGAATATTCGCATAGGGTCTCCCTCGGCCCGCGGCCGGCTTCACGTGCATTACATCACTTCAATCTACGACGGCGGCACGTTTTCCCGTCTTGCGACAACCGGCGGAGGACAATTTGAGGCATGGCTCTCGGAGCTCATAGTGTCGGAGACATGGGGCACTGAGAACGGGTCAACCGGCATACTGGACCTTGCCGGCATGGATGCGTTCTGGCTGGACGCGGTCGAGGCCAGGCTCGGAACCTCGGTAAGCAACGGGACCAGGGCGTCCAGGGCGTGGGTCTATTTCCCGGCCGGCACAGCGCGGTTCGACAGAGTTTACATGGGAGACAGCGTGAACGCCGGGAGCTACGCCCTGCTCGACCTGTCGAACACCGTCTGCGCGATTTCCCAGACACTGCAGATGAAAACAAGCGGCCGCATCAACATAAGAGTCTGGGACCGGCCCGCAGGGCTGGATCTGTCGAATGATGTTTCGCTGGTTTGCCAGGGTTCGGCCCGGATCACAGTGACCTTCAACTCGGCGCCCGGGCCCGGTGTTGATCCGTTATGGGGTATCAGGCAGGCGGGAAACCATGCAGCCGAACTCGGCTCTCTCGCGCAGTCCGGAACCATTTTGCTGCAGAAGGGCTCGTTCGCCGGGTCCAACGACTACAAGACGTGCGTGTTCCACGACTCGGGCAGCGGGTTCACATATGCCGCTCTTGTCACCAACACCATGACCGTTCCCCCTGCGGTGAAGGCCAAAGACATTTCCGTGGAAGTGGATGGCGAATCCACTATCCGAATCACGCCTGCCGACATGATCCTCGCAGTGTACAACCCGGACAGCCTTTCCGAGACAAACCGCACTATTTCCTGCCCCGGATACATGGGCGGCGCAGAACAGCCGTACATTGATTTTGCGACATCGGGCCCGCTTCCGGTCACCAACGAAAATGTGACCGTGAAGATCTACTATGAAGGCGGCGTCACGGCGCAGGATTCGGCCAAGGCGGTATTTGTTCCGATCGCCGCGCCGGTGCTGACGAACGTAACATGGCAGGGCCTGGCGAGGAACTACGCTTATCTGGACCGACGCGAGTGGAAATGGGGCGCCAATTGGGTGGGCAATCGTCCGCCGAGCAATCCCACACCAGCCACAGTCATCTTCGAGGATCTGGATGCGCTTCCGTCCGTGGCAAAACTCCTGCCGCCGGTTCCGAACGCCGGAGGCGTGGCCACTGATGCGTGGACTGTCGGAAACATCCGGGTCGGCAACCTCAGCGGGGGCCATACCCTGGACCTTGGCGGCAGGACATTGCGCACCAGCGGCGAGTTCCGCGTTGAAAGGCTTGTCGGCTCCGGCGCCTCGTATCTGGTGTGCAGCAACGGGACTCTGGACGTCGGCAGCCAGATGGTTATCCTCAACAGCACCGTCACGCTGCACAATGTCTCCATCACGGTCCCTGCCCAGGGCACCGTTACAGTTTCCTCGGCCAGCACCGCCGTATTCACAAACGGCACATCCATAAACGGCAAATTCCTGAAGCTTGCGGTGGGTGTCTCCGGCAATGGCATCCTGGACATGAGACAGGCCACAGTGCGCGGGGGAACACTCGATCTGTGCGATCTGCAGGTCGGCGGAGGCGGCGCCGGATCCGAAGGTTATTTGTATTTCACTTCCAACACGCTCCAGACCATACGGGTTGCGAGCAACTTCTTCCTCAACAGTCAGGAGCCTCTTGCGGGCATGCAGCGCGGCGCAGGTCTGGTAGGAGCGCCGGATCCGACGGTATCCAATCTATGGTTTCTGCCGCGCGGCGTAAACATTTATATCGGTTCGCCTTCTGCGCGCGGCCGGCTGCGGGTCCATAAGGACGATTCCTCGTACGGAGGAACGAAGACTTCGCGGCTTGTGGCGTCCGGCGGCGGAGTCTTCGAGGCCTGGCTCACCGAACTGACGGTGGCCTATACAAAAGGCAGCAACGAAGGAAATCCTGTCGGAATACTGGATCTGCGGGCTGTGGATTCGTTTTTCGCGGAGGCGGATTCAGTTTCAATAGGCGAGGACCTGGGGACAAGGGGCACGAGGGGAGAGGTTCTGCTGCCTCCGGGCACAGCGGTTTTCGGGACGCTGACCATGGGCCGGGTGACCAATCCAGCGCCATTGGGCGCAAGCTACGCCATCCTTGAGCTCAATGACACGATCGTTGCAGTGACGAACAGCGCCACGTTAAGCGACACAGCCAGAGTGCGCATCAATGTGTACGGAAACAGGGCGAGCGGATTGATTCTTCCCGGCCTTCCATCTGTTTCCAACGGCGCGTCGGTCGTTGTCACCTTCATCCAGCCTCCGACTCACCAGGGTCTGCACTACGGCCTCAAGGTTGCGGGCCGGGTTGCGGCAGCGCTGCAGGCCGCGACATGGCTCAGCTGGAACGACTCCGCAATCGGTGGCCGCGCGCTGATTTATGAGTATCAGGGCAACACCTACCTCGGCCTTCCCCCTTCGGGTGGAACCGTGTTCGTCGTGCACTGACCGGACCTCTCCCGCGTTCCCCCGCTTCAGTCCTCCGGCCGTGATCATGCTGACAGGGGGGCGCAGACGCTCGAAGCAACTCTGACGGCTCTTCAGCAGTCCTCCGATCTCTTTATGTTGCGGACAATCCCGCGCTTTGAGTACTGTGATGCGTCTCGAAGGTCGAATTCGAGAGATGAGAGACGATCCTGTACAGATGGCTCCCGGAAGTCTCCGGCTGCAAAAAATGAGGACGAACATGACCAGCCATTACAGAAAGAGCCGAATTGTTCTGCGGAACGGAGAGATGACCGCCTCGTTCCGGCGCATGGACGGCGGACTCCGTCCTGAATGGTTCCGGCTGGGTTCCAGACCCATGCTCAGATTCAAGGACCATGAGTGGCTGAATATCGGCGCAATGAGGATCACCGCTGGTTCGATCGAGGATGTATCTGCGGACAGGATCGTCGTTGGCGGGACGGCTTTCTTCGCGGGCACGCCGGTTCGGTGGAGGGTGAGCGTTTCGCTGCCGCCCGACCGGCAGACCGGATTTGCTGTGCGAACCGAAATGGAGCCTCTCGAGGAGCCGATCGAGGTTCTCGAGGCCATGAGCGCATTTGAGACTCCGTACGAGTACGACGGCACAGAGCGCATCATGACGGTGATTTCTCAGCAGCCGGTTTACAGGTTCGAAGGGGAGCGCGAACTGAATGGCGCAGGTTTCATGCATCCGATCTGGTACTACGGCAGGCCGGGCAGGGCGCATCTCACCGCGCCGAGCTCCTCGCCCCTTCTTGCGTGCAGGATCGCGGCTGATAACGGCCTGAACGAGCGCTGTGTGATGTTGATCGGCAACTGGCATGCCACCTCAGTGAAGGATATTTTCGCGCAGCCCACCAGAGCCCTGGGCGCCGGCGAGGCCGAGCCTGTTTTCCCTGACAGGAATTTGAGGATAAAGCCCGGCCTTCGCGGCATGAAGTTTCTCATGGGGGCCGTGAACTGGAACAACTCGTTGCACAAGGATCCCAACGTGCTCGCGGAGCCTGGAACGGGGTTGTGCCAGGAACTCATCGTGGATTTCCTGCCTTCGCTTCCGGATGGCCGCTGGGACGGATGGCTTGCGGCCGGCTGGGAGAGGATGGTTCGTCTCCATCTGCCCCAGGATGGCCGAGTGCCTGCATATTATGTGGCGCGTTCGCGCGGCGCCTCATGGATCGGCGCGGCCGAATGGCTCGGCTCTCAGCTCGCGAAGGATGAGGGCTGCCCGGGTTTCTTCTATCGTGAGAAGGGCACTTGTGTGTATGCGCCGGGAACCCGGCCGAAATGGGACGAGGGGGTCGCGCTTTTTTCCGGTCAGTTCGCCGGTCCTCTTGCCTACCTGGGGCTGGTGTGGGCAGACCGGCGCATTGCCCGCGCTGCTGACACGATGGAGCGGCTCTTTCTCCGCGACAAGAGCCACAGGCCCGACCACATCTGGACCATCGGACCGACCCCGATCATGACCTCGATTCTGCGCAAGGCTTCTGTCTCCGGCGTCTCTGACAGGACTCTTGCGGCAGTCCGCGATTATGTGCGGAGGAGGACTGAATTTGTGCTCGACCCGCCTCCGGGTTCCAAACGTGGCGACGCCGGCATTCTTGCCTGGGACGCGTATGCAAACCTTCTGGCGGCAGATCTGTTCGAGCCGCGGGAGCGCGAAGCGGCCGGAATGGAACTTCTGCGCAGAGTCAACCGGAAACTTGACGAGGAGTTCTGGAAGTTCAACTGCGCGGCGGAGGGGGATCTTGTCGGGGCAGGCAATGCGAGGCCCTTCGGCCACGGCATAGCCATTCACGCCAACATACTGGCATGGCGGCGTTCGGGCGACGAATCGTTCCTGGAGGCGGCGGCGCGGTTCGGGAATCTGCTGCTGAGCATGCATGTGATGGCGGCGAACACTTCAGAGTCGCCCGATCTGGACACGCGCGGATGGTGCCACGGCTCGACCGGAGGCCGGGACCAGATCGCGCAGATGCCGCCCTGGGAAACAGGCTTTTCCCTGCAGCAGCTTGCGCCGCTCATACTGGCAGGCCGGGGCCGGCCCGGCATGTACGACGCCCTGTGGCTGTTCTCTCGCACAGGGTTGTGCCAGTATCCGATCGCACGGATCGTTAAGCGCATCTACACCCCGGCCATGTCCGTCACCTACCGTCCCATTGATTCGCTGCCCACCGAGCGCGAGTTCTACCTCAAATTGCCCTATCTGGCGTACGAAAATCCATGGGATCAGACCATGCTCGCCGGATACCAGGGCGTTGAAGGCATCATCCTGTCCCTCTTCCTCGGCGGAGGGCTCGTGGAAGCGGAGGACGAGAGGGTGCTGGCGCTGGTTCCAGCCGCGGCGGCGTACGATACGCGAGTCGCCGGCCGGTTCGAGACTCATCTCTGGAATCCCACCGGCGCGCCCGTGGCAACCGCCCTTGTCGCGAACATTGCAGCCAGGCGGCGCAGGAACATGAAATACTCCGGCGCTGCATCAGGCAGTGTCTCGTTCGAGAACCTGCGCACGCGGCCTGTGACCATTCCGCCGAGGCGCGTTATCAGGATCGCGTTCAGCTTTGAATGAGGAGGTTCGTTGAAGACAAGCCGAAGGTTTTCCGGCAGGATATGCAGGTGGTTTTCTCAGCGAATTGAAAGGCAGGAATGAACAGCGATTCGGACATTCCTCTTGTTGTTCACATGATAGCCAATGCGCATCTGGATCCGGCGTGGCTCTGGACATGGCAGCGCGGGTCAGACGAGGCTTTGGCCACATGCCGCGCGGTCTGCGACATAATGGACGAGGATCCGGAGCCCACCTTCACCCGTGGAGATGCCTGGGCATACGAGCAGATCCGCGTGCGCGATCCTGAGCTGTTCGGCAGGATATTGGGACACGTGAAATCCGGCCGCTGGGAAGTCACGGGCGGCTGGTGGGTTCAGCCCGATGTGAATCTGCCTTCGGAAGAAGCGATTCTGCGTTCTGCTGCGCTCGGCAAACGCTGGTTCAGGCGCTGGATGGGCGTGAAGCAGATTCCGGTGGCGTACAACGTGGATTCTTTCGGACACGGGGCGTATCTGCCGCGTTTTATCAGGAAGTCGGGCCAGAAATACTACGTGATGATGAGGCCGCAGGAATTCGAGAAGACTCTGCCCTCCTCTCTCTTCCGGTGGCAGAGTCCGGACGGGTTCGAAGTCCTGACCTTTCGCATAATCGGCGGATACTGCCATGGTGGCGCCGATCTGGCGCGGCATGTGGAGAACGCCGTCGCGGGCGCTCCGCGGGGCGTCGGCCACGTCATGTGCTTCTACGGCGTCGGAAACCACGGCGGCGGTCCCACCCGCGCCGCGATCGCATGGATCAAGAACCACAGGAATTTCGCGCCCGGCGTGGAACTGCGTTTTTCGACCGTACTGGCTTTTTTCCGGGCCGTGGAGAAGCATCGCAGAAGGCTGCCGATCGTCGTGGGGGAATTGCAGATGCACGCGGTGGGCTGCTATTCGGTCTGCGCAGAGCTGAAGCGCGGCATTTGCCGCGCCGAGCTGGCTGCGACAGAGTGCGAAAACCTCCTCTCAGCGGTTCCGCCCGCAAGTCGCAGACCCTATGCATCCGTCCTCGACGGAATCTGGGAGAAGATATGCTTCAATCAATTTCACGATATCATGGGAGGAACGTGCATCCCCGACGCCACTGAAGCGGCAATTCGCGAGGTTTCGTCGGCCGAAACCGATGCGGAAAAGACAATCCATCTGCTGTTGCGGCGCCATCCTCCGAAATGCGTGTCCGCAGGTCCGGAAGGGCACAGACTGCATTTTGTGAACGTGATAGACCGGCCCTGGAAGGGGCTGGTCGAGTGCGAGGTCTGGATGGATTGGCGGCCGTGGCGCCACAGGCTCGTTGATGCGGCCGGGACCCTGGTCCCCTATCAGATCGTGCCTCCGGCGTCGCTCGTGATGGAACCTGGATTGACGCAGATTCCACGGCTGCTGGTGCCCATGAGCCTTGGCGCGATGGAGCACAGGATTCTCGGGATAGTTCCCGACGATGCAAATGCGGATGCAGCCAAACTTCCGGCCGCGGCGACCCTCGACAAGGGATGCTTCAGCAACGGCGCTGTTGCGGTCAGGTTCGGGCGGTCCGGGCTCATGGAGGTGGCAGATGTGTCTGCGGGCGCTGCCGCATCCAGGGCTGAGATTGAGTTTGCATGCCTCGATGACAACAGCGACACCTGGTCGCACGGGCTCTCGCGATACGATGGCCGTGCGAGAGCCGGGGCGTGTTTCTCAGATCCGATCCTGATCGAAGCCGGGTCGCTGCGGAGCACCGTTGCGCTGAACGGAACTCTGGGCAGGAGCCGGATCAGCGTTCTGGCATCCCTGGAGCCAGGCCGCCGGATTCTCTGGTTCACCGCGAAAATTCTGTCAGTTGAGCCGCTGAGCATCGTCAAACTCAGAATACGACTCCCGGGTTCGATATGGTCTGCGCGGCACCTTGTGGCAGGAGGATGGATCGAGCGGCCCCTGGATGGACTTGAATATCCGATTCATCATGCGCTCCGGGCCGAAACCACGTCTGGAACCATCGGGCTTATCCTGCCCGATTCCTTTGCTGTGGACGTTTCGCAGCGGGAGATAAGGCCCACGCTCCTGCGAAACTCGATTCACGCCTATCATTCGAGCAACAGGCTGTTGCAGACCACGCCTGCAAGCTTCGGTTCCACGCCTGAAACCGCGGGACGGTTCGGCACGGATGACGGCCCGCACCGGATCAGAATGGCGGTTGCGTTCGGCAATGATGCGACAGAGGAAGGTCTGTTGTCAGAGCTCGACCGGTTCCATCATCCCCCGCGCGTCTGGGATGATTTTCTGAAGATTTCACGCCTTGCCCGCTGCGAGCCAGCCGCGGAATGACAAGGGCGCCGCGTGTGGCGGCGCCCCTGCCCTGTGTCACATTGGATTGAGAGCGGGATTAGTGGTTTTTCGCACCAGGGTTTCCGGGACCGGCACCCTCTCCATCATTGATGACCGGCGGATTGCCGGCCGGTTGAGGATCAACGCCGTTTCCCACTCCGTTGTTGCCATGCGGGCCGTTGCTCGTGCACGGACACAGGCCCCTGCCTTTTCCGCGTCCGCATTCCCTGCGGGCAGCCTCGCGTTCCTCCTCTGAGAGCAGGCCGTCGCCATCCTTGTCGTATTTGGCGAGCAGCGCCTTCCATCGCTCTTCGCGGGCCTGTCTTGCCGCGGCCTTTTCCTCGTCGGACAGTTTTCCATCTCCGTCCTTGTCGAATTTCTCGAGAATCCGGCAGTGAGGCATCTGATCATGCTTGAACCAGCCCAGGTGTTTGCCCCGGTTTTCAGGATTCGGCTGTTTGGCATGGCACCCCTGGGCCTCATCCCCGCATGCCACAGTCAGAACTGCGCACAACGCAGCCGCTCCCACCATGTAACTTTTCATTCCCTGTCCTCCTTTCGCAGCCTTCTTCCGCTACTCTTGTCGGTTTCTGCAGATAACAACGAAAATCGGTTGCATCTTATTGTGTGGATGATTTCAAAATAAGTTCGGTCCGACTGGAGCATAGCCTCCAGCGCGCTGCAGCATGTCCATGCCATAAGTGCCTCGCAACAAAGCAGATGCCTCCCTGCCGGCCAATCCATCGTGGTTTGAGAAAAGGCCTTGAGGCACAAATTGCCCTTGGCGCGCCGCCCCCCATGGGGACTGGAGGGGTCCAGAAAAGGAGGTGGCCATCCAGAAATCATTAGCTTTTTTGTACGCGAAAAGTTGTCCAAACAATGGTGGTAAGCTCCGTGACGAGTGGTGAAATACTGCCTTGCCGACCGCGTAATCTATCGCAAAGAAGATTAGAAAAAAGGGTGACATGGCTTGAGCCGTTCAATACACTGTTGTTGCTATTGTGTGCATGAGCTGTCGTCGGGTCCGGGACCCGTGGCATATAACAACACAGGGGATTCGGGACTGTCGCCAGACGTCTCGACAAGAGTCGGCTCCGGGGCGACCGCAGGCCCCCAGTTCGACCTGGTTTCGGCGTCTCGCGGATTGTAACTCATTGCGGCAAGCTGCGTAGGGAGGTGATGTCCGGTCAACGAGAAGTTACAGCTAAGTGTGGCGTTATCTGGTAGGTTGCGCTGAAGTCTCACCAAATAATGTCGGACAGTCAAATCAGGAGATGTAAAGTTGAATCCAAAACTGCGAAAACTTATCAAAGAAATAGAGTTTTACTCTCCATTAAGGAGGTACTTTTTCCCGAGCTACGTATACAATTTTACTCCACCACAACTATGTTTCCTTTGCCAGTGCATCGAGGATACTAAACATATTAAAGGCGCTATTGCCGAGGTTGGTTGCGCAGCAGGTTCTACGACAGTATTTCTTAATAGGTACATGGACGCTCAAAACATCGAAAAGACTTATTATGCAATTGACACTTTTTCTGGTTTTGTCTCTGATGATATTGACTTTGAAGTAGCTAATCGAGGCAAGGCAAGAAAGCTATTTACGGCCTTTCAGGTTAACAAGAAGAAGTGGTTCGACGGAACAATGCAGCAAAATAAGATTGCCCGGGTTTGCTCAATTGAAGCGGATGTAAATGAGTTTGATTTAACAACCATTGGCCCTCTGTCATTTGCTCTGTTGGATGTAGATTTATATCGGCCGACGAAGAAGGCTTTGCGAGAGCTTTATGGGGTATTAACTCCGGGCGGGATGATGGTAGTAGATGATTGTGATTCTTCAAATATTCGTTGGGATGGTTCAGACGAAGCGTATAAGGAATTCATGAAAGAAATAGATCAGCCTCCTCAAATTATTCATGGTAAACTTGGGGTAATAAGGAAAGCCGCCTAACGAGACGCTGCACCGGACTGGCAGTTCGGCTGTGCTCCCTCGGCAGCTAGTGAGCTTGGTCGTTCGACAAAGGGAGAATGTATATGCACGGAATGCTATCGTTGATCGGCGTCCTGATCCTGCTGAGTATCGTTGCCTCTGCCGTGAAGGTGGTCTTGGCGGGTCTCGGGAAGGCACAGGTCGCGCTCCCGTACCAGAAAGAACCCGTCCTTTTCACACCTGCGGAACGTTCCTTCCTCGCCGCTCTTGATCAGGCCCTCGGCGATCAATACCGGGTCTTTGGCAAGGTGCGCCTTGCAGATGTCATCAGGGTGAAATCCAGTTTGAGTGGGAGTGCCCGGCAACAAGCATTCAATCGGATTCAAAGCAAGCACCTCGACTTCGTAGTGTGCGATGCGAGCGACTTGTCGGTGCAATTCGTCGTGGAACTTGACGATTTCAGCCACCAGCAGTCCCGAAGACAGGCCAGAGACGAGTTCCTCGACAAGGCACTCGCGGCGGCCGGAGTGCCGGTCTTCCATTTTCCGGTCAAACGAACATACTCCGCACAGGAAATCTGCGGGACCATCTTTGAGCAACCGAAACAGGAACAGAAAGCATGAAGAGGTCGAACACGGCGTCGCACGGTACGGCGCCGGTTTCGGCGTCTCGCGGATTGTAACTCATTGCGGCAAGCTGCGTAGGGAGGTGATGTCCGGTCAACGAGAAGTTACAGTCAAGTGTCGTTTTATCTGTTAGGTTACACTAAAGTGTGATCAGACAATGTTAGGAACCAAATCTGTCAAGAGGGAGTGATGTCAGATAAGCTGAAAAGGAAATACGAACCACCTGAACCGTCCGGTGCAGATGCTGCTCACTTCGTAGCAAAAGCCGCGATTTCGGCTTTGCCAACATTCGGTGGGCCTGCTGCTCAATTGTTTGCGGCCGTTGTCACACCACCACTCGAGCGAAGACGGCAAACTTGGATGGAGGAGGTCGCTGAGGGTTTGAGGAGGCTGGAAGATCAGGGAAAGGTTTCATTTGAGGAACTGCGGGAAGACGAAGATTTCATTGACACTCTTTTACACGCAAGCCTGGCAGCTATGAGGACTCACCAGCGAGAGAAGCGAGCCGCTTTGCGCAATGCTGTTCTAAACTCTGTGCTTCCCAATCCACCGGATGAGTCACTTCGGCTGGTCTTCCTGTCTTTGATTGATCAATTCACGGTTTGGCACCTGCGACTACTCAAGCTCTTTCAAGACCCCAAGGAGTGGGCCAGGAAACATAACCGCGATTATGGCTCGACCGATGCAAATGTGCTATCGAGGATGCTCGAGGGTGCCTATCCAGAATTGCATGGAAGGCGGGATTTCTACGACCTGCTTTGGAGGGATCTCTACCTCAAAGGGCTAGTGAACACAGACAGCCTTCACGTGATGATGACTGCATCGGGCTTGATGGCCAAGAGGACAACGGATTTGGGCGATCGCTTCCTTAGCTTCATTGAGGGACCAGAGTATTCTGCCGATAGCGGTGCCTAACCCGCCGCTCCAGCCGACAGCCGCTTCGCGGCTGCGGCTGAGCGGCAAACGTTTGATGAGGTAGACCTTGGCGAAACGAAGGAACAACATGAGCACAACCGAGACCACCGGCGCCACCGTCGGCTACGAAGCCGAGCTGTGGCGCATGGCCGATGCGCTGCGTGGCTCGATGGACGCAGCAGAGTACAAGCACGTCGTCCTCGGTCTCATCTTCCTCAAATACATCTCCGATGCCTTCGAGGAGCAGCACGCGAAGCTCCTTGCCGAACAGGCGACCGGTGCCGACCCCGAGGACCCCGACGAATACCGCGCCCAGAGCATCTTCTGGGTGCCGCCCGAAGCCCGCTGGTCCTACCTCAAATCCCAGGCCCGCCAGCCCACCATCGGCCGGCTCGTGGACGACGCCATGACCGCCATCGAACGCGACAACCCGGCCCTCAAGGGCGTCCTGCCCAAAGACTTCGCCCGCCCCGCGCTTGACAAGACGCGCCTCGGCCAGCTCATTGATCT
>Ga0073932_1005573_pt1 | contig 13560 bp, 11 predicted proteins | sample DewCreD2012metaG_FD_76967 | JGI IMG/M metagenome (GOLD analysis project Ga0073932, IMG submission 76967) | Hot spring sediment bacterial and archeal communities from British Columbia, Canada, to study Microbial Dark Matter (Phase II) - Dewar... ... | reverse complement strand
GGTCTGCGTCCAGAATGAACTTGAAACCCTAGACGCCTCAGAGGTGAACCGAGAGAGCCATGTGGTTCAAGAGGAAGCCGCCGAACGCCGACGGCAGGAAGAAGCTCCTTCTCGTTTATGCGGTGAGTGAGCCGTCCCGGCAGCTCATCCCCGAATCCAAGCGGGGAGTCATGGCCCCCCTGTGGGCTGCCATCATTGCGGGGCTCACGCCCGAAGACGAGTGGGACATCCGCTTCGTGGACGAGTGCCGGGAGCTGTGCCCCCTGGACGAACCGGCGGACTTGGTGGGAATCAGCGCCATGTCCATGAATGCTGCCCGGGCTTACCAGCTGGCCCTGGCGTTCCGTGAGCGATCCATTCCCGTGGTCATGGGCGGCTGGCACATTTCGGCCTTCCCCGAGGAAGCGCTCCAGTTCTGTGACGCCGTGGTGGTGGGCGAAGCGGAGCGGGCCTGGCCTCTCCTCCTCGAGGATTTCAAGACCGGAAGCCTCCGGAAGGTTTACCGGGAATTCAGGCCTGAGCTCACGCCCGACATCCCCCTGCCCCGCAGGTCCGTCTATCCCATGAAGTACATGTGCGGTTCGGTCCAGTTCGGACGAGGCTGCTCCGGCAATTGCGATTTCTGCTCCATCGGGACCCTATACGGCAAGGGGGTCCGCTACCGGCCCATCGAACAGGTGCTGGACGACGTCGAATCGTGTCCCGAAAAGATGATCTTTTTCGTGGATGAGAACTTCACCGGTCACTCGAGAAAAGAGCAGGCCATGGCCGTGCGGCTCCTGCGGGAGTGGGAGCGCCGGTCCATTCGGAAGAAATGGTTCTCCATGGGCTCCGTCGAAATGACCGAAAACGAGGAACTTCTGGAGTTGATGCGGCGAACGGGCTGCATGATGATGCTCATCGGCTTTGAGGACATCGCCCCCAGGCACCTGCAGTCGTTCAACAAGCGCGTCAACGCCCGCACTGATTACTTCAACATCATCGAGAAGCTTCACGCCTACGACATCGCCGTCATCGGAGCGTTCATCCTTGGGAGTCCGGGACACACGGCCGAGGACATTCGGGCCATTTTCGACTTCTGCCTCGAATCGTCCCTCGATGTCCCGCAATTCGCCGTGGCCGCCCCTATCCCCGGATCTAAGTGGTGGGATCGTTACAAGGGCGACGTTCCCTGGCAGGACTTCCCCGAAGCTTACAGCACGGTGGCCAGTGCCTTTCTGCCGGTGATGCCCGACTGTTCGGTGAGCTTTGAGGAGCTGATCGAGCTGTACCGAACGTACCTGCCGCGTCTCGGGAGCATGAAGCGGATTCTGGGGCGCTTCTTCCATTGGGTGCGCCGGGGGCAGATGGATACGGCCTTCGCCCTCATGGGCATGTCCTTTGGCACCCGGGAGTATTTCAAGCGTTTCAGCAACCTGGACCGGATCTTCGACTTCGGGAACGGGCAGTGGCTGATTCGCTCCCGTGATGAAAACCGCCTCCCCCCCATTCCCCCACTGCCCTCGGGGCCGGCAGCCGCACGCCAGGCCAGGTGCCTGGACGGCCGACACGCGAACACCTTGGTCGGGGAGGGTCCCTCATGAGAAGGAAATCGTCCCGAAAGCGATTAGTCCTCATCAATCCCAACGTGGAAGAGCTTTGCTATTTCTACGCGGGCGAAAGCAAAGGGGTCGTCGAGCCCCTGTGGGCGGGGATCGTGGCAGCCCTCACCCCGGAGGAGGAATGGGAGGTCCAGTTCATCCACGAGGGGATGAAAAAGCTCGATTTCAGCCCGGCGGACCTGGTGGGCATCACCACCTTCTCGGTCAACGCCGAGCGGGCGTACCGGATCGCCGGGGTCTACCGGCAAAAAGGCATTCCCGTGGTCATCGGCGGAGTCCATGCCTCCATCGTTCCCGAGGAAGCCGCGAGATACTGCGATGCGGTGGTGGTGGGGGACGCCGAGGAGACCTGGCCCCAACTCCTGGACGACTTCCGGAACGGCGGCCTCAAACGATTCTACCATGCCGAAGCCCCCAGGGGCGAACTTCGGACCCGGCCACGCCGCGACATCTTCAGGGGGTACATGAGCGCCGCCGTTCAATTCAGCCGGGGATGCACCGGGACGTGCGCGTTCTGCTCCATTCCGGCCCTCGAGCGCAAGGGCATCCGTTACCGCAGCATCGATGTCGTGTTGGACGATATCTCCTCCATCCGCAAGCGCTACTTTTTCTTCGTGGACGACAACCTGACCGGCATGGGCCCCCGGCAGAACGAGCGGGCCCTCGATCTCTTCAAGGCCATGGTCAAGCGAGGGTTGCGCAAGCGGTTCATCGCCGAAGCCTCCATCAATCTCTACGAGAATGACGAACTCCTCTACTGGATGAACCGGGCCGGCTGTTTCATGTGTCTCATCGGCTTCGAGGACATCGACGCAGGCAGGCTGGCGGACCTCAACAAACGTCACAACCTGAAGGTGGACTATCGGGAGGCCATCCGGAGATTTCACGAGCACAACATGTCCATCTACGGCTCCTTCATCGTGGGGCTGCCGGGGCAGACTCCGGACGATGTCCGTGCCACCATCGATTTCTGCGTCGAAGCCGGAGTGGATTATCCCTTTCTGAGTCTCGCTTCTCTGCTTCCAGGATCCAAGTGGTGGGAGCACTACATCGATCAGGTCCCCTTCGGGAGGGACTTGCCCCGGCGTTACGCCAACCTTTGCGGAAGCTATCTCCCCGTGGTTCCCAACCCGTCCTTTCCCGTCGAGGAGTGGCCTCAGGTCTTCCGCGAAGCGGCCCGCAAGCTTTCCAACTATGGCCGACTCTCATCCATATTCTATCGGTGGGCCCGCAAGGGCGATTTCGACAACGCATTTTCGCTGCTTGGCATGGGACGTGGTCTCAAGGTGTTCTACAGCCGACTGGCCAAAGCCGGCGAAGTGATCGATCCTGAAACCGGCAGATTCTTGCGGAAAACCCGGTTGACCCCCTTGCCGGAGCTGCAGGACCCCGCCGGGACGGATGGATCGAGCTCGCGGATGCCGTAATGCACTACGATTCCTTCCATTCGCACAAATGGGTCGATGTCTTTCGCCGGGCCCTCAAGGAACGGAGCACGGTCTCCGGTACACTTACCCACGACCTCCATCGACTTCGGCTTTGGCTCGAAGGACTGCTGTTCGGTCGGCGGTCCCCCGACCGCGATCCCTTGCCCAGCCTCAACCTGGCCCTGTGCTATTGGCTCACCATGCAGCGCAAGATGCTTTGGGCCGAAGACCTGCTGAGGCGCAACATGCCCCCCCTGGATGCCGAAGGCGAGCGCTTCGTCGCCGAGAGAGCTTCAGCCTTTCTGGACGATTTCATTTGCGACGCCATGGCCTGGTGCGAGCGCATCTCGGAGAAACGGCTTCGGTGCCTCATCGACGGCTTCCGGTGGCAGGGGGACCCTCTCCAATGCTGGTATCGGCTGTGGGAGCGGACCACCCGGCTGTGGCCCTCCCTCGATGGGCGCCTGGCCCGGGAGCTGGTGCTGGACTGGGTGTGCGAGGGGATTCAGGCGCGCCTGGGCCAGGAGTACCTGACCCTCCGCACGGCGCTCCTCTGCCTGCACTACATCCGGCAAGGCCGCAGAGACGAGCTCATGGCCACCACTGCGAGGGTCCGGGAGGAATTCGGGTGGGGAATCCTGACGATGCCCCCCATCGGGGCCAGATGCCGAGGCCCATGGGGAATGCGGGCCGATCACGACTTCAAGCTGGTGGGGTCCAGCGTACCGCCGCGTCCCGTGGACATCGGCCGGTTCCTTATCGCCCTTGCCACGGCGCGCCCCGTCCGCTTCCGCATGGTCGTCTACAACTGCCCCATCTTTGAGGCCTATCGGTTGGTCGAGCAGCGTCATGGGGAACGCGTGGGGCTTGCAGATCAGTTCTGCCTCTTATGTGAAGGCCATGCCAGGGTTTCCAGCGAGCTCCGAACGCCGCCCGTCTTCGTCATCGAGAAGGCGGAGATGTCCGAGAGAATCGGCATCAACAGTTACCGCTGCAGCTTCGAGGTGTTGGCGAGGAAGGGACTCGACCTCGATCGCCGCGCCAGGCTCAGGAGGGGAAGGAAGGCGTTTGGACGCTCCAGGTTCGACCTGGAGACGATCTCCTTCAATCCCGTGCCGGAACTTCCGTTCGACAGTGTGCGGTATGAAGACACCGCGTGACCGTCGGTCGGCGAAGTCCCGACATTTCGAAAGGGTTGCCGGACGCTTGCCTTCCCGCTCTGCTCCGGGCGTTCCGAGTCGCCCGCTGCGTTCCCCCACGGGCTGTCCGAAACCCGTTGCGGAGGGGGGAGCCTTCCTCACGGGGGTTGGCAGGAGTGAAAGACTTGAGGCCCGAAACGTCCCGCAGGACCGTGGAATGCGGCAAGGACCTGTGAAAGAGCATCCGTTGCATGTCACCGGCTCTGAATCGGTCGGAATCCTCCGGCACCGCCGTACCGGAATCATGCACTCGAAACCACAAACGTGAAACCTTTTGCGGCAGGAAACATTCCATGGCTTCGCTCGAAACATCCCATCACAGCATGAACTCCAAAGTCGGCTGCCTGGCCGGCGCGGCCGATTCCACGCCTTACCGTGAAAAAATCCGCCACGGGAGGCCCACTTTTCCCGAGCTCCTTCCAGCGGATGACGATGCACTTCACCTCCTCACCAACGGCCTCTATGAGCTTTGCGAGCGCTCCGCACCCGGCGGCACAGAGCTGGCCCTGTACGTACATGTCCCCTTTTGTGACGCCATCTGCTCGTTTTGCCTGTTTGACCGCGTGCCCCGTCATCAGTCGGGCATCGACTGGTACCTCGCGGCCCTCCGGAAGGAGATCCTCTACACCTCCTCCAGGCCTTACGCCCGTAACCGGCCCGTCACCGCCGTCTATATCGGCGGCGGAACCCCCTCCTGCCTCGGCGAATCCGAACTCATCGGGTTGGTTTGCGATATTTCGGAGCATTTTTCTTTGGACTCTCGGGTGGAATTCACGGTCGAAGGCAGCGCAAGACACATGCACCGTGATCTCGTTATAAGGCTCAATTCCCTTGGGGTGAACCGTATCAGTCTGGGGATCCAAACGTTCGACCCGGCTCTGCGACGTCACTTGTCTCCCAATGAAAGCCACGTGGACGCCGGAGACGTGATTCAGGAGATCCATGACGCCGGGTGCGCCAACGTGGACATCGATCTCATCTACGGCTTCCCCGAACAGACTCTGGAAATGTGGATCCGTGACATTGAGCTGGCCATCGAGCTCGGTTTGGAGAGTGTCTCGGTCTTCGACCTGATTATCCACCCACAAACCCCCCTCGGAAAGGGCATCCTGGCCGGAGAGGTGCGGGGCATGCCCACCACCTCGGATCGGATCCGGATGCTTCAGGCCGCGCGGGAATTGTTCCTCGAGGCGGGCTACCGCCAGCAGCATCTCTACCACTTCGTGCGCCCCGGCTTCGAAAACCGGTACCTGGAGGCGCGATTCAAGACCCAAAACGATTCCCTGGCCCTCGGCAACACCTCCGAGGGACGCATCGACGGTTTCCTGTTCCGCAACCCCGCCTCCTGGGAGGACTACCTGGCCCGCATGGAGTGCCATTGCATGCCGCCTATGGCCCAGTGTCTCAAGTTGGAGGGGCACCTGCGCGTGCTGCACTACATCATCAAATCTTTGGAACTGCTCGGTGTCGACAGGGCAGAGTGCCGGACGCTTTTCGGCATCGATCCCCTCGACGCCTTTCGATCCACATTTGAAGGCCTGATGGAGCGGGATCTCGTTCGCCAGGAAGGCGACGTGCTGCAGCTCACCCCCCTCGGCACCCTGTGGGGCTGGAACGTCATCGCCGAATTCTACACGGAGGTCCCGAAACAAGCATGAACGCGCATTCCCCTACCCCGTCACCGGCCCGCCTGATGATGCTGGAATGGCATCTCACCAAGCGCTGCAACCTGCGGTGTGGCTTCTGCTACATCGATTATGCCCCGGAAGACGAGCTTTCGGATCGGGAGTGCTCCGACCTCATGGATGCCTTCATCCGTATGAAGGTTCCCGGGATCATCTTCAGCGGCGGAGAGCCTCTGCTGCGAAAACCCCTCCTGCTGGATCTTGTGGCCCGCGGTAAAGCCCACAACATGCGTTGCGTTCTGGCCACCAACGGCGTCCTTTTGGACATGCCGACCCTGAGTCAGCTGAAGGAGGCGGGCGTTTTCATCATCGGCATGAGCATCGATGCGGCGGCGCCCGAACTTCACAACGCACTGCGGGGAAGCGACGAGGCCTATGACGGCGTCATTCGCGCCATACGCCTTTGCGTCGAAGCGGGAGTGCCGGTGCAGGTTCAGACGGTGGCGAGCCGCCGGAACTGGCAGGAGGTGCCTGCCATTGTCGGGCTGTGCCGTCAGTTGGGTGTGAGCAAGTATCTCGTTCTCGATTTCGTTCCGACGGGCAGGGGGGCTTCTTTCGATGAGGCGCTTTCGCCGTCGCAGCGCGAGCAACTGCTGGATTTTGTCTATCACGCGGGCAAGGTGATGGAGGGCCGGCTGGCCCTGGAATACGTGGAGCCTTACTGGCAGCGCAAGCTCTGCCAGATGGAACCCGAAACGGGCCGTCCTCTGAGGCAGCGTTTCTTTCAGGGCGGAACCTGCATGGGCGGCAATGCCTTTCTGGCCGTCATGCCCCAAGGAGACGTCTACCCCTGTCCACGGCTGGGCCTTGCCGCTGGGAACGTCCGGATGCAACCCTTTTCCGAGATTTGGGAAACCTCACCTCTCCTGCGCTCCATGCGGTCCACGGAAGGACTCAAGGGCGAGTGCCGAACCTGCGAATACCGAGACACACTGTGCGACGGCTGTCGGGCGAGAGCTTACCAGGCCACGGGGGATTACCTGGCACCGGACCCCGCCTGCATCAAGCTCACTGGACGAGGAGGGGCGGTGCCATGCGGGTCCTGCTGATCTCCTCGAACCAAACCCGAAGCCTCATCCCGGTGCCTCCCATCGGCATCGCCTACCTGGCTTCGGCCGTCAAGGCCCGGGGGCATGATTTCCGTGTGGTGGACCTCTGCTTTTCCGTGGACCCCGAGATGGACCTCAGCCGGGAGCTGGCCGCCTTCCAGCCCGACCTGATAGGCATCTCGGTGCGTAACTTCGCGTTCAACAAGATGCGCAAATCGGAGCTCATGCTGGCCCGCGAGATGGCCGTCATCTGTCGGGACCTCCGTCCCGGGGCGGAAGTGATTCTGGGCGGGGCGGGCTTTTCGTACGATCCTTCGGGATGTCTGCGGTACTGCGGCCTTCAATACGGCATCGTGGGCGACGGAGAAATAGCGCTCCTCGCGGTCCTCGATCGGATGGCGGACGGCGTGGAGATCGGCGATGTGCCGGGCGTGGTGGAGGCCGTCGACAATGGGCCGAGCTCCTGCGCTCCGGTGGACGACTTGGACGCCTATCCCCTGACGGATATAGGCTTCTACGACAAGGCCTATCTCGGGTGGGCCATGGCCCGCAGTCCCTACCCATCCATGAAGGTGTTCAACATTCAGACCCGCAGGGGCTGTCCCAACCGATGCCTCAACTGCAAGGTGTCCGATTACGCGGGAAGCCGCCTGCGGCGCAAGTCTCCCCGGCTTGTCGTGGAAGAGCTGGACCTGCTGCACAACACGTGGGGGGCCGATCGATTCTTCCTCGTGGACGATCTTTTCAACCAGGACCTGGAACACCTGGCGAGTCTATGCGGCGCCCTCGTCCGCATGAAGTGGAGTCCGCGCTGGTCCTGCATCACGTGCAACAATTTCGAGAACATTACACCGGACGTCCTGGGCCTCATGAAGGAAGCCGGCTGCGAGGCGGTGATTCTGGACAGCACCACGGCCGCCGACCGCATGCTGCAGGTGGTCGGGAAGACCTTCACCTCGGAGGACCTGACCAAGGCCGCCGAAGCGGTTGCGGCTGCGGGCCTTTCGCCCTTCTTTCACCTGACCATCGGGTTTCCGGGCGAGACCGCCGAGACCGCCCGCGAATCCCTGCGGATCATGGAACGGCTCGGAGCCCGAACCCTGCCCGTCATCCTGGGCACGGCGGTGTACCCCGGTACCCGCCTGGACATGCTGACGGCCGGACAACGGATCCCCTGTGCTAACCCCGGGACTCCTGACCTGTACATCTCACCCGACCTGGATCCCGCCGAGCTGGGTCACATGTTGTGGGAATACCGGCAGCGCCACCCGGACTGGTTTTTCGGGAGCGTCTTCAGCGCCGCCCAGGACTGGATCAACGAAAACCTTTACGGAGGTGCCTATGGAACCGGCAAGAGCCTTCTACTACCGTGACAAGCTCCTCAAGGTCATCGAGGCAGGCAATCCCTACAAGGTCGCCTGGCAGGTGACACGGCGCTGCAACCTGCGCTGCAAGCAGTGTTACGCCGATGCCCAGACCGAACCGGGGGCCGCCGAAAACGAAATGACTCTGGACGAAGGCAAGCGGCTCATGGATGACTTGGCCTCCATGGGAGAGTGCTCCCTGGTCTTGACGGGGGGTGAGCCTCTGCTCCGGGAGGAAATCTTTGAAATCACCGATTACGCTGCCCGCAAGGGCCTGTCGCCGAAGATCGCCACCAACGGCACCCTCGTGACAAAGGACGTGGCCAGGAGGCTCAAGGATGCGGGAGCTTTCCAGGTTCACGTGAGCCTCGACGGACCGGACGCCCCGAGCCATGAAACCATCCGCAGGGTGGCGGGGGCCTTCGAGCGCACCCTGGAAGGAATCCGGCATCTGCAGCAGGCAGGGCTTCCCGTCATCGTGGGCATCACCATCATGCGCTCCAATTACGACCAGGTGATTCCGACACTCCGACTGGCCGCCGACCTGAAGGCGACGGTCTTCACGTTCAATGACATGGAGCCTTGCGGACGGGGAGCTTGCGAGCAGCAGAGCGAGGACATCACGCCGGAGGAGCGTGAGGACCTCTACCAGCGGATCCACGCCGAGTCCGTTCGGTTGAAAGACCGCATCTATGTGGACAAGTTCGATCCCGGCATGTGGCACCGGGTTCGCCTCCAGAATGCCCATGACGAGGCCCAGCGCGAGGCTCTCCTGTCCCTGGGCGAAGCCATGGGCGGCTGTCCTGCGGGGCGATGGGTCTGCCTCATCTCCTCGGTGGGAGAGGTGCGGCCCTGCGCCTTTTTCCCCATGGTCGTGGGGAATGTGCGCGAGCAGAGCATCACGACCATCTGGAAGGACGCGCCGGTCCTCCAGACCCTCCGGGATGCGGGGAATATCCACGGTGCCTGCCGCCGCTGCGAGCATTTCACCATTTGCCGGGGATGCCGATCCCGGGCCTACTACTACGGCGGCGATTATTTGGGGCCCGATCCCGGCTGTGTCATCGCCCGGCAAATCCAACAGGACGCGGCCGAGTGAACGATAGGGTGCATTGGGGCGGGAACCAACGCCTCAGTTCCCTGAGGACGCCGGATGCGGCCACCGTAGGACACCGAAGACCTGACGGCTTTGGAGACAGGAATCGAACGACCACAACCTTTGAGCACAAGAGCCCCAACCCCGGTGAAAAGGAGTCGAATGAAGATGGAAAGGAGCCTGGGGGCTCCCGGCCCCAACAAAATGATCCACTGGCAACTGATGGCCCGAAGAGGAGCCGCCGAAATCATGAAACGAGCCGCCGAAGAGGGCCGTGACCTCACGCAGGCGGAACAGGGAAAGGTACGCATGATGGGCTACTTCAGCCACATCGGGACCCTCATCACCTCGAACCCCGAAGGGGTCCTCAATTCCGCGTCCAAGGGGGTGCTCATGTTGCCAAGTCCGCAATGGCTCGAGTGGGCCGTCGAGCGGCTCGGCGACATCCTGGAAAAGCAGTATGGGACGCGGGACCACACGGGAGCCCCCCAGCGGCCTTCCAAAGAAGTCTGGGATGCCGCGGCCAACGACCGGGCCCAGTTCCTCCTTGACCTCTACCAGCCCGAACGCATTCATCCGGGGGCGTTCGGGGTACTCGAAATCTTCCAGCAACGCACTTATGAAAACATTCGGGCAAACCCTGTCTGCGCCCTTCACTTCTCGGGGATGTCCGGCGAAAGGGGTCGGGGCTACCAGTCCTTCCAGGTCAACTGCCGGGCCGAGATCGTCACCGAAGGTCTCGAACTCCGCTTCATGAAGGACATCAAGCTCATGATGGACTACTACGGGAGCCACGTTCCCCAGGCGGCCTACGGGTGCGGGTACATCCTGAACGTGGAAAGCGTCCTCGACAAGGCGCCGTTCCCCCAGGTGGCGGGGCGGCATTTGAACGAGGGACATTCCGGCGGCCATGGCCATCCCCATGGCCCACACCCCACGACCCCGGGAGGACTCCGTCATGACTGACGCTTGTCCCCAATGTATTTTCGTGATGCGCCTCCTTCAAATGGAAGAGCCGGCACCGGCAGACCCCGAGGAGGGGATCTTCTGCCAATACGAGGGCGCCGCCGACCGGCGGGGGTGCGGCTACGAATGCCCCCGTTGCGGCCGACTCTGGTGGGAACTCGATTGCCGGGAAGACCTCAGCTGCCTTCTCACCGGTTCCGTCTGCAACGCGCGCTGATCGCAGGCCCGCGCCCTCCCTGCGACAGTCGGAATCCTGAGTCTCTCAAGCCTTGGACCCTGGCTTTCGCCGGGGTGACGACGAGTTGCGGTTTTGGATGATGCAGCATGGAAATCGTTTCCCATGCTCGCAGGGGAACACCGCGGACGCTCATGCGCGTCAAGATGGGCCCATCTCAAATTCCCCTCTTCAGGGATAAAAGGGGGTGTAACGGTCTGCAACTGCCATGGAAATCGGTTTCCATCCCTGGGGGTGGAACGGCCTTCCATGGGAGTTACGATGAGTGGGGTCATCTTGTTGTGCGGAGCCGCACTCAGTGAGACCATCCCCTCTCCCCGGACAGGGGGACAAGGCGAATTCGAGACGCAAACCCCCACTCAGAAATGGAGCGTGACCCAGGCAAGGACGGAGTTGGGGGGGCGTGTGTTCAGATCAGCTGCGGGGGAGAGATCGAAGCCACCGAATTCAGTGCCCGGCCCCCCCCAGAAAAGGGTCGCGGCCAGGTGTACCTGAACGTTTTCGCGTGCATCCCAGACCAGGTAAGGCTGGACGATGCCGCTCGGGTCCTGCAGGTTCGTGATGGTGGTGAGATAGACGTTGACCAGAGGGTGAAGCTCCACTCGAAGGGTTGTGTCCAGATAAAGGCGGCCGAGGACGAAGAGCTCCCCCCGTTCGAGCCGCTCCGCCAGAGGATCCTTGGAAAGTGCCGCTCCATAATCCCCAGGCCCTACCCCAACGCCGCTGTAATAAGCTTCCACCCACCCGTAGCAGTTGAGCCCTTGCCAGGTCCAGCCATAATCGACATTGGCCGCCAGGCTCACAAAGTCCGAATACTCCTCGCCGGCCAAAGCATTGTAGAGCATGTTGACGCGCCAGACGGCTCCTCCGGCTTGCATCGTCGCACCCACTCCCGCCACCGCATCATCAAAGTGCTTGCCCGCCAACACCGTCAGGTCGGATTCGCCTGACTCGAAGCCCCGATGGTACTTCCCGGCCAGGGAAGTCTGGTTCCAGCGCAAGTCCCCGCTCACGGGGTGACGCCTTGGAACCAGGAGCAGATGGCCGTCCCCATATCGTTCCCCGGGCGTCAGCTGCAGCGACAGGCCATCCTCTCCCTGCTTGTATTCACGGTCCAGGGTCGTCGGCGCAAAGGGAGTGAAGAGATCGAAGGGGTTGAAAAGCATGCCGTTGCCCCAGGTGATGGCCTGTCGGCCCACGGTCACGCGGCCCCATTTTCCCTCGTGAGTGGCGCAGAGGCGATCGAAACGGTTCACGAAGACCAGGGACTCTCCGGGCTCCCATGTCCAGGTCAGGTCCATGGCCCTTCGCCCGTCGTCGGGGATGACCGATGATCCGCCGGCAAAGAGGGAGGCCGAGGTCCCCGGACTGCGGCGGGCCGCACCCTCGGCTTCGATGCCTCTCGATGCGGACTCTCCGCCCAGAATGAGACTTTCGGTGTGAGCTTCCAGCCGCAGGCGATCCCAAAGATTAAAGCTGCCCTTGAGACGCAGCTCCACCCCCCCATCCCACTGCGTCTCGACGCCGTTCACCGCCGTGGCGCTTTCCGCGTGGGGCCACGAGGCGGAAAGCCGTTGCTTGAGGTGTCCGCCCCATTCCCACTGGAACCACGGCTTTTCGAAAAAAGAAGTTTCACCGGTATCCGATTCCGGTTCGATGGCGACGGCGTAAGAGCAGTCGAGCAGGATCCACAGGATCAGAAGGGCTACGCCGAAGAACGGTCGCCCAGCATATCCACATTTCCAGTCAGCACTCACGATGACAATCGTCCGCTCTAGCTCGGTACGAGGGGCATGCTGAGGTAATCTCCACTCGGCGCCCCCCCCTCTCCTCCCGCCCTCTCCGCGGGTGCCGGGGAGAGGCGCTGCGAAACCGCGCTGCCGTCCTGAGGGGCGCCAAGCCCCTCGATCGACGCAAACGCCTGAGGGCAACGGTGCTCGAAACGGGGACTCGTCGATCCATCTCCACTACCGCATCGATGTCTACAGTCCGCCGGACGACCATGAACCGAAGACGGACCAGGCATATCCAGAGGGGGCGCGTCGTTCGACCAAGGGCAAGGTTCCGGGAAGGTTCAGATCAGCTCGCGGGAAAGGTCCCTCTGGCCTCAGTTCTCCACACGTTTGACGACGGCGGGGCCCACCCCTTGCATGCCGCCGGCAGCTTCCGGTCCCTCTTTTGTCAATGCCGTTTGGAATCGGCCGAATAGGAATTCGGAACCTGCAAGGAGACATCCACGATGTGGCCGTCCCTCAGGTGGATGATGCGCTGGGCGCACTCCATCACCATGCGGTCATGAGTCGAGAAGACGAAGGTCATGCCCTTGCGCTCATTGAGATCTTTCATAAGACTCAGGAGTCCCTCACCCGTCCCCGAATCGAGGTTCGCCGTGGGTTCATCGGCCAGGACAATGGCGGGTTGAGACACGATGGCCCGGGCCACGGCAACGCGCTGCTGCTGCCCTCCGGACATCTCGGACGGCCTGCGGTGCAGCAGACCCCCGAGGCCCAGGTCTTCGAGGACGGCCCGGGACCGCTCCAATCGCTCCGATGCCCGCACCCCTTGAAGCATCATGATAAACTCGACGTTCTCGAGGGCGGTGAGCACGGGAATGAGATTGTAAGACTGAAAAATGAAACCTATTTTGCGCAGCCGTACCTCCGAAAGACGTGTCTGGCCAAGGCGGGTGATTTCCTCGCCGTCCACACGGATGGAGCCCGCCGAGATCGTATCCAGCCCGCCGATGAGATTCAGCAGGGTGGTTTTTCCCGACCCCGAAGGGCCGGCAAGGGCGATGAAATCGCCGCTCCCCACCACCAGGTCCACACCTCGCAGGGCCGTAACCTCGATCTTCCCCTGGACATAGCGCTTCCAAACCCCGCGGCACTCCACAATGGGCGCATCATCTTCGTGCATGGGATCCCTTCAATTCCGTCTC
>Ga0073932_1005568_pt1 | contig 13566 bp, 11 predicted proteins | sample DewCreD2012metaG_FD_76967 | JGI IMG/M metagenome (GOLD analysis project Ga0073932, IMG submission 76967) | Hot spring sediment bacterial and archeal communities from British Columbia, Canada, to study Microbial Dark Matter (Phase II) - Dewar... ... | reverse complement strand
GCGCGCCCGGCACATCGAAAGCGCCGCCAAAGACGCGCCCGAGACCGTCAACGGAGAACTTGATAACCCGCGCCCGGAGAGCCAACATGCGCGTGAGGTTGACGCATGAAGAAGACGCTCCGGGATCGGATTGCCGCCTTCGCCTCGATGAACCCGTCCACCTTGCGGGAAGAGCGTCGCAAGGTATTTGGCAGAGCGGCGTTCCATTCGCAGCGGCGCCCGTCCTACGGGATCACACGGCAATCGGGGGCAGGCGAGGATGGTCGGACCCCGATCGCAGTCTGCGGCGAGGCGTGCGGCTCGGCGCAATCTTCGCTGCGGCGGAACCTGGGTATCCGCACCGTCAGCAGGGGATGCGCTGGTCTGCCCGCCGAGAGAAGGGCGGTGGCGAGGATGAACCCGGCCGTTGGCCGAATCTGGCCGCGCGGAACCTTGTCCCGCAGCCATGATCCTGTCGACTCGAAGTTTCACGGGGGACGCGGCGGTCGGCGTCGGAGCGCTTCGAGGGTGCGCCTCGCGTTCATCGGTTCCCGCCTGGCTGGCGCGCCTCTGACAATGCCCTCGCCCGGGCAGGACCACAGCCTCCTTTCTCACCACCGGCCGGCATCTCATGTCCTGCGAATTCCCAATGACTCTGCAGACAGGCTGTGATGGCTGCGATACATGGGCCAAAGCAGTCATTCGCTCATTTTTGTGTACCTTTTCCTTGCGACTGCTCCCGCGGCCACGATCGTGTCGGAGCTGCCAATGAATGGAACAAACGGAAGCACGGTTTTCACGGATACGGCAGGTGGTGCATGGACGCCCTTCGGGACGGCGCAGATCAGCACGGCACAGAGCATTGCGGGGGGAGCGTCCGGCCGATTTGCAGGCGATGGATCCTCAGTGCGCAACAACAGCACGACCGCGCTCTACTTCCCCACACAGCCCTTCACCATCGAATTCTGGATCTTTCCGGAAGCCAGCGGCCTGAATCGCACTGGCATGATCTACCTGGCGGGGCGCAGCAACCCGGACGCCGGCCTTGGGTTCGATATCCGGATTCAGGACAGGGAAATTGTCGTCTGGGGGCTCGATGGCTGGTTCGGCGGGATCATGCCTGCCGGAACCCCCTATGTGGAAGCCGACCGCTGGGGGCACGTCGCTCTTTCCGTCACTCCGACCGAGGCTTTCCTGTTTTTCAACGGGGTCCTGCGGGGCAGCTCACCACGATCTGCAATCAGCGACGGTGGCAATGCCTTTGCAATCGGCTACCAGTGGAATTTTGGAGGATGGGCCTTCCAGGGCTACATCGACGAGTTTCGGGTTTAGGACGAAGCGCTCTGGACGGCCGATCGGCCACCCGTCAGTGAGATCCCGGAACCGCTGACGTGGGCGCTGATCGGGGCGGGTATGGGCGGTTGCCTTCTGCGAAGGGCATTCCCATGGCGTGGCTCGCGCCTGCGGCGATTCCCGCGTTGGCAAGGTTCAAACTGAATCCAGAAGGCCGTCTTGCGTGTCGCCCTCGTGTCCCGGCAGCGGTGCGGCTGGATTACCGATTCGAAAGGCCTCCCGGCAGCCCCGGACGAGGACGCTTCAAACCTCGGCGGAGGCCAATCGATCAATCGAACCTTGCAGGTCGGCGGATCGAGCCCGGCGCGAGGCGTGCTTGGCCGCCGGCGGTAAGGATGAATTGCCCAGCCCGGGCAACGGAATGCCCCGGGATTTCAGCCGACACATCTTCCACGCGGCGCTGGCCGGGAGGGTAAAGCCCCTTCCGCTTGCCTGCCGGCACTGACGCCGTGCCCGATCAATCCAGATCGCTGCCGAGGCCGCGTCCGCAGCCCTGGACGCACAGCTTGAGGACCTACTCCGCCAGCGCCAGCATGCGCCGACGGCGGGGGGAGAGGCAGATTGCTCCGTGATCAGCTCCCCGGGTGCGCCAGCAGGAACGTGCCGACGGGGGTTGGAATACGCGGCAACCGATGCGTTGTGATGGGTGGCGGTGTGCGGCTGGACCTCGTCGCGCGAACGTCGTGAATCGGCTGCCTCCAGAAGAGCGAATCGACCTCATGCGGGCCCTTCGCACGCGTTCGGGGAATGCAGGGACGTGAATCCCAGCCCCTTGTCGGTTCACACCCCTGCCGCTTCGCCGCCCCGCTGGATGGTCCGCCCCTTGAGAAAGGTGCCCAGGCGTCCGGGCAGGCAATCCTCCGTCCCGATGGCTCTGTGCTGCCGCATGCTGGCCTTGCACTTGCGTGGCGGCCTTCACTCTGCAGCCTGTCATCTCCCCCGCCACAGTCAGACAGCGGATCTGGCGCGGCAATCGCCCGCCCCATGCTGCCGCCCGGCCGACCCTCGACCGGTCGACGCTCGGCCTCGAGCCCACCCTGGCCTCGCACGGACCGGGAGAGGTGGATCCCCGCGACCCCCGTCGTCCCGCCAGGGGTGTCAGCGGAACCGCACTGCCCGTCGGTGGTCGCACGGGCGCTCGGAGAGAATCCGGAAGCGGCAGCCGGAACGGCGTCCCAGTCGGCCTCGGCGTGCTATCCTGTTCCAGATGTCCCGGAAGGTGAGCTTTGGCTGAATTCGAGATTCTCAGCGAAATCGGGATCCACGCCAGTCCCGAACGCGTCTGGTTCATCTTGACTGACTTCCCGGCCTATCCCCAGTGGAACCCGTTTGTACGGCGTATCGAAGGAGAGCTGCGGGTGGGCGCGAAACTGACGGTGTCGATCCAGCCTGAAGGCGGAAAAGCCATGACGTTCCGTCCCGTTTTGCTCGCGGCGACCCCCGGCAGAGAGCTGCGGTGGAAGGGGCAGGTGCTTTTGCCGGGGCTGTTCGATGGCGAGCACTTTTTCCGCGTCACGCCACTCGGCCCGGACCGGTGTCGGCTCGTTCATGGAGAGAAGTTTTCCGGGCTTCTCGTCCCTCTGTTCCGATCGAGTCTGGATTCGGAGACCAGAGCCGGCTTCCATGCGATGAACCAGGCGTTGAGGGATCGGGCGGAGAGGCAGCACTAAGGCTGGAAATCCTCCCGGATCGGGCAAGGCTCGTGGCTGCGAAAGGTGTCCGTTGGCCTGTCCTGACCCTTCAGACTCTCGGTGGCGGATCTGACAGGTCGCTCCGGGTGAAGGGCTCAGGGAGCAGGTCAGATGGGCTGGGGGACTTCTGGGCGAGCGCAGCCCGGCCGCAGAGGCGCCCGGGACGCCAGATCCCGGCTCCCCTGGGAGAGGCCGGGTCGGCCGACTTCCCGATGGATGCTTGTCACGGCGGGATTTCCCGTGCCTGACGCAAGGGGTTGTTCCGTGGCGTGGGGCGCGGAGGCTCTGCCTGCCGGACCCACGACCTGCCATCGGAAACCAGCTCTCACCCCTTCGGTCTGAAGGCAGCACACCAACTCCTGGCGAGCATGGCGCCTGCCGGCCGTGGGAGCGGAAGCCTGGGCGCGCTGGCTGGGGAACTCCGCCGGTCCGTGGAGATCAGGCAGACGGGGCCCCACCACCAGGAGGGCCCGGGCCGCCGTGGTCCGGGGATCACGCGGCCCGGGTAGAGCGCCGGCTTGCCGAGGCGTTTACAGAGGGGTGCTCTTCGTCTTGATCACCAGTCCCGCCGGCCAGGGCTCCGTCTGAATGATCTTCACGGCTGCGTCGGCAAGCCTCTGGCGGGTTTGCGCGGAGGCATCCGGCGGCGCTGCCACCAGTACCAAAACCCTCGGGAGGGGAGTCGGGAGGGGACCGCGAGGGGGGCCGGTCATGCGAAGATCCGGCTCCGGATACCAACTCAGCTCGACCTTTTCAAAACAGAGCATGCACAGGCAGAACGGCCCAAATTTCTTGTCGTTCAGCAGGGTGCAGAAGCATGAAACCCCGTGGCCATGCTGGTCGCATCCGCATCCGGGCGGCGGACATGCGATGGGTTTGTTGCCTGCCGAGGAAGGCGCTGCCGTAATTGCCAGAAAGCTGACCCGCCTGTTGCCCCTCAGCCCTGACTCGATCCTCTGAAGAAGGCCGGTGTCGCCAATGGGGGCGGCCTGGCGTGCAGCATCGGCCTTGGTCAGCTTTGCGCCAGAAGCGATCTGATCGACAATCCCCTGAGCCGCAGCCTCCATCCGCTGCACGTCCGCCGGGCTGTAAACATTTTCCGGGTAGACGATCAGCGCCCGGATATCTGTCTTTTCGATGCCTTGGGCCGCCGCGGCTTGGCCCTCTGCGGGTGCGGGGAGAATCCGCTCACGCCGCGCGCCCTCCTGTCCCGCAGCAATGGAAATGGTCAGCAAAAGAGAAGCAGTGAAGATACGTCGCATCGCTTGCATCCCTCTCGCATAGAGATATACGGAATCTTTGGCGTTCTTTCAACTTCTCCCGTGCGGCGGGTCGGGGTATCGTCTGGCATGCGCCCCGCTTTGACGGCGTGCCGCGCGAGCTCTGCCCCAAACCGTCCGTTGCCCGGGTTCCACAAACCTGGCGGCATCGCTGTCGCCGTGCCATGCTGATCTCCGTCAAGGAAGAGAATCCCCGTCCGGAGCGGTTTTCAGGTGGGCAACACTTCCGAGAGTCCTGGCGCCTACCCGGCGGTTTGAGCGCATTGGCCTCTCTCAACCCTCCAAACTCCCCTTTGACAGGTTGCTGTTTGTTGACAGGCTGGTTGAGCGCGCAGCCCGGTTGGACACTTTCGAACTCGCGTGAGTATCTATTGACAGAGCACCGGGCAGCGCGCGTGGCTGCCAAGCGGAAGCCGTTGTGGGCGCCGAACCTCAAGGAGCGGCACACCCGTGGACTTCCGCGACCGAACCACCGACGCGGCGCTGGCCGAAATCGCCAGGCTTCTCTCGATTGCCTACGTGCGCTACCGGCGCGCCCGGCGCATCGAAAGCGCCGCCAAAGACGCGCCCGAGACCGTCAACGGAGAACTTGATAACCCGCGCCCGGAGAGCCAACATGCGCGTGAGGTTGACGCATGAAGAAGACGCTCCGGGATCGGATCGCCGCGCTCGCCGCGATGAACGTGCCGGCGCTGCGCGAAGAGCATCGCAAGGTCTTCGGCAAGGAGCCGGCCAGTTCGCACCGGCGGTTTCTGTTCCGCAAGATCGCCTGGCGATTGCAGGCGGACGAGGAAGGCTGGGCTCTCAACGCGGTCCACGAGTTGGCGCGCGCCATTGCGCGGAACTCGCCGCTGCGGAACCGCGTGGTCACCAACGCCAGCAAGCGCAGCGATGGTCTCCCACCTGAGCAGACGGCCGTCGCGACGATTGAGCCCGATCACGATCCGCGGTTGCCCATGCCCGGCGGCTGGATCATGAAGCACTACAAGGGCAGGACCCACGTCGTGCGTGTGCTCGATGACGGGCGCTTCTCCTACGACGACCGGCAGTTCAAGTCGCTCAGTGCGGTTGCCCGGGAGATCACCGGCACCAAGTGGAATGGCCTGCTGTTCTTCGGCCTGACGGAGAAGAAGAATGGCCGCAGTTAACGGAAACCTCACCACGCCGCGCCGGTCGACGGTCCGTTGCGCCATCTACACACGCAAGTCGACCGAGGAAGGACTCGAACAGGAGTTCAACACGCTCGACGCGCAGCGCGACGCGGCCGAAGCCTTCATTCGCAGCCAGCGCGGCGAGGGTTGGGTGGCGCTGGAGGAGCACTACGACGACGGCGGGTTCACGGGCGCAAACATGGACCGTCCCGCATTGCAGAAGCTGCTTCAGGACGTCCGCGACGGGCTGGTCGATTGCGTGATGGTCTACAAGGTGGACCGGCTGACCCGCTCGCTGCTCGACTTCGCGCGGATCATGGAGGTGCACGACAAACACGGCGTCAGGTTCCTCCTGGCGGATCGGGCTTTCGCATCGTCAGGCGAACAGCGCGTGGCGGACATCGAGGGACTCGATGCGCTCGCGCTGCAATCCGAGGGTGATTGCGAGTTCGGCGACAGCGGATTCCATGCGCAGGCCATTCTCATCGGCCAGATCCTCTACCGGGATTATCACGCCAGTGAGGCCGACGGCCAGAAAGGCGTTGCGCCGCACCTGCGGAGTGGCGGCTGTGACGGAGTAGTCTCGAGCGGCGCTTTCCAGATCCTCGCGCCAGAGGAGCTCAGGAGCGGCGCCCGTCTTGCGTCTGGCCAACCCGCCGCGGCCAGCCTGAGGGCCTTTCCGGTCGCCCATCAGGCTCTCTCTGAAGCGCCCGGAGCCGCTTGCTTGCCCGTGGGCAAGCTGACTCTCCCCCTCTCGATTCAGTGTCCAGGAAAATCGTGGGACGGGGGAGGATTCCCTCCCGCCGCCCCCTCCTCCTGCAGTCGGCGAGGCGATGGGGCTGCCGGCCGCGCTCCTCCCCCGCAACCTTTCACTTCTTCACCAAATATCCGATCAGCGAAACGTATCTCGAGTTGGCGCTATACGAGTTGTCCACGTTTCCCCCGGGAAGTTCAATTGTGGGGACGTAATCCGTGTAAAGCTTCACCGGCGAGCAGTAAACAAGCGTCTGAAGCACCCCATTCGTATAACCGCCCCGGAGCGCGGGGACGCTCAGATACGAATATGTGGAATCGATTCTCCCCTCCACATAAATGCGCGGTTCACTCGAGGGAGCGTTCGGCCGCAAAGCTCCGCTTACCGTCTCGACCACAAACCGCATTCCCGCCGGGATAGTCTGTTGCGTGGCGCACTCCTGATTCTGGCACGTGTAATAGAGGCTGAACGCCGTCCTCGCCGGATTCTCCACGTCCCGCACGGGGGTTGAGAACTGTGCCGAAGCCACTACCGGCGCCAGCAGCGCCGCCAGAAGGGTCATCGCTATTTTCATCAATCGTTTTCCTTTCCAATGTTCTGTTTTCGTCTGATCCATAGAAGCCCAAGCACGCCGATTCCGGCGAGCCATATCGTTGCCGGTTCCGGCACCGCTCCGCCCGGGACCTCCTCCGGCCCCAGGGAGAGCGATGCCAGCAGATACCCGTATCCCGTGCCCGTGGCCGCCACTGGAACGGGACCCGTGCTGATGTCATAGAGCGTTCCAGCGGCGTTCCCGTCGGACCCGACCGCCCAATACACTCCGGTCAGCGGGTCGATCGCCAGTCCGCCATAAAACCCGAAGCCCAGCGCCTTCACTGGAATTGCGCTCTGTGCGCCGAAATCAATCCGCATCAAGGTCGACTCGCCGAGCACGTCGTTCTGAATTGCGTACAGCGTGCTGTCCGCCGGGTTCCAGGCCAACCCGCCATTGAACCCCTGCCCCAACCCGAACAACGGTTGGACGACAGCGCCGGGCAGGTCGAAACTCACTAGCGTCGAATCCCCGAAGCCGTCGTTCACCAGGCCGTACAACTCGCTCCCCGTGTACGCCAGTCCCCCGGCCGTTCCGTACCCGAAGCCTGGAATCAGCACGTCCGGCCCGGTCGACAGCGTCAGGGATACCAGCGACAGGAGTCCGTATGGATCGCTCTCGTACGCGAAGAACCGGTTGCCCGCCGCATCCCACGCCAGCCCGCCTCCATATCCTACAGAGCCGTCCCCGAGCGATCGAATCTCTGTCACAGGACCGTTCGGCGCACTGACCGCCACCAGCGTCTGCGGCGCGGCATACTCGTCCGCCCGGATCCCGTACAGGATCGGACTCGCCACGCCCTCTGCCGCCCCCAGCGCCAATATCGCCAGCGCCAGTCCCGCCCGCTTCACCGCTGCCGCCAGCCATCCGCGCGGCGTGAGTCTGTCTTCACCTGGGTTGTTAGCGATCATACCGGGGTCTCTCCGTTGGTGCCTTGCGGCGTTTATGACGGCCACATTCGCACAAGCGGATTTCCCGCGCGGTTTCGATCAAGCCGCTGTTATTTTTTCGCGAGCGCCCGCACCGCCTCCAACCGAGGACTCAGGCGGTACTCCGGCCACCGGGCCACCACCTGCTCCAACTGCTCCTGCACACCGGGTTCTGTGTCTCCCCACGCTCTGGCCTGCGCCAGATTCAGGCCCTGCGCGAAAAGGTGCTCGCGAACATTCATCGAGGCGTCCGCCAGCGCCGTCGCCCTCTGTTCGCGCGCCGCCCGGAGCAGCGTCAGCGCCGCCGCCCGCCTGCCTGCTTCAAATTCAAACCAGGCCCGCATCTCCAGCAGCGCCGCCGTCGCCAGGCCCTTCCCCGACGCCGCTTCCAGGGCTCTCCTCGCGCCGCTGGTCTTTCCCATGCGCCAGGCCCGTTCCGCCAGGGCCATCTCGAGTTCCGCGCGCCCGTCCCGGTTCGCACCGATCAGGGATCGGACTTTTCTCACGGCCTCCTCCGGCAAGTCCTTTCCACATGCCGCCCGCACCCGCAGCCAGTCCAGCCCCACGCCCGCCAGCACCGGCGTCCTCCGCGGCTCGTCGGGCAGAGACAGCGCCCACGCTTTCCCGAAATAGCTCTCTGCCTCGCAAGTGCGGCCTAATCCCAGCGCCCCTGGCCTCCCAAGGCCCGTCCCCAGTTCGGAATTCAGCAGCGCCTCCCGTCTGCGGAATGCTGCATCCTGCCCAAACTTCTCCCGCTCTGTTTCGACCACGCGCAGCCCCTCGCGCGCCATGGCCACCGCTTCCTCCGTCCTGCCGGACAACCGCAGCGTCTTGGCCCGCTCGTAGATCAGGACCATCCGGTAGGCCGGATCCTTCAGCTGCGCCGCGGCATTCAGCGCCAGCCCGTTGTGCCGCAGCGACTCTTCGAATTCCCCTGCGTACAGGTGCTTCCGCGACTGCTGCAGATGCACCGGCACAAACACCTCCGGATCCTCCGGCACCGTCAGCCGCAACGCTTCCTCAAGCGCTGCCGCCGCTCCCTCCTTGTCACCCGACATGGACCGCAGCTCGGACAGCCGCGAGTAGCCCAACGCCATGGATCGCCGCAATTCCCCGTTCTTCTGGCCCCGCCCCCACAGCCGCTTCTCGATCTCCAGCGCCGTCTCGTGGTACTTCGCCGCCAGGTCCCGCCGCCCGAGGTTCGGTATCCGGTGGTATCCCTGTATGTCCGCAATCCGATGATAGGCCAGCGCCACATCCTGCTGAAGCTCCACGTCATCACCCGCTTCTTTCGCCAGGCTATCCAGGTAGTTCAGCGACTCACTCACCATCATCCGCCTCAGGTTCTCGCTGCCCGTCAGTCTGCGCGCTTCGGTGTCGAAGTCTGTCACCACCCGGTTGGCCAGCGCCCGCACCTGTCCGAAACGCCTCTGCGCCCGCTGCCCTTCCCTGACTGTGCTGAACACCCCCGCTGCCCCTGTCACCAGCAGCGCCACTGTCAGCGCCACCGCTGCTCCGTTTCGCTTCACGAATTTCCTGGTCCGGTAGCCCAGCGTGTCGGGGCGCGCCATCACGGTCTGTCCCGCCAGGTAGCGGCGAATATCCAAAGCGAACCAGTCCACGCTGGCGTAGCGCCTCTCCGGCTCCTCCCGCAGCGCCATCGACACGATCCTTTCCAGGTCTCCTGACAACTCCCGCCGCGCCGATCCCGTCCTCCTCTCTCCAGCATCGTTTCCCGCTTCGCCCTTCTTGCGGAGCCGCCGCTCCCCCGTCAACATCTCCAGGAGCACGACTCCCAGCGAGTAGATGTCGCTCGCCATCCCAATCCGCTCCCCGCGAATCTGCTCCGGACTCGCGTAGTCCCGTGTCATCGGACGCCACCCTGTCTCTGTCAGCGGGCCCGATCCCTCTCCGTCCTCCTCTTCCAGCAGCTTCGCAATCCCAAAATCCAGCAGCTTCGGCATTCCGTTGGGCAGGACAAGAATGTTGGACGGCTTCAGGTCGCTGTGCACCACCAGCCGCTGATGTGCGTGCGACACCGCCTCGCAAATCCGCAGGAACAACTCCAGCCGTCCCCGAGTCTCCAATCCCTGCTCCCTGCAATAGGAATCCACCGGCTGCCCGCCGATGAACTCCATCACCAGATAAGGCGCCCCCCGGTGCGTCCCTCCATCCACCAGCCTGGCTATGTAGGGATGGTCCAGCGCGCTCAGGATCCGTCTCTCTCTGCTGAACCGCGCCGCCAGCGCGCTTCCCGCAATCTCCCGCCGCAGCACCTTCACCGCTACCCTTTGCTCGAAATCCTCTCCCTGCCGGACCGCCAGATACACTGCCCCCATCCCCCCTCGCCCAATCCGCTCCAGCAGCAGGTAGGGCCCGATCGACTCCCCTGGCTCCACCTGCTCGTTCAGCAGCGCCAGCGCTCCAGATACCGCCCGTTCAACCAGGTTTTCGCTGAGACCCGCCAGCATCTCCTGCACCGACGCCAACAACTCCGCGTCGCCCGCTGCTTCCCTGTTCAGATACTCCGCCCGAGCTTCCGGCGGAAGATCAGCCGCTGCCTGAAAAATCTCGTCAATGCGCCGCCAGCGCTCAGGACTCAGCTTTGCCATGCTTCCTGCCCAAGCGGAATTGGATCCGCCTTCCGATCACCGCTTCGGGTTTTGCCCCTTCAGGTACTGGTTGAGCCACGCCTCCGCACTGCGCTGTTCCCGCCCCACCGTTGCTACCCCGATTCCCAGCGCCTCCGCAGTCTCCTCGAGTGACATCCCCGCAAAGAAACGCATTTCGATGATCTGCGCCTTCCGTGCGTCGAACTCGGCGAGTTCCCGCAGCCCGTCGTCCAGATCAAGCAGGATCTCCGGGCGTTCCGGCGACGCATCCAGCGCCTCCTGCACCGTCAGCCGCTCCAGGCCGCCGCCCCGCTTCGCACTCAATTTCGCCCGGGCATGGTCCACCAGAATCAGCCGCATCAAATGCGCCGCCACGCCAAAAAAATGCGCGCGGCTTTTCCAGTCCTGTTCCTTCTGCCCGCTTAGCCAGACATAGGCTTCGTGAAGCAATGCCGTGGGCTGCAGCGTGTGGCCGGGCTTCTCCTTTCGCAGATACGATGCCGCCAGGCGCCGCAGTTCGTCATAGACCAGTGGAGTCAGCCGTTCCAGAGCTTCACGGTCGCCCTCCTGCCAACGGCGCAGCAGTTCTGTGATCTCTGCCGCCATCGCCTCATTATGCCGCAACAGGCCGCCTTTCCTTGCCTGAAGCCAGGCTTTACGGGACCACATTCCCGCCGCCACACCACGGTTTCGAGGCTGATCGACACAAGAAAGGAGAGCAGCCGCGGGCGCGCGGGACTCCTGTCTGATTGGTGCTGTGGACCGGCTGCACGCCCGCCAGGCGGCCTCTCCGTGCCATCAGCAGTGAGACACTGCCCTGGCCTGGAATTCCTGGGAAGGACGCGGATGGATTTCAGCGACGGCATCGGAACAGAGATTGCCGCTTCCCTTGCGGCCTTGCATACCTCGGAACCGAATGAGACCGGGCCAGGCGAAGGCGAGCGGAGCGGCAGCAGAGCAAGCATCCGGCGGGTGGAGGCGCCACCGCGCGATCCCCAGGCGGTGGCAAAGTCCCGCCACTCCTTCACTGCCGGGGACCTGGCGGCGCATCCTCAACCAGGCTCAGGCGGTCCCCTTCTCCGGCGCCGCCGGGGCTCTGCTGCGGCGCGAGTCCTTGTAATCCTCTCATCTGATCGCTGGCGCCGTGGATGGGAGGCTGACATCCTGGATGTTCTCATTCCCCAGAAGCGCGGATCGAAATTCAGGCATGATCCCAGGCAGAAGCACACCAACAGCCCGACCGCCAGAAGGAACGCTTGGCCGGGTCATTGCGCAAAGCCGCGATCAAAGCGGCGGCGCTGGGGGAAGAGCGCTCCGTGCTCAGGCGGATGGCCCTGCCGAATCGGACCGTCCGCCTCACCGGGCTTCGGACCGATCTATCGAACCAGCGCGTCAGCGGCGTTGGCGGCCAGAATCCAGTGGCTGGCCGCGGTGATGACGTATTCGTGCGTGAACCAGAGGAAGCCGAAATCGTCCATGCACTCGGGATAGTCCGGCTGGATGACCACATAGCCGGGGATCACGCCGCCCGGAATGTAGGACTGGTCCGCGCGGTTGTTGCCATAGGCGATCAGGTGGGAACGCGTCCCCACGCCGGAGACGTACGAGCGGCTTGATACGGGATGCGTGCCGAGAATATAGTTGGCGGCGCGCAGCGTGTAATCCTTGCTGACGATCTCGGGGAACGCCTTGTGCAGGAAGTACATCCGGATGCCGAGGTTCATCACTCCCGCCGAGCCGCCCCAGCCGCCGCGCGTCGGCGGCACGCCGAACGGCGTTGCAGCCAGCTCCTTGTCGAGCTGCACGACGTGGGTCTTCAACGCGGCTTCGAACTGCTTGCGGAAGTCCGCATCCATGTAAGGCAGCGCGTGAACCGCGGCCCAGCCGCCGAAACCGAACCGCTGCGACATCGACGGCCACATCTCCAGAACGCGTTTCCTGTACGGCTCGCCGCCGCCGGTTGCGAGCAGGAGCTGGATGGCCGCGTTCCACTCTTCGCCGGCAACCATTCCCGCGCCCGGTCCCGGACGGGTCGGCGTCGGGTTGGCGTGTTCCTCGTTCCAGATGCGGATGGCCGTCTCCAGGCATTCCCTGGCCAGCGCGTCGTCGTAGCCTTGCAGCGCCTGCGCCGCCGCAGCGAGCGTCGCCACGGAGCCGTACTGCATGGCTGCCGACTTCGTCGTGAAGGCCCAGCGGTCATCAGGCTTTCCGGAATAATCGCCGCGCACTTCGTTCGGCCCGAGCTTCGGGTCGTAGATGCGGTTGTCGGTCTTCGACGCGCCGTCGCCGAGGTGCGTATATTGCCGAAGGGTCGGTTCATTGATCACGGGGAAGGTGTGGCCCACGGCCTTGATCTGCGCCAGCACCTGAAGCACGCCATGCTTGATCTGCTGGAGCACGTCGGGCACGCCGTCCGGACGGTGCATTTCCACGGAGCGCGCTTCCCAGTCCACGGCGAGCTGGTCGTAGTCCAGTTTGAACTCGCGCCGCGCCAGCGCGAGGTCCTGAATCACTCCGAACTGACTGCGGGTCTGGATGTCGAAGTCGCCGGCGTCATACCAGCCGCCGACGTTCAGCCCCGGAATGTGTTCGCCGGGCTTGAAAGGCGAGTCGAGTTCCGCCCCCATGGACCAGCCGTCGAAGTGCTGCCGGTTTGGCGGCGCCTGGCGCGCATCATCGAGGTGCGAAACGCCGTGCCACAGCCGGTAGCCCTCGCGGACCGAGACGTGATCCATCGCCGTCGCCAGATAACCCGAAAGGGTCAGCTGCCAGGTGTTGCTGTACACGTCTCTGGCGATGCGGAAAAGGCTCGATCTTTCGCCCGCGTACTCGATCGCATACAGACCTGGTTCCTTCACCTTCGAGAAATCGAACTTCGCATACGTGTACCGCAGCCAGGGTTGCGTGTCCGAAATCGGACCCTCGAAAACCTGCTGATACGAGCCGTCCTCTCCCAGCCTCAGCACTTTCGCCGTCTTTGGCCCCTGGAACTTCGGGTCCAGCTCGAGAATCGCCACTTTGGAGAAATCCGGGTGGTAGCCGGCCTGGCTGTGGGCGATCATCGGCGGCCGCACCCAATTCGGAATCACGCCGGGGCGGATGTGCCAGACGACGACCTCGCCGGTCTTGCCCGAAGGAATCAGGGAGCGCAGCACGAACCAGCCGTTCTGCGCCATCACGCGGCCGTCGTAGAGCGAGAGAGGGCCCGACTCTGAAACCACTTTC
>Ga0073932_1005565_pt1 | contig 13577 bp, 10 predicted proteins | sample DewCreD2012metaG_FD_76967 | JGI IMG/M metagenome (GOLD analysis project Ga0073932, IMG submission 76967) | Hot spring sediment bacterial and archeal communities from British Columbia, Canada, to study Microbial Dark Matter (Phase II) - Dewar... ... | reverse complement strand
TACGACTATTCTATAAAGGGGAATTATATAGTAATGGATAGGTATGTTGATAGAAGCATCAATCCACATCAGGTATTTCTGTCAACGGATGGTGGTGGTACGTTTTCAAGAATAATTGCCGAAGATAGTTACGCCTATGATGGAATAACAATTTCTGATTCGTTTGAAATATTTGGTGTTTATCAGAATTTCATTCTCTCGCAATACATAAATGGAACCTGGACTACAATCGGTACACCCATACCATATTACATAAGCGGTTGGAGCCTTTTAGTTGACCCACTTGGAGATTTTATTTTCTATGGGGGAAGCAGGTTTGGAGGTGTAGTGGTGTCAACAGACAGAGGAATGACGTGGAACCGTTCACTTGAAAGTAAAAATATTTCATATGTTACTGCAGATAAAAATGGTAATCTTATTGCGGGAGGTATAAACACAAGCGAATTTGTACCGAGCGGTCTTTATTTATCCTCTGATAATGGAATTACCTGGAAAATGCTGGTTAGTACAGATGATTTATATTTCAATTCACTGGCTGTTGATGACTCGGGAAATATTTATGGTGCTACACAAAGAAATATTTACATATATAGAATGAATGAAAAAATTTCTGAAGAGGTTGCCCCGCTTATTGGTGGTTATGAAAGCATATTGTACATGTCAGATGGCTCAATCATTGCTTCTTCTTCTGATAATGGAATTTACCATTCAAGTAATCGAGGAAGACTCTGGTTGCCACACTCTCCCCGTGCAGAAGATATTTATGCATTAAAGATCAGTTCCGCAGGCACGATCATAGTTGGAACACTAGGAAATGGAATTCTACGCAGTACTAACGACGGAGGAAGATGGGAATATGTCCATCCATCAGTTATTCCAAGATACATCTTTTCACTCTGGTGTGGCAATAATGTGATTTATGCCGGTACTGATAAAGGTGTATACCGTTCCATCGATGATGGTATTAATTGGGTTAACTGTACTACAGGCTATTTTACCGGAAATGCCGGTGCAGTTTGTATGAATAATGCCGGGGATATTTTTGTCGGTACAAGTTTTGGAGTATATCGATCCACAAACAACGGAGATGACTGGATTCTTTCGGGTTTGAGCGGTATTGAAGTTCCATATCTTACCTCTGATAATAATGGAAAGGTTGTAGCAGCATCACCAAATTCTGGTATTTATTGCCTGGATGAATACATAAATAATGAATGGAACATGATCGGACCTCCATTATATGATATCCAGTCCCTTACGATTAATTCGGCAGGTGACATATTTGCAGGAGTTTTTGGTGGTGTCTATAAACGAGACCATGAAACCCTTGCATGGACAAAAGTATCATTTACCACTTCATATATTTATTCCCTGGCAATAAATGATGATCAGGATATTATTGCAGGGACATACAATGGAGCTTTTATTTCAAGAAATAATGGTGCCCTTTGGAATTACATACCACTAACCGGTTCAGTTATGAGCATGGATTTTAACATGGACCAGAAACTTTTCGCCGGTGTTTATCGTAAAGGGGTCTTTCATAGTGCTTCTGCTGTTACTTCCGTTAGTCTGAATGATGATAATTTCCCCGATCAAATATACCTTGCCCAGAATTACCCGAACCCATTTAATCCATATACGAGGATTATTTATTCGATTCCACATAAAGGAAATGTTAAAATCTCTGTTTTTAACAATATCGGTCAGGAAATTAAACTTTTAGTCAATGAAGAAAAAAATCCTGGAAGTTATGAAGTTATCTGGGACGGAGCCGAATATCCTTCAGGTACTTATTTTGCCCGAATGAACTTTAATGGTAAAACTAAAACAATAAGAATGCTGCTTATGAAGTAAATCATTTTTTGTTTATCGGCCTACTTTTTAGTATTTTATATAATAATATTGGTTTCCCCTTTAATATTCCACAATAATGGACAGCCATAAAAATCAGACAGAAGATACACAAAGTTCCAGAGATCTTAATGAATTAATGATCCGCCGAAGGCAGGAACTGCAAGAATTAATTAATCACGGGATTAATCCCTACCCTTATTCATTCGATAGAACACATTTTTCAAGAGATATTATCGAACAATTTAAGGAAGGCGAACATTTTGATGATGTAGCTGTTGCCGGTCGTATCATGTCAATCCGACGCATGGGAAAAGCTTCCTTTTGCCATATTCAGGATTCAAAGGGAAGAATTCAGGTTTATCTGAAACGTGACGACCTGGGCAATAAATATGAACTGTTTAAGTTGCTCGATATCGGTGATATAATCGGTGTTAAGGGTTTTGTTTTTAAGACAAAAACGGGTGAGACATCTATCCATGCCCGAAATTATGAAATTTTATCGAAATCCCTGCGCCCCCTCCCCGTTGTGAAGGAGAGAACAGAAGAGAGCGGAGAAAAAACCGTCTATGATCCATTCTCTGATAAAGAACTTCGCTACCGCCAGCGATACCTTGACTTAATCTTAAATCCCGAAGTAAAGGAAACATTTGTTAAACGAACATCTATTATTAAAAATATCAGAAAATTTTTAGATGATCGGGGATACCTTGAAGTTGAAACACCCATACTTCAACCTATTTATGGGGGAGCATTTGCACGTCCGTTTATTACCCATCATAATGCTCTGGATATAAAATTATATTTACGAATTGCGGATGAATTGTATTTAAAACGACTTATAGTCGGGGGATTCGACGGGGTTTATGAGTTTGCGAAAGATTTTCGCAATGAGGGAATGGATAAACACCATAATCCCGAATTTACCATGCTTGAAGTATATGTTGCCTATCAGGATTATCTCTGGTTGATGGGTCTGGTGGAAGAATTAATATCTAAAACCGCGAAAGAAGTAAACGGTACCACAGTCTGCAATGTTGGCATTCATACAATTGATTTTTCACCTCCCTGGAAACGCCAGACTATTTTTGACGCTATTAAAGAACATACAGGATATGATGTTTTTAATAAATCGGAAGATGAATTATTGCAAATTGCTGGTAAACTGAACCTGGATGTAAAAAATATAAAAGGTGTTGGTCTTCTTATAGATGAAATTTTCAGTAAACTTGTTGAGCCAAAAATAATTCAACCTACTTTTATTACTGATTACCCGATAGAGATGTCGCCGCTCGCAAAAAAACATCGTAACAAACCGGGTTTGGTCGAAAGATTTGAAGTAATAGCATGCGGTAGTGAAATTTGTAATGCCTTTAGCGAGTTAAACGATCCAATTGATCAGAGGAAGCGGTTCGAAGAACAAATGCAACTCCGCGCGAGAGGAAATGAGGAAGCCCAGATTCTTGATGAAGATTATTTACGCGCACTGGAATATGGAATGCCTCCCACGGCAGGACTCGGGATTGGTATCGACAGACTTGTTATGCTTTTAACGAACAGAGATTCTATTCGAGATGTAATATTTTTCCCTCAAATGAAACCTGAACGATAAATATGCGTTATTTAGTATTAGTTTGTTTAATTTTGGTGGGGGGAAATTTTCTTTACTGCGGAACAGATGGGGTACTTGAAGGTAAAGTAATAAATAAAGAAACACATGAGCCATTACTTGGTGTTACGGTATTAGTGGTTGGCACTTCAATTGGTGCTGCAACTGATATTGAAGGAAATTTCAGAATAAGTAATCTCGATGCCGGTACTTATGATGTGAAATTCTCCAATATCGGTTACCAGCCTATTGTTTACCGTGGTGTTGTAATCAGAGTTGGTCTTAAAACCAGAATAACGGTGGAATTAATTCCCTCATTCGTGGAGTTGAGTGAAGTTGAAGTAATGGCCGAAAGACCCCTGATTGAAAAAGATGTGACCAGTACAAATTATTCTATTGGTCAAAGTCAGGTTGATCGCTTGCCGATTCGGAGTGTTCAGGAAATAATTACCCTCTTTCCAAGTGTTACAGCAGAAGGAAATGTACGTGGGGGTAAGTCGACGGAAGTCGTTTATCTCGTTGATGGTCTGCCGCTACAGGACGTAGTGGGTGGCGGAGTCGGTAGTTCGCTTCCCAAAAGTTCGATTACTGAATTTTCTGTCCAATCCGGAGGCTTTGATGCAGAATATGGAAATGCACTTTCAGGTGTCATTAACATTATTACTCGAAAGGGAAGTAATCGCCATTCGCTTGTGGTTAGAATGGAAAAAGATAACTGGCTCAGCGGATCCTGGTATACCCAGCATAACAAAGCAACAGAAGTTGAATGGACACTCTCAGGCCCTTTTTTACGTGATAAATTATATTATTTTACAGCAAATACAGTTCAATTAAATGATACGAGGTGGTGGCAGGATATAAACAACTTTTTTAAATCACCTACTTTTCGCGATTTTAGCGGAATTGGTAAACTTGACTATAATTTATCTTCAAAAGTACATCTTACAGCTCAAAATGTTTATTCGGTTCGATCCTGGCGAGATTATGAATATAGCTGGCGTTTCAATCTTGATGGCTTACCACCTCGCGAAAGAACATCATTACGAACGACCGGGACAATATCCCATACACTCTCAAACAAATTGCATTATTCCTTCAGTTTGAGTCATTATTACTTACATTCACTCATCGGAAAAAATAAGGAAGATCTTGACCTGACTCCTTATCAGTACGACTTCTTTTTACAGTACGTAGTTTCTGGTAACCGCGCATGGTGGTCAAATACAAAACAACACATTTTTACAGCAAAAACCGATATCGTATATCAATCGAATCCAAATAATGTCATGAAATTAGGATTTGAATTTAACCAATACGATATTTTTTCAGATGTTGTAAAATATGAACCTCAAAAAACATATTTTGGAAAAATAATCCCTGATGAACCACTTTTAAATTTCAGTTCTACATATCATTACTTCCCACGGACAGGGAGCGCTTATTTTCAGGATAAACTTGAAGTTGAAAAAGACGGTGCGGTTGTAAATCTTGGATTCAGATGGGATTTTCTTGATCCCAGAAGCGAACGGCCTGTTGTCGAATATGTTCAACCCGACACACTTAACGGCAATTACGAATCTCAGGTTGAACGCTTTGCAAAGGCCTCTCTTAAACAGCAGATCAGTCCGAGGATGGGACTCTCTTTCCCGATCATGTGGGATATGCTGCTTGTGATGAATTACGGTCACTATTTCCAGTTTCCTCTATTTGATTATTTATACTCAGGTATAAATCCACAACAATTACGAAGCGGTGTCAGTGTCCTTGTCGGAAATCCCGACCTGAAACCGGAAAGAACCCACGCCTGGGAAATAGGACTGAAATATGGATTGGATGAAAAAACCCTTCTGAGCGTGACATATTTTAAGAAAGAATTTATCGATCAGATAGATTCAAAAACTTTCTTACCATCAAAAGCTAGAGTTGCAGGAGATTATGGTTTTGCTGAATATGTAAATAATGCATTTGCAAATGCAGAAGGACTTGAATTTGTAATTTCAAGAATTCGTGATGAACGACTTTCTGGTTCTATATCCTATTCGTTAATGCGTACAGAAGGAGTAAGTGATTATGTCAATCAGGGAATAAATCTTCATCAATGGGGTTTCCCTGTATTGAATGAACCGTATCCCTTAAGTTGGGACCAACTTCACACACTAAAAATTGGAATTGACGCAGTTCTGCCGTATGATATTGTGTGTAATGTCTTATGGTCTTTCAATACCGGTAGACCATATACGTATTATCCCACAAGAGACGGATATACCGCAGAAGATACAACACAGTTATTTATTCCAAATAATGCGCGGCTCCCCAGCAATTCACTTATGAATGTTAAAGTATCTAAAAAAATCGAAATTGGTGAATTTTCCTCCATTCAAATTTATGCTGACATCAGAAATCTTTTTAATAGAAAAAACGCACGATGGGCAGATGCTAATGGCCAAATTGGTGGCCAGCTGGCGGATCCATCCGCATATTATGACCCACGTCGCATATCTATAGGAATGAGATATGAAATGTAAACATATTTTAATGAAAATTTTTCAGATCATTATCTTATTTGTTTTAATTATTCTTACTTTCTCGTGCGGTGAAAATTTACCGGTTTATGAAATGCCTCAAAATGTAATGGCACTGGAAGTCACAAAAGTAGAACAACTTAATGATCACGTCGCACCACCAAATAGGCCAATGGTACATATCGTTCTCGTCGGAGAAAATATTTTTGACGAGGTTTTTTATGATAGCGTGAATATCGAAGGATCAATGAGAATCTGGTGGAAAAGAAAGCCGAAAAGATTTAGAACGTTATATCTAACAGAAAAAAATTTAACCGACCGGAGTTTAATAAGAAATGGGCGGATGATGCTGCTTCCAGGACAAAGATTTTCACTTGAAACATACTGGGATGTCAAAACAGATGATGGAATGTGGCTGGTATCTGAAATGGATTTTTCATATACTATGCGTCGCTATTGCGATTATAATGTAATTTGTGCAACCCCCGAAGATTTTGTTATCGAAGTAAATTTAAAAGTTTACGATCGACTTGGATATATAACGGCTCCACCAAAAGAGTTTAAATACATTGGCAGAGCTTGTGTTTGTTATTCCTATCCGCCATGCAGTAACCTTGGTGGGGAATGTTGATAGGGTAAGGATACATAATTTATTTTTAATATTGTCCGTCCTGATAAAATATTCTTAAGTCTTTATTTATGTTTTCTTATGTGCATAATTTTACATCTTACCTGATCTTTTCATAAATATGTGATAAGTAAAATAATGTTTCTGCAGATTATTTTTGTGACTGTTTATCAGAATGAAAAAAATTAGTATCATCATCCCGACTTTACAGGAAGAGAAAGTCATTGGCGATACACTCTGCCAGTTTACAGAGAAATTACGAAGAGATTTTAATATTGAAATAATTGTTAGTGATGGGGGTAGTACCGACAGAACTTTAGAGATTGCTAAATCTTACGCTGATATTGTTATTGAGTCTGATAATTCAACAGGTCAAAATATTTCCATAGGACGGAATATTGGCGCGAAATCTGCAAAGGGCGAAATATTGATATTTCTTAATGCAGATGTAATAATAGAAGAGCCGAAAAAATTTTTCTCGACAATATTAAGAGTCATGGAAAATAAAGAAGTAGCAGGCGCAACCTGTAATGTGAATATTTATCCTGAGGAAGAAAGATTTTTCGATTGGCTTTTTCATAATTTTTATAATGGATATTTCTGGCTACTTAATATGATTGGAATTGGTATGGGAAGGGGTGAATGTCACGTTGTTCATAAATCCTTGTTTGATGAAATGGGAGGTTATAATACAAGAATTACAGCCGGCGAAGATTTTGAATTTTTCTTACGCCTTCAGAAAAAAGGAAAAATAGTTTTCATGAGAACATTAACGGTATTCGAATCCCCTCGCAGATTTCGGAAATTAGGATATTTCTGGGTCAGTATACTCTGGTTCCTTAATGCGTTGGGCGTTCTTTTATTCAGAAAGTCGGTGGTTGATGAGTGGAAACCGATAAGATGACCTCTCGACTTTCCATATTTGACTTTGAGGTCGTTTTTAAATATAATTTTATAAGAATATTGTAATAAAAAGGTAAATTCATGAAAAAAAGATACTCTGCAAGCACAGTCGGATTGTTAACAATCCTTGCACTCCTTTTGGGAATGCAATTAAATAAACTCATTTCTGGCGACAGTATATTCGAACAATTAACAAAATTCAAGGAGGTGCTCAGTTATACTGAAAAATATTACGTTGATGATGTCGATACACCCAAACTTGTCGAATCAGCAATAAATGGAATGCTGGCAGAATTGGATCCGCATTCTGTTTATATACCAGCATCCCAGATTTCAAGAGTAACTGAAGAGTTCCAGGGAAGTTTTGAGGGTATTGGAGTTGAATTTGAAGTTATTAATGATACGCTCATAGTGGTTGCCCCGATTCCAGGCGGGCCGAGTGAGGCCCTTGGAATTTTATCCGGTGACAAAATTGTAAAGATTAACGATACATCTGCGATTGGAATAAAACGGGAGGATGTTCCAAAAAAATTGAGAGGTCCGAAAGGAACGCACGTTAAGGTCTCTATTTACAGGACGGGCGAAAAAGAATTACTTGATTTTGATATTACGCGTGATAAAATTCCTCTTTTTAGTGTAGATGTTTCGTATATGCTTACAAATGAAATTGGTTACATAAGTGTAAATCGTTATTCCGCAACAACTCACTCTGAATTAGTTGAAGCATTGACTAAATTAAAAGCAATGGGATTGAAGAAATTAATTCTCGATCTTCGGAACAATCCTGGTGGATATTTAGACCAGGCATTCAAGATGGCAAATGAATTGTTGCCTGGTGGTAAAAAAATTGTTTATACAAAAGCCCGACGGCCTGAATTCAATGAGGAATATACGAGTACGGGTAATGGTCGGTGTACCGACATTCCACTTATTATACTTGTGAACACCGGTTCTGCGTCAGCCAGTGAAATTGTGGCAGGAGCGGTGCAGGATTGGGACAGGGGACTGATTGTAGGTGAAACCACCTTTGGAAAAGGTTTGGTGCAGCGTCAATTCGATCTTCCTGATAAGTCGGCATTTAGATTAACCATCGCAAAGTATTACACACCCTCAGGTAGATTGATCCAGCGCCCTTATGGTAGTGATCCTACTGAATATCGGAGAGCAGCATTTAATCGGGAAGAAGAAGAAGGCGAAAATATACAGCATGAAGAAGAAAAGGATTCGACCAAACCCTTATTCCGCACTGCAACCGGCCGGCCTGTCTATGGCGGCGGAGGCATAACTCCTGATTATATTATCAAAAGTGATCGTGCTTCTTCATTTTATGCGCAACTTCTTGGTAAAGGCGTTTTTCGAGAATATTCAATTTATTATGCCGACAAAAATGAGTCAAAAATTCGCGAGAAATACAGTAATCTTGAGGCTTATCGTTTGAATTTTGAGATTGATAATCAGATGATGAAAGAATTCGATTCGTTTGCAGTGAAAAAAGGGGTTGTCATTGATACTGCTCAATATGAGAAGGATCTGACGTATATTAAAACGAGAATCAAAGCAGAGGTTGCAAGAGTTTTATGGGGGTCGGAGGGATGGTATTCAGTTATACGTGCTGATGATAATCAGTTGAAGAAAGCGTTAACGCTCTTCCCTGAAGCTGAAAAAATTGCAGGTTTGTAAATGTGAATTTTCAAATCCCTTTAATGAAAATTATAAAAATTCCGATTAAAGTTTTAATTATTTTAGTCGGATCCCTTATACCTTTTCTGGGAAACGCTGTATCTCAAGAAATAAATACCTGGAATAAGGAGGATATTTTCCAGGTTGGTGAAGAATTAATATATAATGTCAGTTATCTTGGTTTTGATCTGGGGAGAATAAAAATAAAACTTCTTCAGAAAGAATCTGACAGCACATCAAGTTGGTACAAAGCGGTCGCATATATGGACACATACAAAGGTGTGCCGCTTGTAGATTTGCATTCCGTTTTCGAAAGTACATTCAGTAATGAAATATATTCAAAATACTTTCAGGCACGCGATAAGGATAATGATCAATGGAAATTATTTAAGTACCATTTCATATATCCTGAAAGCAAAGTATTGGTAGAAGAAAGTATCTGGAAAAGTAATACTGTAAATAGACGAGATACAATCAGTGTCGATACTTTTTATCAGGATGGCTTGTCACTATTTTATTTTGCAAGAGGACATCTAAGAGATAAAAAGCAGCTAAAAGTTCCTGTTTTTGTAAACGAAAAGAAGGGTTATGCGCAGATTAGATTTACAGGACAACAAAAGAACGAAAAAATTAAAGCCGTTGATTACCCAGTTGATGTTTTATACTTCGATGGAGTGGCGGAGTTCATTGGCGTTTTTGGATTGACTGGTGGATTTGAGGGTTGGTTCAGTAATGATTATGCGCATGTTCCCATACTCGCAAAAATGAAAGTATTAATAGGTAATATTCGTATTGAACTTATGGAATGGAAAAAACCTGGCTGGTCTCCGCCAAGATATTCAAATAGAAAAAAGTGAGTGCCGTTATAATTTAAATAATATTAATGTAGTGTATAGTTTATCAGTTTTATATAATTATTTATTTAATTCTTTTTCAGCGAGTAAATTTTTCTTTTATGATAAAGAAAGGAATATATGCGTTTGAAGTTCTGGGGGACGCGCGGATCAATCTCGACGCCGGGAAAAGCAACAGTTCGATACGGAGGGAATACACCCTGTACCGAGCTCCGGCTTCCAAATAATGAACTATTAATACTCGATGCCGGTACCGGTATCAGAAATCTTGGTGAGGCACTTATTGAAAAAGGTGAGTCAGTTAAAGCATTTATCCTGATATCCCACCCACACTGGGATCACATACAGGGTTTTCCTTTTTTTAAGCCAGCATTTATAACAGGAAACGAATTAACCATTGTGGGAGGCGAAACCGAAAAAGTATCATTATCCAAAATGATATCAGATCAAATGAATAAGGTTTACTTTCCTATTCAACTTAATGAACTTAAGGCAACAATTAGTTTTCGTAAAATAGGTGAGGAGGAATTCACTGTTTTCGGTGCAAATGTGAAAACAATTTACGTCAACCATCCAACATTTGCTCTTGGATATCGGATTAACTATGGAAACAGATCGATAGTTTATATAAGTGATAATGAACCATTTGACCGTAAAGTCGCTCAGACAATGAGAAATGTTGATAAATTCATCATTGAAAAGTACTCGCGCTCGAAAGGTGATCCAAATAAATGTATATTTGATTTTGTTAAGTCTGCAGATTTATTGATTCATGATGCGACTTATACACCCGAGGAGTATGTAGATAAGGTGGGGTGGGGTCATTCTCATTATCTTTTTACACTAAAAGTTGCCGCAGAGGGAAAAGTAAAAAAACTTGTTCTATTCCATCATGATCCGGGACATAGTGATGAAAAAATAGATGACATATTAAAAATGTGTAAAAAAGAAATTCGGAATAGGGGATATAAGTTTGAATGTATTGCAGCCGCAGAGGGAATGGAACTTGAAATATAAAATAATACTACACTTGACATAATAGATTTGAGTTAGTATATTAACCAATATTATTTTTAAATAGGAGTCGCCGGTAAAATGGCAACAGGCAAAGTAAAGTGGTTTGATTCAAAAAAAGGATACGGCTTCATTCTCGCTGAAGATGGGAAGGAAGATATTTTTGTTCACTTCTCTTCAATTAAATCAAACGAAGAGTTTAAGACACTTAAAGAGGGAATGGCCGTTGAATTCGAGATTACGGACGGGAAAAAAGGCAAGCAGGCTATCAACGTGGTGGTTTTATCATAAACTGCCCGGTACGATTGCACTTATTCATTCTGAAGTCTAACTCAGGTTGAGTTTACGTATCGGGTTTTTGCAATGAGAAGGTGGTCGTACTATGGGTTTTATTTTTAAAAATTCGGATATAAAAAAAATTGCGCGGGTTCTTGGAGTTTTACCAAAATACAGAAAAAATAATGTAAGGTTTGAACTTCAGGGAAAAACCCCCGCGCAAAAGTTGTCACTTGAGATTTATTCCGATTTAATTATTGGAAAAAGGAGAGGAAATCTTATTAGCGTCTATACACCTAGCACACACCTGCAACTTCATTTCTGCTCAGGATATGTATTAAGTAATATGCTCAAAGAAGTGACTTTTATCGGAGAGCATAATGGTAAACTTTCGGGTCTTATCGTAGAACGTGAAGGGGGTTGTTCATTATATGCAAATGTCGATCGACAAATTTTATCCGGCGATTTTACACAATTGGGACCGGAAGTGATGTTATCTGGAATAGCCCTTTCTCTCTCGGAATCGATTCTCCCCGCAAAATCCGCGAAGAGGAATCGCTAAAATCAATGATCCTGATTCGTGTATTCAATTCAAACCCTAAGTATAGAGTTGGAATTAAAGGCACTCTTTCTATTGCACGTTATGTTCTTAAAACTGAAAAAATCAAACATGCCGATATAAATATCATTTTTGTAGATGATAAAACAATTAGAAAATTAAACGGAAAATTTTTAAAACGCTGGAACTTAACAGACGTTTTAAGTTTTACATTAAATGAAGATCCAGATAATATTGAAGGAGAAGTTTATATTAACATTGATCAGGCAAGAAGACAGGCAAAAGATTATAAGGTTACATATAAAAATGAGTATTCTCGTCTTATAATTCATGGTCTGCTTCATTTAATTGGTTATAGGGATGATTTGAAAAAAGAAAGCGCAAAAATGTTAACTAAAGAGGAATTACTCCTGAATAAATTGGGGAAAAATAGTATTTTGTGAAAATTATGGAAATTTTAAATAATGGATAAATCTTTAGTAATAGTCGAGTCACCAGCAAAAGCCAAAACTATCAGCAGATATCTCGGTAATGATTTTGTGGTCCAGGCTTCTGTCGGACATATTAAAAATCTGCCGAAGAGTGATTTGGGAGTTGATATTGAAGGGGGATATGTTCCCACCTTTGAAACAATAGCTGGGAAGACGGAAGTTGTGGAAGCACTTCGTAAAGCGGCTAAGAAAGCAGATAAAATATATATCGCGACAGATCCTGACAGAGAAGGTGAAGCCATTGCAGCAGATATTGCGGATGAGATTGATGGAAAAGATAATAGAATATATCGAGTCCTTTTCCATGAAATCACAGAACGTGGAATCAATGAAGCGATGAGAAATCCACAAAAAATTAATGAGAACCTTGTGGCAAGTCAGCGTGCACGCCGTGTGATGGATAGAATAGTGGGCTATAAAGTCTCCCCTTTTGTATGGAAAACTCTATTCTATGGTTTGTCGGCAGGCCGTGTTCAGTCGGTAGCATTACGCTTGATCTGCGAACGTGAAGAAGCAATAAATTCCTTCAAAGCAATTGAATATTGGTCGATAATAGGTGAGTTTAAAACTGAAACCAGTGAAACTTTTTTTGCTAAACTATTTAGAATTGATAAAAAAGATCTGATAGTTCCATCAAAAGATATCCTTCAGGAGATTGAACAAAAAGGTACTACAGATAAATATATATATATTCATTCTGAAGATGAAGCAATTAAATATTGCAATAATATTAAGAAATGTTCTTTTAAGATTGCTTCATTGCAAAAAAGGGAAATTAAACGGAATCCCCTACCACCCTTTATAACCAGTACACTTCAGCAGGAAGCTTCAAAAAAATTACGCCTCTCGGCTTCAAAGACAATGAAACTTGCACAAAAACTGTATGAAGGTGTTGAGCTGGGAAATTTTGGATCCGTGGGATTAATAACTTATATGCGAACAGACTCAGTAAGGTTGAGCACAGATGCTGTTTCTTCTGCCCGCGAATATATTTACAATAATTATGGTAAGGAATATTTGCCAAAACATCCTCATACCTACAGAAAGAAAAAAACATCCCAGGATGCACACGAAGCAATACGTCCTACTTCCTTGCAATATCCCCCCAATGTTGTTAAGAAGTTTTTGGATAAGGATTCATACAGACTTTATGAATTAATCTGGAATAGATTTATTGCCTGTCAGAT
>Ga0073932_1005563_pt1 | contig 13579 bp, 11 predicted proteins | sample DewCreD2012metaG_FD_76967 | JGI IMG/M metagenome (GOLD analysis project Ga0073932, IMG submission 76967) | Hot spring sediment bacterial and archeal communities from British Columbia, Canada, to study Microbial Dark Matter (Phase II) - Dewar... ... | reverse complement strand
GCGCCCACCGCCATCCGCGCCTTCATGAAGTGGGGGCCCGAATGGCCGGGCAAGTGCGACCTGTCGAGCCTGCGGCTGCTCGGCAGCGTCGGCGAGCCGATCAACCCCGAGGCGTGGATGTGGTACTACAAGTACATCGGTGGCCAGAAGTGCCCCATCGTCGATACCTGGTGGCAGACCGAGACCGGCGCCATCATGATCTCGGCCCTGCCGGGTATCACCGAACTCAAGCCGGGCTCGGCCACGAAGCCCCTGCCGGGCATCGAGGCGGCTGTGCTGACGGAAAAGGCTGACACGGTGGAGGTGGGCGGCGGCTATCTTGCGCTTACCAGGCCTTGGCCCGGCATGCTCCGCGGCATCTACGGGGACATGGACCGCTACGTGCAGACTTATTGGAGCAAGTGGAACAAGACGCTCTACTTCACCGGCGACGGCGCCAAGGTGGATGAGGACGGCTACCTCTGGCTCCTGGGCCGCGTCGATGACGTGATCAACGTCGCCGGCCACCGCATCGGTACGATGGAGGTGGAAAGTGCCCTGGTCGATCATCCGGCCGTGGCCGAAGCCGCCGTCATGGGTGTCTCGGATGAACTGAAGGGCCAGGCCCTGGTTGCCTTCGTGACGCTCAAGGAAGGGCACCGGCCCGACCACAGTATGCAGGAAACCCTCAAGCAGCACGTGGCCCACAAGATCGGCTCGATCGCCCGGCCAAGCCGCATCCTCTTCAGCGCCGACCTGCCCAAGACCCGCAGCGGCAAGATCATGCGCCGCCTCTTGCGCGACATCGCCGAGAACCGCATCCTGGGCGATGTCACCACCCTGGCCGACGCCAGCGTCATCGAGAACCTCAAAAAGCAGTACGAGGAGACCGCCGGCGGCGAATGACCCTGAATCGCTGACCCATTACGCCTCCTCCACGCGGCCCGCGTCTGTACGACGCGGGCCGGCGTGTTTGTGTGCCGAGCATGCTCGGCACACAAGCACCGGGCCACAGGCAGCAAGCCCGTGGCCCTTAGGGTCACTGTTCGTTGTTGTCGTTACTAGCCACCAGCCACTCAGCTCTACCCGCTGCCGCAATCAGAACCACCACGCCGCGCCGGCCTTTTGCTTGACCATCACGCCCTTGAGGTAGCTGACCGCCTTTTCGAACCCTTCCTGCACGCTCATCAGGCTGTCTTCGTGTTCGATCGAAAGCGTGCCGTCATAGCCCTTCACGCGGAGCATGCTGACGAACGGCTTCCAGAACTCGTCCCCGTGGCCATAACCGCACGTGCGGAAGACCCAGCTGCGTACCGCCACGTCGCCGTAGCTCTTGGCGTCGAGGTTGCCGTTGATCCTGCTGTTGAGCGGATCGATGGCCGTGTCCTTCGCGTGCACGTAGAACAGGCACTTGGCGTCGCCGAAGACGCGCGCTGCCTCCACCGGGTCAATCCCCTGCCAGAAGAAGTGGCTCGGGTCGAGGTTGGCGCCCAGCTGCTTGCCGCACGCCTTACGCAGCTTCAGCAGCGTGTCCGGGTTGTACACGCAGAAGCCCGGGTGCGCCTCGAACGCGATCTTCACCCCCTCGTTCTCGGCCTGCTTGTTCTTCTTCGTCCAGAAGGGTATCAGCACCTTGTCCCACTGGTAGTCGAGGATCTCGAGGTAGTCCGGCGGCCAGGCGCAGGTTACCCAGTTCGGCATCTTGTCGTTCTTGCTGCCGCCCGGGCAGCCCGAGAAGTTCACGACTACGTCGGTGCCCAGTTTCGGCGCCAACCGGACCGCCACGTCGTGTGCCCGCTCATGCTCCTTCGCGATCTTCGTGTCCGGGTGAACCGGGTTGCCGTGCACCGCCAGCGCCGAGACGATCAGCCCGCGGGCCGCAATGGCGTCCTTGATCTGCTGCTGCAACGGCCTGCTCTTGAGCACCTCCTCCGGCTCGAAAAACGGCTTGCCCGGATACGCTCCCACAGGCAACTCGATCGCGTCCAGCCCCAACTGCTGGCAGTAATCCAGGGCCTTCTCAAACCCCATCCCGCCAAGCCCCGCGCCCATCACGCCCAGCTTCATACAAGTCTCCTTTGCACTATCCATGCGTGCCATGGCCGTGCTCTCTCCGGCCATGCAGGTATTTGCGCCATTCCAGGGCTCGCCTGTGCGCCGCGCTGCAACCTGTGCCACATGCACGGCCGAGCCGCACCGTTCAACGGACCACGGACAGCCGTTCCTACTTCACCTCGCTCATCTTCACCGCGCAGCGCTCCTTCGCCGAGATCATCGCCGCCTCCAGCACGCGCTGCGTCTCGTATGCATCCGCGAAATCAGGCAGCGGGACCTCCGGCTTCTTGTTGCCCAGCACGCGCAAGATGTCCGCCGCCTGGTTGATGAAAGTGTGCTCATAGCCCAGAACGTGCGCGTCCGGCCACCACGCGGCCGCATACGGATGATTGCCCCCCGACGTGCACATGATCCGCGTCCAGCCGGCGGTTTTCGGGTCAGCTGTGGCGTCGTGGAACCACAGCACGTTCATGTCCTCGAATTCGAATTTGATGGCGCCCTTCTCGCCGTTGACTTCCAAGTTGGCGGCGTTCTGGTGCGGCTTGGCGAAACGCGTGGCCTCGATGCTTGCGACTGCCCCGCCGGTCATGCGGGCCAGGAACAGCGTCGCATCGTCGACATCCACCTTGCCCTTCTTCCCGCCGCCACGCGTGCCGCCCGCGATGCCGCCGGCCGGGCCGACGCTCGGGACCTTTCGTTCCTTGATGAACGTCTCACTGATCGCGCCGCTGACCTCGGTGAACTCCTCGCCCGTGACAAACCGGGCCATGTCGATGATGTGGGCCCCCAGGTCGCCGTGCGAGCCGCTGCCGGCCACCTTCTTCTGGAACCGCCAGATCAGCGGCACATCCGGCCCCGCCCAGCCTTGCAGGTACTGCCCGCGGACGTGGTAGATCCGTCCCAGGGCGCCTTGCTTGACCAACTGGTGCGCCAACGCCACCGCCGGGCAGCGGCGGTAGTTGTACCAGACGAACGTCTTGGCCTTCTTTGCTTTCCTGGCCGCCTCCATCATCGCCCGGGCGTCCTTGAGCGTGTTGGCCAGGGGCTTCTCGCAGGCGACGTCCTTGCCCGCAGCCAGCGCCGCGATCGCCAGGTCCGCGTGTGCATTGTTGGGCACGCCCAGGTCGATCAGCCGGATCTCCTCGTTCTTCAGCACCTCCCTGTAGTTGGTGGTGTGGTTCTGCCACCCCCACCGGCTGGCGAACTCCGCGAGCTCCGCTTCATTGCGGGCGACGATCGTGTGCATCACCGGCGTGAAGGGCAGGTCGAAGAACTTGGCCACCTTCATCCACGCATTGCTGTGCGTGCGGCCCATGAACTTCTGGCCTACCAGCGCAACGTTGAGCAGCTTGGACATGATCCATGCCTCCGTCCGAAGTCCTATGACAGGCGATTGTATGAATGCCGCGCCAACGCCTCGCGTTTATATTCGGACTCGCGGGAAGGGTCAAGCCATGGCGAACTATCGTAAAGTGGTGTAACCTTTGCACCCGACATCATGAAGTATGCGCTCGGCCGTGAAAGGACTCGGTAACGGATGTGCGTCTTCCTGACCATCTTCCTGGCAGCCTTGGGTGCCTGCATCGGATCCTTCCTGAATGTTGTGATCTACAGGCTGCCCCGGGGCTTGTCCGTCTCCCAGCCCCGCCGCAGCTTCTGCCCCTCGTGCCAAAGCCGGATCGAGTGGTATGACAACATCCCTGTAGTCAGCTGGCTCGCGCTTCGCGGCCGGTGCCGCTGCTGCCGTCGGCCGATCTCGCTTCAGTATCCACTGATCGAGACCGCCGCCGTGGTCCTCACCATGCTCGTCTGGCACGCCGGCAGACGCTTGTGCGGCGACCTGCCCATCGATGCCTGCTGGCCGATGGTCGTCGGCACGCTCGGGCTGTTCTACTGCCTGCTGGGGCTATCTGCGATGGACCTCGAAGAGTACTACGTCGATATCCGCCTGACCTGGCTGGCCCTGCTGATCGGCCTTGTGTGTCACGCCATCTCCCCGCCGCAAGTCTGGCCCGCGGCAGTCTATGTATCTCCCGGCTCCAGTGCCTTCGCCTTCGGCTGCACCATCGTGCTGGCACTGCTGAACCGCCTCTGGCCCATGCCGGAGGAGCAACCGATCACGGAACAGGTGCTCGAAGGCGACGGCCAAGGCGCTCCCGTCCAGGCTGCCCCAAGCACTCAGGAGCCGCCCGCCTCGGCCAGACCAGGCCCAATCTTGTTCGTATCGCTTCTGACCGTGGCCGCGATAGTGATCGTGGCGGCCGAGACGGTCTCATGCGGGATCGGTCCAGCCTGGCCGGCATACTGGTTGGTCATCGCCGCAGGACTGGCGGTGCTGTTCGTTTCGATCCTCGCAGGCTCCTGGCTGCCGACCGAGGCCGACGAAGCCATCGCCGAGGCGGTCGAGTCCGAGCGGCCGCAGGCGGTTCGGCTGGCGGTTCGCGAAACCCTCATGCTGCTGGCCACGGTTGCCGGCGGCATCGGCCTGATGTGGCTCGTCGGGACAGAGTTGGGTTCCGGCTTCTGGCTGTCGCTTTTTGCCTGGACCCCGTGGGAGTGTGGGCAGCCGGTGGCGGGGCTGAGCACGGCCCTGTTCGGCTGGATCCTCGCCGGCGGAATCTGCTGGCTCATCCGGGTCCTGTTCACGCTGGCGCTGCGGAAGGAGGCCCTGGGCTTCGGCGACATACACATCATCGCCGCGGTGGGCGCGGTGCTGGGCCCGTACCTGGCGATCGCGGGGTTCTTCCTGGCTGCCCCGGTGGCGCTGTTGGGTACAGCTGTGCTGATCTTCCGGAAGAACTACCGTACGCTGCCTTTCGGACCCTGGCTGTCGGTGGGGTTCCTGTTGGCATTGCTGTGGGGCCGCGGGCTGCTGGACTACCTCGCGGCCGGCCTGGCCGGCTTGCGCCTGGCGCTCGGCGGCCCCGGCACCGGCGGTTGACACCCGGCCGTCAATCGCAACACCATACCTCTATTCGTCAGGAGAGAAATCATGTCCCTTGTGTTTCGGCAAGTCGGTGTCTATCTTAAGACACTCGTTGGCGCGGTGGTCCTGGTGTTGCTGTTGGTGTTCTTCCTGGCCAACCGCGGGAACCTGGCCGAGATCTGGGTGTTCCGTCAGTTCAAGGACACGGCCCGGGTTTCGACGAACCTGGTGGTCTTCGCGAGTATCGCGACAGGCATCCTGTTCTGGTGGCTGGGTCGATGGATGGTAACTCTGCCGGGCCAGTGGCGTGCGATGCAACGCGATGCTCGACGCCAGGAATTGCCGGCCGATCAGGAGGATCGTCCCGGCTGACCCGTGCATGGCTGTAATGTCAGATTTCTGTAACGCAGTAGCAGGAGGCAATCCATGAACCGTTTCGCTGCCGGCTGTCTCGTGATGCCGCTGGTCTTGCTCCTGGCCGCAGGCTGCCAGGACCCTCAAAAGAGGATCGATGAGCTGACCAACGAGTTGAGCCAGGTCAAGAATAGCCTCGCGGCTGCTGAGCGCGACCGTCAGCAGGCCGAGGCCGCCCTGGCCAAGTACCAGCAGGACTACCAGGGCCTGCAGAACCAGGCCGACCAGATGGCCTCCCAGATGGGCGAACTGCAAGCACGACTGGCCGCCGCCCAGGCCGAAGCCAACAAGCCAAAGCCCACCATGCGCAACGGCTGGGTTGTCACGCCGGGCGCTTCCATGATTTCGATCGAGTCGGACCTGCTGTTCGCCTCGGGCAAGGCGGATCTCACCCCGGCCGGTCGCAAGAAGATCGCCGAGGTCGCCCGCGACATCCGCAAGGACTACCCGTCCCGCGACATCTACGTGATCGGCCACAGCGACACCGACCCGATCCGCAAGAGCTCCTGGAAGGACAACTGGGAACTGTCGACCGAGCGAGCGCTGACGGTCACACGCGCTCTCCAGAGCGCGGGCGTCAGCGGCAAGCAGATCATGGCCGCCGGTCGCAGCCAGTACCACCCGGTCAGCTCCAACAAGGCCAAGAACCGCCGTGTCGAGGTGTACGCCGTGGAGTCGCGGGTCGCCAGTCGCGGCAAGTAGTACAGTGGACGGGTCGCCGGCGGTTTGACGACTCCGGCCGCAAGCCCTGCCCTTGAAAGTGTCCGGCCCGGGCCCTTGAATCAAAGGGCCCGCGTCTTTTGGCCCGCGGCCTATACGGTGCAGCATGATCGGTATCATCGACTACGGAATGGGCAATCTCCGCAGCGTGCAGAAGGCCTTCGAACGCTTCGGGGCCGATGCTCGTATCATCACGACCGCCCAGGAGATCTGCCAGGCGGACAAGGTGGTTCTGCCCGGCGTGGGCGCTTTCGCCGATGCGATTGCCCACCTGCGCGAGCGCGGCCTGGTCGACCCCATCCTCCGCACGATCGACAGCGGCAAGCCGTTTCTCGGCATCTGCCTCGGCCTGCAGATGCTCTTCGATGTCTCCTACGAGGATGGCCAGTACAAAGGCCTGGGCGTGATCCCCGGCCAGGTCGTCCGCTTCGACTGGACGAACAATCCGCAGGCTGCGCACCTGAAGATCCCGCACATGGGCTGGAACCAGATCTTCTGGGACCGTCCGTGCCCCCTCCTGGCGGGCCTGTCCAGCGGCGAGTGGTTCTACTTCGTCCACTCGTACTATGTCGTGCCAGACGACCCGTCGGTCCTCTGCGGCCGGTGCGAGTATGGCACGAAGTTCGCCGCCATGATCTGGAAGGACAACATCATGGCCGTGCAGTTCCACCCCGAAAAAAGCCAGCGCGCCGGCCTGAAGATCATCGAGAACTTCGCGGCCATGTAGGATTGCCATTCATGGAAATCTATCCTTCTATCGACCTTCGCGCCGGCAGCGTCGTCCGCCTCATCCAGGGTGACTACGCCCGCCAGATCGACTATTCCGACGACCCCCTCGCGGTCGCCGAGTCCTACCAGAAGGCTGGCTCCCGCTGGCTGCACCTGGTCGACCTCGATGGCGCCAAGACCGGCCGGCCCGCCAACCTGCCCATCCTGGCCGGGATCTGCAGGCATACCACGTTGCAGGTTCAGTTTGGCGGCGGCTTGCGGGATGAGTCGCAGATCCTGCGGGCGATCGACCACGGCGCGGCGCGCGTGATCGTCGGCACCCGTGCCATCGAGGACTGGCCCTGGTTCGAGCAGCTGTTCGCCCGGCTGGACCTTGCCGGCCGCGTCGGTCTCGGCCTCGACGCCCGCAACGGCCTGGTCGCCACGAAAGGCTGGGTCGAGTCAACGCCGCTCCAGGCGGTCGATCTGGTTAAACGAGCCGCCGATCTCCCCCTCGGCGCTATCGTCTACACCGACATCAGCCGCGACGGAATGCTCTCCGGCCCGAACTTTGAAGCCACCGAACGCCTGGCCCGCCAGACGAGCATTCCCGTCATCGCCTCCGGCGGCATAAGCACCATTGACGACATCAGACGCCTCATCGGCACCCCGGTCCATGGTGCCATCATCGGCCGAGCCCTCTACGAAGGCCGCATCAACCTGGCCGATGCCATCCGCCTCGCTCGCGCCGGCTGACCACCACCGGCTGTCATCCTGCAAAACGTGTTCTGCCGCTGTGCTGGGCTGTGGGCGTCAGTCCCCAGCGTCAGCGGCGGGCCGTGCGAACGCCAGGGCCCTGCGGTATGCCAGACCCGCTGCGGCCGTGGCCCCGTTCGTAGTACCGCATTCATGCGGGCCTTGTTGCCCTTGTCGTGGCCGCAGCACTCCCTGCGGTTCAACTCATCACCCGATTCTCCCGCTCACGATACCCGAAACCGCCTGACCACCTCCTCGTCCACCTCTACCCCCAGGCCCGGTCCGTTCGGCACATCCAGCCACCCATCCCGCATCTCGATCCGCTGCTTGCACAGGTTGTTCAGTACCGACGCCGTCGAGACGTTGTACTCCAGGTACAGCGCATGCATCAGGTACGCGTCGAGGTGCAGCGATGCCGCCTTCAAAAGGTCCGTCAGCCACGCGTGCGGCACGCAGTCGATCTGCTTGCGCATCGCCATGTCCGCAATCTGCCGGCCAGCCGTCAGCCCGCCGCACCGGCTCAGGTCCGGCTGCAACACGTGGACCCGCCCTTGGTCCGCCAGCCGTTCGAATTCGCGGTAGCCGGCCAGTTGCTCCCCCGCCGCCAGCCGGAGCGAAGTGGTGTGCCTCGAAACCTCGCCATAACCCTCGAAGTTCTCCGGGTGCAGGAAGTCCTCCAGCCAGAAGACGTTCAACTCCTCCAGGGCCCGCGCCAGCCGGACCCAATCCTTGACCGACCGCGGCCGGAACGGGTCCGCATACGACACACCGTACCACCCCCCATCGACCATGATGTCGATGTCATGCCCCGCCTGCTGCCTGGCTGCCTTTACCAGCGCGACATCCAGCGAGAGATCTTTTCCGAAGACGCCCCAGCCGAACTTGATCGCCCGGAAGCCATGCCGCAGGTACTCGTCCACCGCGTGCTTCATGTCATCCGGCGTCGGCCGGAACAGCGTCGAGGCGTATGCCTTCACTCTGTCGCGATACTTGGCCCCGAGCAGCCGCCAGACCGGCTGGTTGAGCGCCTTGCCGGCGATGTCCCACAGGGCGATGTCCACCCCGCTGATCATCTGCATGCCCGCCCCGCTTCGCCCGTAGTACGCCAGGTAGCGGTACATCTTCTGCCACAGTCGCTCGCGCTGAAGCGGGTCCTCGCCGATCAGCGCCGCGCGCAGCGACTCGAAACCGATCTGCCCGCCCGACGGTATGTCGACGATCGTCTTGCCCACATGCGGCTGCGTTTCAATGTCCGCCCAGCCTGCGATCCCCTCATCCGTTGTGATCTTCAGCAGGCAGACGAATCGCACCCCGTGCGCCTCGGCTGCCTGCCGCGGGTCGGGGTAGTCCTTGCCGGTGTCCAGCACCATCGCCTCTACGCCGGTGATCTTCACGCGCGGTCGCCCTCGAATGTGAACGCCACTTTCATCGCCTCCTCGCGCCCCCGGCTGGCCAGCTCGAAGGCCTGCTCGTACTGCGATATGTCGAACCGGTGTGTTACCATGCCCGCCAGGTCCAATCGCGCATCGGCCAGCAGCCCCACCGCCCGGTCGAGCATGTCCCGGTCGTTGCACGCGCCGACCACCTGTAGTTCCTTTACGTGCACGCGGAACAGGTCGACCGGCGTCTTGCCTGTCAAAGCCGAAAACACCACCAGTCTGCCGCGCGGCACCAGCAGTTCAATGCCCTGGGTCACCGCCTCGGCTGACCCCGCCGCCAGGATCGCCGCGTCGTACCCGTCCGCGCTGCCCGCCGCCTTGCGCAGCGCCGCAACAGGATCCGCGACGCCCTTTACATGTACCTTCTGGACATCGCCCGCAAACCCCAGGCGGAACGCGTGCCGCCCCGCCAGCACAACGTGAGCCACGCCCGCTGCCCGCGCCAGCCTTGCGATTAGCACGCCGAACGGCCCGTCGCCCAGAATCAGCAGGCGGCTGCCCGCTGTCACCTGCGCCCGCTCGAGCGCCTCCAGGCATACGCACACCGGCTCCGCCAGTGCCGCCGCCTCCATGGGCACGTCATCCGGCATCTTTCTCGCCCGATCCTGCCGCACCACGTAATACTCCGCGAACGTGCCGGGCATGTTGATGCCGAAGTGCGCCATGTTCGGGCACAGGTGCGCCATGCCGCGCCGGCACGTGCCGCAGTGCAGGCATGGGTGAACCGGGTGCGTCGCCACCCGGTCGCCCACGCGGAAACCCTCAACCGCCGCCCCGGTCGCCGCAACCGTGCCCGCCCCTTCATGCCCCATCACCACCGGCAGTTCGATGCCGAACGGGTTCTCGCGAAGGTCGTTGATGTCCGACGTGCAGATGACCGCCGCCCCCGTGTAGATGAGCAGTTCATCCTCATCGATGCCCGGCCGCTCCACATCCACCAGCGCCAGCCGTCCAATCTCTTCCAGCCGCAACGCTTTCATCTCTGGATCCCCAGCAACCCGAACGAGTCCCGCTGAATGATCTCCTCCACCGCCTCCACTGATACCCGCGGCAGGGGGCTGTCGCCGATGATCCGGTTCACCCCGCGCACGCCCGCCAGCGACTCGCTGCTGGCCGTAAAGGGATAGTCGGTGCCGAAGAGGAGCTTGTGCATCACCCTGTACTCCTGCGCCGTGATCAGCATGTTGTAGAACTGCCACGGCCGGTAGAACAAGGCTGATATGTCCGCGTATACATGCGGGTGCTTGCGGATCACCACCAGGCATTCTTCGAAGAACGGGTGCCCCAGGTGCGCCATCACTACCCGCAGGTCCGGGTACCGGATCGCCACCTCATCCAGCAGCCACGGCCGGCTGAACCCCAGCGGTGCGTTGCGATTGAACGTCGTGCCCGTGTGGAACAGGATCGGAATGCCGTGCTCCTGGCAGTACCGGTAGATCGGGTCGCACACGCTGTCCCGCGGATCGAATCCCGCATAGATCGGCCCCATCTTCAGCCCGCGCAGGTGCAGGTTCTCGAACGCATGGTGGAGTTCCTCGACATGATTCGCCTGCGTCGGATCGCACGCCGCGAAGCCCACCAGCTTCTCCGGCGCCCGCGCTACGAACTCGGCGATATATTCGTCCGGTACCCAGTATCCCGTCCGTCGGGCCTTGAGCCCGAACACCGCCACCCGCTCAAACGGCTCCATGTCCCGCATGAACGCCTCGAAGCGCACGGTCAGGTCCAGCGGATACCCCCGCGACAGGTCTGCCTCGCGCACGGTCGTTTCCTGCATATGCAGCGACTGGTCCCACGCGTGTGTATGGATGTTCTGCATGCAGCCTTCCTTCTACGGCAGCACTGCCCGCGCCTTGACCGCCCCCCGCGCCGGCATTGCCACAAACCCCTCGGCATGATCGCAGCCCACCTGCCAGCCGCGGAATCGGCTGGTGATCTCCACCAGGTCGCCCAATCCCTTTCCCAGTGCCTTGCGCATCGCCTCCTCCTGCGACACGTGATGCCGCAGCAGCCGGCTTTTCTGCTCCTTCTGATCGCTGATATCCACGTAGTGCGTCGGCATGAACGGGATCGGACCGTGCGGTTCGGTCTGAAACACCGCCGGATGCTCCGCCAGCACCGCCGATTCCGTCGCCAGCACCGGCAGGCACGACTGCATCGCGCACTGCCGGACCAGCGAGTTCACCGTTATGTGGTCCAGGTTGTAGTCCTGCTCGAAGTGCGTGAAGATCACGGATGCTTTTGTCCGGCGGATGACCTCGATCAGCCGCATGCGGATCTCGGCCGTGTCGTAGAGGAACTCGTCCGGCTCGCCCAGGCTCACATACTCCGCCTCCACCGCCCGCGCCAGCGAACTCATCTCCTCGTGCCGGATCCGCGCGGCTTCCTGCCGAGGGATGTCCGGCCGCTGCACGAACCCCTTCGACCCGTCGGTCAGCGTGACGAAGAACAACCGGTCCCCGCGCGCCCGGCACTTGAGCATCGTCCCCAGACAGAGCATCTCGTCATCCTGGTGCGCCATGATCGACACGACGTTCACGCGACGTCCTCCGAAGCGCAGGCTGCGGCCTGTTCGCCGCGCCGCTTGCTGTTGCCCCCAGCCATTGGCAACCCACAACCGTTCCTGTTTCCGTCACAACGGACCACGGACAACCGGCTACCGACTGCCGTTGTGCCTTGTCAGCCGTCCGGCCCACCAGCCGAGCGCCAACAATGCAAACAGCACCCCGCTATGGTCCTGCCGCCCTGTCCGGTGCTCGTCGAGCAATCGCACCGCCGCCGGGCCCGACACGCCGCAACGCTCCAGCGACCCCTGCGACAGCACGTCCCGCGTCATGCCGTACCACGCCGTGCGGAAGAACTCCGACACCGGGACCTCAAACCCTCTTTTCGGCCGGCGGAATACCGCCTCCGGCAGGTCCGCCGCAAACGCCGCCCGCAGCAGCCGCTTGGCGGTTCCGTTCTGCAGTTTGTACGACAGCGGCAATCCCAACGCGAACTCCGCCACCCGGTGGTCCAGCAGCGGCACCCGCGCCTCCAGCGCCACCCGCATCGACGCCCGGTCCACCTTGTGCAGCATGTCGTCCGTCAGCAGCGTGAACAGGTCGGCCGCCAGAACCGTGTTCAGCGGTTCGTGATCCGACAGCAGGTTCGCCGTCCGCTCGATCTGCCGGCGGTACACCTGCTCGATCCGTGCGTCCGCCGCGGCCGCATCAGCCTCGCGCACCAGCGACCGCACCGCGCGCGGCTCAGCCAGCCGCGCCCACGCCAGGTGCCGCAGTACCGGGTCGCTGCTGTCTGCTGCCAGCAGTTTCCGCAATTGCCGTACCTTGTTCCGCCACCCGCTCGACCGGCCCGTCGGCAGCAGTCGTGCCGTCGCCATCACCGCCCGCCGCGCCATCGCCGGCACCCGCTGCACCTTGCGCCACGCCTCGTGTCCCCGGTACCGCCAGTAACCCGCGAACAGTTCGTCGCCGCCGTCTCCGCTCAGGGCCACCTTCACATGCTTCCGCGTGATGTGCGACAGCAACGTCGTCGGCAGGTAGCTGCTGTCGCCGAACGGCTCGTCCAGCGCGTCCAGCAGATCGGGCAGTTCCGCGTGTATGTCCGACAGGCTCAGGTGCAGCGGCGTGTGCGTGCAGCCCAGGTGCCGGGCCACTTCCGCCGCGTACGCTCCCTCGTCGTAGGCCGGCTGGTCCGCGAACCCCACCGAGAACGTACGCACCGTCGAGCCCCGGTCCCGTACAGCCGCCGCCGCGATGATCGACGAGTCCACCCCGCCCGACAGCAGCACGCCCACCGGCACGTCCGCCACCATGTGATCGCGCACCACCTCGCCCATCAGCGACCGGAACCGCTCGACGCACTGCTCAAACCGCTCCGGCTCTGGCCCCGGGCCGACTTGCATCGGCACAGGGCGGTACCACTCGCTCGCCTCGACCTTGCCCGCCGGATCGACCCGCAGCTGCCAGCCTGGCGGCAACTTCTGCGCCCCGCGCACCACCGTCCCCGGCGACAGCGTCATTCCCAGTGCCAGGTACTCGGCCACGCCGACAGGATCGATCTCGACCGGCCGGTCCAGCACCGCCAGCAGGGCCGGCAACTCGCTGGCGAAGACGAATTCCTCATCCGTCCGGGCATACCACAACGGCTTGATCCCGAACCGGTCGCGCGACAGCCGCATCTCGTTGCGGTTCAGGTCAACCAGCGCAAACGCCCACATCCCCGCCAGTTCATCCCACGCCCTTGCCCCCCACGCCTCATACGCCGCCAGGATGACCTCGGTGTCGCACTGCGTCCGAAACGCGAATCGATCCTCAAGCCGGGCCCGCAGCCTCTGGAAGTTGTAGATCTCGCCGTTGAAGACGATGCCGCACCGGCCGGCGGGGTCCCACATCGGCTGGGCCGCCTCCGGCCGCAAGTCGATGACCGACAGGCGGCGATGGATCAGCCCGACCGTCGCGGCATCCATGCGGCCGGTCCAGGTGCCATGGTCGTCCGGGCCGCGATGTGCCAGCGCGCGATCTGCCGCCGCCAGCCGGTCCGGCGCGATCGGCCTTCCTGCAAAGTTGATGATGCCGGC
>Ga0073932_1005555_pt1 | contig 13596 bp, 15 predicted proteins | sample DewCreD2012metaG_FD_76967 | JGI IMG/M metagenome (GOLD analysis project Ga0073932, IMG submission 76967) | Hot spring sediment bacterial and archeal communities from British Columbia, Canada, to study Microbial Dark Matter (Phase II) - Dewar... ... | reverse complement strand
CGCACTTACATGCCCGATAACGAAGGTGCGGTCGTGAGCGAAATCCCCGGTGGCGTGCGCATCGACCAGCCCGCCGAACCCTGGACGCACATCGCTAAAAGCCTCGAAATTCGCCTGAACGAGAACCAGCCGCAGGTCATCGTCCATCACGAACTGCGCAACGACGGCCCCTGGGCGGTGGAATTTGCCCCCTGGGCCCTCACCATGTTCCGGCTGGGCGGCGTGGGGATCTTTCCCCAACCAACAGGAAATGCCGACCCGGCTGGCCTGCTCGCCAACCGCCAACTCGCCATCTGGCCTTATACGAAACTAGATGACCCGCGCCTGACCCTGCGCGACGACTTCATCCTGTTGCGCGCCAGCGGCGGCCTGCCGCCTGTTAAAGTGGGCTACTTCAACCCGCATGGCTGGCAGGGCTACTTCCTGGATGGGACGCTATTCATCAAACGCTTCGATCCGCTGCCCGGCGCGAACTTCCCGGATGGCGGCTGCAACACCGAAACCTACACCAACCATAAATTCATCGAACTGGAGACTCTGGCCCCGCTCACAAAACTTGTTCCCGGCGAAACTGTCACCCATACCGAAACGTGGGAAATCTATGATGGCCTCTCCCACCCCCTCATCCCACCTGCCATCGCGGCTCTCGTAGAACGGAATTAATTTCGTCTTACCCTGGAGTTAATCATGGACGCGCTCGAAGCCATCCGCAAACGCCGCAGTATCCGCAAATTCACCGACCAATCGATTCCCAAAACCGACCTGGAAACCATCGTCGATGCTGGCCGCCTGGCCGCCACCGGTCACAATTATCAGCCCTGGGATTTCATCGTCGTCACCGATAAAGAAACTATCATGCAGTTCCTGCCCGCCGCGCCGTGGATTATCCAGGCCGGGGCGGTAATTGCGCTTGTCCTTGACCCCGAAACCCGCTGGTGGGTCGAAGACGGCGCTGCTGCCCTCCAGAACATGTTGATTGCCAGCACCGCGCTTGGCTACGGCGCGTGCTGGATTCAGGGAGATGTCTTGCCGCGCGAGGAACACTTCAAGGATTTGCTCGATATCCCCCACGAGAAACGCCTGATGGCGTTGGTTCCGGTTGGCGTCCCGGCAGAAAGCCCGGAGCGGGAGAAAAAGCCCCTGGCACGGGTTATCCATTGGGAAAAATTTTGAGAGAGAACCTATGCAACCTTCCATACACCCCCTGATTACCGCCCGCAACGAACGCACTCGCTGGTTCCGGCAGGCGCGCTTCGGCATGTTCATCCACTGGGGATTGTACGCCATCCCGGCGCGCGGCGAATGGGTGCGCAGCCACGAGCGCATCAGCAACGAGGAATACCAGTCCTTCTTCGACGAATTCAATCCATCGCATTATGACCCGCGCGCCTGGGCCAAACTGGCCCGCCAGGCCGGGATGCAATATGCTGTGCTGACCGCCAAGCATCACGATGGCTTCTGCCTGTTCGACAGTCAGTTGACCGACTATAAAGCGACCAACACTCCCTGCCAGCGCGACTTGGTGCGCGAATACGTGGAGGCCTTTCGCGCCGAGGGGCTGAAGGTCGGCCTGTATTACTCCCTGCTCGACTGGCATCACCCCGATTACCCGGCCTACGGCGACCGCTTCCATCCCATGCGCGACAATCCCGATTACAAAGACCGGACCCAAGATTTCAACCGCTACCTGGACTATCTTCACGGCCAGGTGCGCGAACTGCTGACCAACTACGGCTCCATTGACATCATCTGGTTCGATTTTTCCTACGGCGAGATGAGCGGCGAAACCTGGCGCGCTACCCAACTGGTCGAGATGGCGCGCTCTCTTCAGCCGGGATTGCTGATTGATAACCGTCTCTCTGGCTCGGGCGACACCAACCGCAGCATCGAGAGCCTGGAGCCTGCTCCCTATTGCGGCGATTTCGCCTGCCCCGAACAAATCATCCCACCCGAGGGCCTGGTCGATGAAGCCGGACGGCCCGTCCCCTGGGAAGCCTGCCTGACTCTGAACAATCACTGGGGCTATTGTGCCGCCGACCACGATTACAAATCTCCCCGTCAGGTGATTCACGCCCTGGTGGAGTGTGTCAGCAAGGGGGGCAATATGCTCCTGAACGTCGGGCCAGATGCGCGCGGCGAAATTCCCGCCGAATCGGTCGAAATCCTTGAGCAAGTCGGGGACTGGATGCGCCGCAACAGCGAGAGCATCTATGCCTGCGACCGCGCCCCCCTGCCCAAGCCGGAGTGGGGACGGTATACCCAAAACGGGGACACGCTCTACGCCCACATCTTCGAGCGCGGCATCGGCCCGGTCAACCTGCGCGGGCTGGATGGAAAAATCCGCAAGGCGCGTCTGCTGGCCGACGGTTCGGAAATCAAACTCAGCCGCCCCTGGAATACAAACGATTATCCTGATGACGCTTTTATCGAATTTCCCTCCGCGCGTCTGCCCGATGAAACCGATACAGTGGTGGCGCTAGAACTGCAACTCCCATAAAAATACCGTCCCGAAGGCTTTTTCTGGGTGATGATTCGTTCCAGTACAACCTTCGGGACGTTGATTTCTGGTGATAAAATCACCCCCGCGCTTTTACTATTCATCCAGAAAGGCTTTTCTAATCGTTATGAGCAATTTACCAGCCGTCTATATCGGCACTGACAGCGGCGCGACCACCTCCAAAACCGGTGGGGTGTGGAGCGACGGAACCACCATTTCGACCAAGTTGCTTCAAAAACCCACCAATGCCGGGCAAGGCACAGCCGCCGTCATTCGCGGCTGGGTCGATGGCATTAATGAATACCTCGAACAAAACGGTCTGTCGTGGCACCAGGTGCAGGGCGTTGGCCTGGCCATCCCAGGTCCCTACCAGCGCTATGGCGTTTTAGACCGCTCGGCCAACCTACCTGCCAGTTTCGAAGGCTGGGACGTGCATACCGAGTACAGCAGCGCCCTGGCCGAACGCGCCGGGCGGGCTGTCCCGTTGGTGGTTGGCAATGACGGCAACTACGGCGGCGTGGCCGAGGCCCAACGCGTGCGCGGCAGCGGCAGCAGCACCGTCCTCATGCTGGCGCCCGGCTCTGGGCTGGGCGTGGCGTATGTCGATAGTCACGGCCTGCCGCTGGAAGGCGATACTTTGGCCGGCATGGAGGGCGGACACATGCCCGCCCCGCTGCAACTGCTCGGCACCAGGCCGTATCCCTGCGGCTGCGGCAAGGATTGGGGCTGCGTCGAAGTCTACACCACCATTTCGGGCCTGCCCTACCTGCTGGCCGAAAAACTGGAGAAATACCCCGAACACGACCTGGCGAAATCAACTGCGCCGGTCAAAGAGAAAGTCTTGGCCCTGCGCGGACTGGCCCAACACGGCGACCCACTGGCGACCGAGATTTTCGACTTCCAGGCACGCGCCATGGGCCTGCACGTCGCCAACCTGGCAATGGCGCTCGACCCGACCTTCGTGGTCATCGGCGGCGGGTTGATGGACCCCGAAGCCACCACCGAAGGATTCCGCGAGCGCTACCTGCGCATCATCCGCGAGACTGCCCATCCTTACCTGTGGCCTGCTCAGCGCGCCCGCATCACCATCGTCCCTGCCACTCTCGGCGACCTGTCGCAAGCCATCGGCGCGGCGTTGGTGGCGCTGTATAAAGCGCGTTCATAGCGTTATCCAACCCAAAAGCCCGGCAGTCATACGCCGGGCTTTTTTGTGGAAAAAGCGCCCGGAGATTTTGGCCGAAGTCGGGAGACTTCGGACTCCACGTCCGGTTTTGGCGGGAGATATGCAACCTGGGTATAATAATTCCCATGACCCCGCAACAATGGATAATCTTCGGCACCCTCTTGATGACCCTCGTCCTATTCGTCAGCGGGCGTTGGCGCTATGACGTGGTCGCCCTGCTGGCCTTGCTGGTCGTGACCCTGACCGGGCTGATTCCGGTCGAGCGAGCCTTCAGCGGCTTCAGCAACCCGGCCGTCGTGACCGTCGCGGCGGTGTTAGTGCTCAGCCGGGGGCTGCAAAACTCTGGGATTGTCGATTGGATTGGGAGCAAATTATCCCTGCTAAAGGGCGGAATCACCATCCAATTGCTAGCGCTGACCGGCATTGTCGCCGTTTTCTCGGCCTTTATGAACAACGTTGGCGCGCTGGCCCTGCTCCTGCCGGTCGTGCTGGATTTGTCGCGCAAGAAAAATATCCCCGCTTCGGCGCTGCTCATGCCGCTGGCCTTTGCCTCGCTGCTGGGCGGCATGACCACTCTGATTGGAACCCCGCCCAACATCATCGCCGCCTCGTTCCGCCAGCAGGCGCTGGGCGAGCCATTCCGCATGTTCGATTTCTCGCCGGTCGGCGTGGGCGTGGCGGTGGCCGGAATCCTGTTCATCTCGCTGGTCGGCTGGCGGCTGATTCCGTCCCGGCGCGGGGCTGATACCGGCTCGTTGTTCGAGATAGAGAACTACATCACCGAGGTGCAAATCCCCGCCGATTCAGAGTTGGCGGGTAAACGCCTGCGCGAGATTAAAGACTTTACCCGCGCCGAAGCAACGGTCATTGGGCTGGTGCGCGGGCGCGAGCGGCGCATGAAACCCTCGGCGCAGACCAAGTTACAGGCCGAGGACATCCTTATCTTGAGCGCCGATACCGAAAACATCAAACGGCTGGTCGAAACCTCGCGGTTGGAGCTGGTCGGCAGCAAGAAAATCGGCAAGGTCGACCTGGAATCGGACGATGTAACCATGATGGAAGTGGTCGTCACCGGCAACTCCCTGTTGTTGGGCGGCACGGCCCGCAGCCTGAACCTGCGCGCCAACTACGGCATCAACCTGCTGGCTGTCTCGCGCCAGGGGCAGGTGATGCGCAGCCGTCTCGACAGCATCCGCTTCCGCAGTGGGGACGTGCTGCTTTTACAAAGCCATATCGCCACTCTCAAAGAAACAACTGAAGTGCTCGGCTGCCTGCCGCTGGCCGGGCGCGGACTGCGCATCCAGCCTTCGCGCAAAATGCTGCTGGCCCTGGCGATTTTCGGCGGCGCGCTCCTGCTGGCCGCCCTGGGCTGGGTCCCGGCCCAGGTTTCGTTCGTCGCGGCGGTGGTGGCGATGGTGATTGCGCGCATCGTTACCCTACGCGAGGCCTACGAGAGCGTCGATTGGCCAATTTTGATTCTGCTCGGCGCGATGATTCCGGTCGGCGAAGCCCTCGAAACGACCGGCGGGGCCGGGCTGCTGGCTGGGTTACTCTTGCAGGCCTCTCACTTCATCCCCGCCGAGGCCGCCCTGGTGATACTGCTGATTGCTACGATGTTCCTTTCGGACGTGGTGAATAACGCCGCGGCGGTCGTGCTGATGGCGCCGATTGGAATCGGCCTGGCGCGCGGCCTGGGCGTCTCGGTCGACCCCTTCCTGATGGCGATTACCATCGGGGCCTCGTGCGCCTTCCTGACCCCCATCGGCCACCAGTCGAATACGCTGGTGATGGGCCCCGGCGGCTACCAATTCGGCGACTACTGGCGGATGGGCCTGCTGCTGGAAGCCATCGTCGCGCTGGTTGCGATTCCGTTGATACTGATTTTCTGGCCCTTGTAAAAAACCACAACGCCAACATCGACAATCCGCAGGCCTTCAAGGCAATCCTCGAGACATTCCTGGAAAACAGGTGACGCTTGTTCATGGGCTTTTGAGTGTTTCATCGTGTTTCCCGGCAGCATGGCGCAAGAGAATATCGCTTGGCCTTTGGACCCCAGGCGTGTTTTGAAATAAACATCCATCTTGCGGCTCTCCTACTTTCCAACTTTCCGATATTTTGACATAAAACGACCCGAACGCAAAACCGTCTCGAAAGTTACCCGATATAATATCGAACTATGGATGGAATTCATTGCCTGGCAGAAAGCCTGCGCTCTGTAAAACATTTCCAGCATTTGCCGTTGCCGGATATTCTTCAGGTGGTAACAGCAGGGCAGGTACACCGTTTCCGGCGTTGGTTTTCGCTGCGTGAGATAATTGGTGTCAGGTGTCAGGAGTTTCTGCATGGGTCAATTCAAAATCCAAAATCTCAAATCCAAAATCCGGTCTTACTGGTCGCTGATTAAGTCCCTGCAAACCGGGCTGCTGCTTTCGACCGGCCTGGCGGGTTACATGAGCGCGCGCTGCCCGGTATTGAGCTGGGGGTCGCTGTTGGGTTTGCTGGGCAGCCTAGCCCTGGCTATCAGCGGCAGCACCATCTTGAACATGTGGTGGGATCGCGACATTGACCGGGTGATGAATCGCACCCATCACCGGCCAATCGCCTCGGGACAGGTCTCGCCGCAGGAGGCCCTGCGCCTGGGTCTGGCGCTCTCGGCGCTGGGAGTGGTTTGGGCGGCCTGGCTTAATCCACTGTATGGACTGGTGGTTTTTGCTGGGCTGTTCTTTGATGTGGTGATTTACTCAATGTGGCTCAAACGCCGCACCTGTTGGAGCATTGTTTGGGGCGGTATTTCGGGCGGCATGCCCATTTTGGCCGGGCGCGTGCTGGGGCTGCACAATCTGGGCGTGGGCGCGCGGATTGACGACATCGGCTTACTGCTTACGCTCTCGGTCTTATTCTGGATTCCCACTCACATCTTGACCTTTTCGATGCGTTTTTTCGACGATTATCAGGCCGCCCGCATCCCGACATTTGCTTCGACTTATGGCTTTGATGTCACCCGCAAGATGATTGCGCTTTCGAGCGTATTGGCTGCTGTTTGCATTGCCCTGGCTGCGGTGCTGATTCGCGTCGAGTGGGGATATGTACACCTGCTGGCTTTCCTCTCCGCTGGGTTGATGATTTTGGCCTTCCTGACGGCTTTCCGCCCGTCGCAGCGGCTCAATTACGGATTGTTCAAGTACGCATCCATTTATATGCTGCTGGCAATGGTTCTTTTGTCACTCTGAAAGGAGCAACCATGCAACCGAACAGTTTTTTGCCAGGCTGTTGCGCTTCATTGGCATCGTCTTGATGGCGTTAACCGCAGGCTTCACCATTTTGGGCGGGGGCGGAACCTGTTGCGCCGCCTTCAATCTGCTCAACCCTGAGCGCGCCGATACGATGGGGCCGCTGGTGCAAATGAAATGGCTGTACATTTTTTGCGTCCTGGCCGGGGGTGGTCTCGACCAGGCTCGCTAGCCAAGCGACACTCGAATGGGAAAAAGTGGGTGACGTATTGAAAACCTGCTCAAAACGCTCAAAAAGGACAGCCTATGAGTGCCCTGCAAGAAAAATATATCCAAAAAAATGCCTTTGCCCTATCCTACTATACCCAGGGCGACCCATCTAAAGAAGCCATCGTCTTCATCCACCCAGCCTACGGCGACCATACCTGTTTCCATCACCAGTTCGATGTTTTTGCCGAGGACTATCACGTCATCAGCCTGGATATGCCGGGGCACGGCAAATCACAAGTCAGGGGTAGGAACGTTGGAATCGACGCGACCGTCGGCCTAGTCGCGGAAATCTTGGCAGCCGAGGGACATGCCCAGGCGCACTTGGTCGGCGTTTCGCTTGGTTCGCTGATGGCGCAGGCGGTGGCTTATCGCCATCCCAAGATGGTCAAAAGCATCACCATTTGTGGCGGCTATAGCATTTTCGGTGACAATTCTGCTATTACGAAAGCCCAAAACCGCGAAATTGTCAAAGCCTTTCTGCTGATTTTGTTCAACATGGACGGGTTTCGCCATTATGTGGTCAGGAATACCAACGTGGTCGAGGCGGAACGCGAAGTGTTCTATCGGGCAATGCAGAAATTCACCCCGCGTTCCCTGCCGGTACTATCGGGCATGGGCAAAATTCTCGATAAAACGCCCCGCATGTTCCCCCAGCCTGTGCTGATTGTCACCGGCGAGCATGACATGCCCATCATTCTGTCCAACGCTCAGGATTGGCAAAAGTTAGAGCCAAACGCGCGCCTGGTAGTCATCCCTGCTGCCGGTCATTGCGCGAACATGGACAACCCGGAAGTATTCAACAGGACATTGAAAACGTTTCTTGATGCGCAGAGAAGCAGTCCTTAGCCTGCTGAATTGCCAGTATCCATTTGTTACATGATCACTCATGACGAAGCCTGCTGCCTGTCCAAACACTTTCGTTGCGCTTTACGAAACGTTAACTTGTGAAAAATAAAACTTAAACAATCGAAGCATCACACCGGGGATATAATGTGCGCGCTTTAGCAATGTCTATCTCTTTGGAGAATTTTGATGTCTGAAACGCAAAAAAATGAGCAGGCGCAGGTACGATACCCCACGTTATCACTCGCTCGCGTGATAGGCGATTTGCCTTCGTACCACTACGAAGTTGATAGTTCTACCCTGCTGGAAAAAGTGGTTGCGCACCTGAAAAATGACCCCGACCTGCCAGGGGTCATTTTGCGTCAGGGCAAAACGTTTACGGGCGCGCTCTCGCGCTGGAAAATTTTCGAATGGCTGGGACGTCCCTACGGGATTGAGCTGTATTTTCGGAAGCCCATTCGCAAACTGGCTGAAGCAGTCAGGCAAGACCGTGAAATCTATCCACATACCATGTCCATTTCCCAGGCTGTCCAAACCGCCTTACAGCGCGCGCCCGAAATGCGCTACGAGCCGCTGGTGGTGATGTTTGGGGAAGGTGATTTGCGCTTGCTGGATATGGACGTTTTACTGTTGGCTCAATCCGAACAGTTGGCGAATGCAAACGCGCTTATCCAAAAGCAAGCAGAAATCGGCAAAATTCTCTCCAGCTCCCTCGAACTGACTCGGGTTCTCCAATTGATTTTGGAGCAGATGGAATCTGTCATCCCTTACGACCGGTCTTCAATTTTGCTATATCGTAACGACCATCTGGAATTTGCCGCTTCCAAAGGCTACCCGGAGCAGGTCAACATGGAACAGGCGCGCGAACTGGCAAACAGTAATCCTGTCTTTAGCAGGATTCTCGCCACGCGCCAGCCTGCCGCTATCGAGGATGTTTCTTCGTACACCGCCTGGCCGCACATCCCCGACACCGCGCCTACCCGCTCATGGCTGGGTCTGCCGCTCGTTCAAAACGATACCGTGTTAGGCATGCTTTCCATCTCCCGGCTGAAAGTTGCCCGGTTTCGCGCAGATGAACTAGATGCCGCCTCGATTTTTTGCAGCCAGGCCTCAATTGCACTTGGCAATGCTCACCTGTATGAGACCATCCAGCAAATCAACCAGGAGCTCGATAGCCAAAAGAAAAGCCTGCAAGAAACGGTGGATGAACTCAACCGCGTCAACCTGACCCTGATGCGGCATGCCAGACAATTAGAAACCAGTCAGCAAATTGGGCAGCAAATCACCAGTCTATTGAGCCTGCGAGAATTGTTGCTTCAGGTCACCAACATCATCCGGGCGCAGTTCAATTATTCTCTTGTCAGCGTGTGGATGATACATGAAGCGAGCCACTCCCTGGTGCTGGAAGCCTGCACCAATGCTTCCTTGTGTGGAATGACCATGCCCCTTTCGCATTCCGGCCTGGCAGCGCGCGCCTGCCGCACCGGAAAAATTCTGCGCGAGAATTTCATCAGCAAACAGACCAACTTCACGCCCACGCCTGGCATGAGAGCCGCTTTTTCTGAAATTGCGCTGCCATTGAAGTTTCACAACGATATCATGGGGGTTCTGGATATACAAAGCGAGCGGATGCAAGCCTTTAGCGAGGAGGATGTTGCTGTTTTACACGTCACGGCGACCCAAATCGCCGTTGCGATTCGCAATGCACTTTCGTACGAAAAACTGGCGCGTTTATCTGAAAGCCAAAGCCATCTTCATCCAACATCATCCCAAATCTTGAATAGAAGTAGTCAGCCCCGATCTTCTTGCGCTTCCTGACCAATGCTCCGCCGCGCGGTCACATCTGGGCGCGAGATGGAGGCAGCCAGGACGCGAATGCGCGCCTCGCCTTTCCTGGGCGGGCGCAGTTCGTTTTCGGCGACTTCCAAGACTTGCGGGCCGCCGTGCTTGTGGACAATCAGGCTGCGGTATTTCATGGCTTTCTCGCCAGCAAATAGAGCGCCAGCGCGCAGCATATCGCCAGCACGCCCGGCGCAATGCGGTGAATGGTCAACATCAGGCTGTATTCCAGTTTCCCGGCGCTCATCAAGGCGCCGCTGGCGAACAGTGCCAGGACGCACACGGCGGCGATGGCGAGCAAACCCTCGATGAGCGCAAACGAATCAACCGGCCCGGAGATGTTCGAAAACCGCAGAACTGCCAGGATGACCGCGCCCAGGGCAATCAATTTGTGGGTGTTAAACAGCAAGCCGTTGTAAGGCTTCCCGGCATGGCTCAACCAAAAGCCAAAAACCAGGGTCAGGGCGAATAAAACGCCGGGAAAGGTAAATTTTGACAGGGTATCCATCTGTTTCTCCTCAAGATGGGTCTATCATAGCCTCGCCGGGCAAAATCGCCTATGACCTTTCCTGCGCAAAATGTGACCTTTGGCGCAAAAACAGGTATGATTGGCGCATGACCTCGCCTGAACCCATCATTGTTTCGGCTTCGGTGCTGGCGCAACTGTTCCTGTACCTCGACTCGCTCCAGGTGGATATCGACGCCTTCCTGCGCTCGTTGGATATCGAACCGGAGACAGTGCGCTCGCCCGATTCCTACATCCCAATCGAAACCTACCTGCGCATTCAGGATGAAGCCGCCGCGTACATCCACGATCCGTATCTTGGCCTGCACATGGGCGAATTTGCCCAACCCGGCAGTTGGTCCATCCTCGGCTACCTGATGATGAATTGCAAAACCCTCGGCGAAGCCTTCGAGAAATCGGGACGTTACCAGCGCTTCATCGGCAATCTGATTACCGCCCGCGCCGAATTGGGCTTGGGCAAGGCGCGCCTGGTCTACTTCACGCCGCCGCACGCCCCGCAGATGTCGCGGCATTGTTTCGAATCGACCTTTTCGAGCAGCGTGCGCCTGGCGCGGACTCTCTCCGGGCTGCCGCTCGACCCGCTCGAAGTGACCTTCATTTACCCGGAGCCGGAATCACGCGCCGAGTACGAGCGCATCTTCCACTGCCCGGTGCGTTTTGGACAAAAAGATAATTCGATGACTCTCGACCTGCGTCTGGGCAGCCTGCCTGTCCGCATGGCAAACCCGGCTTTGCTGGCGCATTTCGAGCAATATGCCCAGGGCTTTATCGCCCAGATGGAGAAAGGCGACAACACCACCCAGGCCGTGACCAAAATCATCCTTTCCCGGCTGGATGACCCGTCGCTGTCCATCGAGAAGGTCGCCCGCGAGATGGCCGTCGGCGTGCGCACCCTGCAAAAGCGGCTGGAAGCCGAAGGCCTGGTCTTCAGCGACCTGCTGCGCGACATCCGCCAGCAGCTGGCCAAGAAGTACCTGCGCGAGAACTACTCCGTGGAGCAAATTACTTACCTGCTGGGCTTCTCGGAGCCAAGCGTCTTCCGTAAATCGTTCAAGAAGTGGCTGGGGGTTACGCCGGGGGAATACCGGGAAAAGGCGTTTATGGCAGGTGGAATGTCGAAGTAGAACAGGGAGAGGCCGTCTCCATCGCTTTCATCAGTTCTCCTTTGGGTCGAAAAAATTCATGACGACTTCGCGCAAGTCTTCTTCGCCGTTGGTGAGGTTGGAAAGAATGCTGGCGCTGATTTTTTGCCCAACGAAGTAACGAGAATCGAAACCTACCCCGGCGTCGCCACCGACGATGGAAAACAGGCTGTCATCGAGGCGTTTATATACTCCGCAGCCGTAGCCGGTTTTCGCGTCGAAACGCTCGTGGGTTTTCAGGAAAACGGCGGTCAGTTCGGGGGAGAGAATGCGATTCGAGAAGAGATTCCGCCAGAAGGAACGCAAATCTGCGGCGGTGGTGAACAGGCCGCCATCGCCGCCGCCCCGAATCGGCAGGTTGTAGGTATTGGTCGTCTGGCGGTCTTTGAGATAGCCCAGGGCAGTGTTGGCGGGCAGGTTGTTGAGGGCGTAAAAGCCGGTTTGGGTCATCCCGGCAGCCAGGAAAACCTGTTCTTGCATGAAATCACGAAAGCGCTGGCCGGTGATTTTTTCAATCAACATGCCCAGGAAGACATAGCCGCCGTTCGAGTACGAAAAACGTTCGCCCGGCTCGAATTTGGCGGCCTGGCCCTCGAACAACGGCCAATAGTCCGAGGGGGTTTCGAGGCGATACCAGGGAATCGAGACAAAGAAATTATCGAAATCCTGCTCGATTTCTTCGTCGAAGTAATCGTAGATACCAGAAGTGTGCGTCAACAAGTGCCGGATGGTAGCGCGCGGGTCGATAAATCCGGCATAATCAGGAGAAAGTTCGCCCACCTGGGTCTCCAAGTGAAGCCGGCCCTGGTCAATCAAGCGGCCAATGCCCAGAGCGGTGAAAAATTTCGTACCGGAAGCAATGCCAAAGCGCGTCCCGGGCGAATTGGGCATTTGGTTTGGAATATCCCGATAGCCAAAGGCCTGTTCGTAGAGCGGTGAATCCGCCCGGAAAATGGAAATGACGCCCGAAAAATCGGTTTGGCGGGCAACCTGTTCGATTTGGTCGACGAGAATTTGGATGGAAGGTTGGGTCATTGTTTTCTCGCTCTTTACGGGAAGAAAAACTCCACAATCAGGCGGGTGGCGTCCAGGTTGCGACTTTGCGCGCCAGCGGCGGGCAGTTGACCGGGGCGCGGCGGCCAGGTGTGTCCGCCATTGTGAACGATGTATGCCATGACTTGACTCCCACGCGCGCAGTTGGCGTAGGTCTGCTGTTCGGCAAACGTGCTATCCAGTTCCAACGAAAAGTCGTGATTGCCAGGGCGCAGGACATCCACCTGGGGGTGAATCCTGCCGGGGTAGCGTCTGAGACGCTGAAGCGGCAGGCAGGGCTGAGGAGCAGGAAAATCACCCAGAGCAAAGCAACTTTTCTCATTTCCGGCTCACCTGCCAGGTCATTTGGATGTTATCGGGGGTGATGACAACCGATTGCAGGACAGCGTTGGCGTGGTTTTGGCCGATTTTTTGCAAACGGGCAGCGATGGTCTCGTTCCAGTGGTCAACTCGCGCCTGGTCAAGCGGCTTGCCATCCAAGACGGCTTGCGAAACGACAGCCGTCAATGTTCCGTTGCTCACGCCCAGGTCGAGGCGGAAGGAAAGCGTGTCGGTCTTGCTGGAATTATTCAGCCGCTCGCGTCGTCCCGACACCAGGGCGTAACCCGATTGGAGCGAGGCGCTGATTTCCTGGATAAGCGGGTCGGCAATCGCGGCCTGAACAGCCTCTTGCAAAGCCTGCGCGGTGATGGATGTTTCCATAGTGAGTGAGCCATCATTATTGCGCGAGATATTACGCTCGCAGGCGCTGAGCAACGCCGCGGATAGCCACCGGGACAAGCCATATTCGGCTGTTTCACCTGCCTTCCGTCTCGATGACCACAGTGGGAGCGTTGCGCTTGAAGTACCAATTGCCCAAAACTTGCGCGAAGGTCAAACCTTCCACCTGATACGAATGGAATTCGGGTGTTTCCAGCATCACATGCTGGTGCGCCGCCGTGCCGAAGGCGCCGTTTTGCCTTTTGAGAATATCGGCGATGGTCTCAAAAGGCAAAACGGCGCCTTCGGCACGG
>Ga0073932_1005549_pt1 | contig 13613 bp, 12 predicted proteins | sample DewCreD2012metaG_FD_76967 | JGI IMG/M metagenome (GOLD analysis project Ga0073932, IMG submission 76967) | Hot spring sediment bacterial and archeal communities from British Columbia, Canada, to study Microbial Dark Matter (Phase II) - Dewar... ... | reverse complement strand
GCACGATTCGAACGTGCGACCTTTTGCTCCGGAGGCAAACGCTCTATCCAGCTGAGCTACGGGCGCTCCTGACTCTTATGATACGCACTTCCGCCGGGGAAGGGAAGACCCCGCCGCGCCCTCCCTATCTTTCCTTGCCTTCCGGGGACGCCCGCGGCAACGCCGGCTCGACCCCCGCCTCCGTACACGCCGCCTCGAACCGCACCACTACCGCCGGATACGTCACCACCTGCGGCACCATCGCATCCGGCGGCGGCTCCAGCACGCGGTAATGCACCACGCACCGCGCCCCCTCGCGCTCCACCTTCCGCACCTCCACCCGATAGCCCCCCGTCGGCCTGCGTCCCGCATGGATCGTCACGATCCATGCCCCGCCGCGCTTCTCCGCTTCGTACTGCGCCTCGGCCGCCTGACGCCGCGGCCGTTCACGGATCACCTCGAACGGCACTTCTTCCATTCCAGATGCCCCCCACAGCGAAATTCCCAGCACCGCCGCCGCCAGCTTAGCGCGCATGATACCGCCCTCCTCTGGCGAGAAACTCGAACACGCGCCTGTGATACGCGCTGAATTCCGGATCCGGAATCCCCGATGGCGGCACCGCCGCCGAGCCACGCCCCGTCTGGAACATGTCGTGATGGTAAATCACATACCCGCCTGCCTCCCGCACCCGCAGGATCTGCACGATATGATCCTCCGGGAACGTCTCTCCCTTCGGTCCTCCGAACTGCGCCGTCCCGTTCCGCGCCGGTTCATCGTCCACCACCGGCTTTCCATAGCGCGCGATCAGATACCGGATCTCCGCCGGCGCGATCTCCCACGGCCGACCCGCGCTCTGCCGCGACGTGTGCGGCGTCAGGAAATCCATCAGCGCCGTTTCCTCCGCGCTCCCCGTCAGGACGCCAGCCACTCCCGGCGAACTCGTCACCAGCCGCTCCGGGTCCGCCGCCTTGATCGCCTTCACAACCGGCACGGTGTGATGCGAAAACTCGTTCCACACCTGGAACGCCGCGTTCCGCCACGGCTTCAGCTCCCGCGCCAGCTCCGCCGCCACGCGCTCCATTGCAGCCTCTGGAAGCCGGATGTTGTCCAGCCAGCTCTCGCGCGTGAACAGCGTCAGCTCGATCACCATCCCTTCCGCCGCCGCTGAAGCGAGAATCTGCCTGAGCACGCCCAGCGGCCTGTCCCGGAGCGAGCCGTCATTGGAGAACAGTGAACACTCCCCGCACGTGTCCACAAACCCCCGCCGGTTGTCCCACTGCGCCCAGATGCGCAGCACATTGACGCCATGGCGGCGGAATTTCCGCAGCCATTCCCGCCGGATTTCCTCTGAACGGTTGAATTCCGCGTTATAAATGGCGTTGAAAAAACTGACCCCGGTGAACTCAAACGGCTCCCCATTGAGCGTAAATTCCGTCCCCCGCACCCCCAGCACGGGCCCGGACCCCTGCGCGGCAACGGGCAAGACTGCGAGGGCCAGAAGAACGGCGGCGCCGGCGATCCGCATCGGCCGCCATTCTACTCCCTCGCGTGCGCCGCACCAACCAGCCCGTTTCGCGAGCCGCCGCCTCATGGCTCGGGAAACCGCACCTCCCACTGGCCCTGCTCGAACCAATCCCACTCTTCGCCGTAGCGGCTCGTCACCTGAGTGAACAGCTTCTTTCTGCCCGAAAGCGTCTGCAGGAGCGGCGGACGAAACAGGATCCACCACTCATTGACTTGAGATCCATGCACCCAATCCACGCCCAGCCAGCAGAAAGAACCAGCGGGTTTGTCGCGATAAATTCAGCAAGAGTCCGGGACCCCAGTCCGGGGCGCCTTCGGTTTCCGCCCCGACACTCACGCCGCGCTCTTGCTCACCCCCAGCAGCCGGATGAATTTCCTCAGCCACGCCGGATGCGCCGGCCACGCCGGAGCCGTCACCAAATTGCCGTCCTCCACCGCCTCTGTCACCGGCACTTCCACATACGTGCCGCCGCACGCCGTCACCTCCGGTCCTACAGCCGGATAGCAGGTCAGCTTTCTTCCCTTCAGCACGCCCGCGGCTGTCAGCACCTGAATCCCATGGCAGATGGCCGCCACCGGTTTATCGGCATCAAAGAAATGCCGCGTGATGTCGAGCACGCGCGGATTCAGCCGCAGATATTCGGGCGCGCGTCCGCCGGGAATCACCAGCGCGTCATAATCCGACGGCAGCACCACATCGAATCCATGATTCAGCACAAAATCGTGTCCGCGTTTTTCGCTGTACGTCTGGTCGCCCTCGAAATCATGCACCGCCGTGCGGATCTTATCCCCCTGCTTCTTGCCCGGACACACCGCATGCACCGTGAAGCCCAGCATCTGCAGGGCCTGGAAAGGAACCATCGCTTCGTAGTCTTCCACGTAATCGCCCACCAGCATCAGGATCTTTTTCGCCATGGCGCGCTCCTTTCGTCCCTCACTCTACCCGAACCCGCGCCCCGGAGGAAGCCCGCACCCGCGTGCGATAGAATGCGCCCGCGGAGGACTCATCATGAACCAGAACACGGGCGATGGCGCCAGCCGCCGCTCCTTCCTCGCCTCCTCGGCTGCCTGGCTGCCGGCAGGTCTCAGCGTGCACGTCGCCGCTTCCTCGGTCTATCGCGTCGGCGTCATCGGCTGCGGCGGCCGCGGCGAAGCCGCCGCCATCAACGCCATGCGCGCTGGCAAAGACGTCCGCATCACCGCCCTCGCCGACATCCTCCGAGACCGCTGCGAGGAGAAACGAACCTCCCTGAAACTCAAGTTCCCTGATCAGGTGGACGTCCCCGACGACCGCATCTTCACGGGCTTCCAGGCCTACCGCCACGTCATCGAATCGAGCGACGTCGTCATCATCGCCAACGCCGCCAAGTTCCACCCGCTCCACCTGAAGGCCGCCGTCGAAGCCGGCCGCCACGTCTTCGTCGAAAAGCCCCACGCCATCGACCCCGCCGGCATCCGCATGGTCGAAGAGGCCTGCCAGCTCGCCCGCCAGAAACGGCTCTGCGTCGTCAGCGGCCTCCAGTCCCGCTACCACCCCGGCTACATCGAAACGATGGAGAAGGTCCATGCGGGCCTCATTGGCGACATCGTCGCCATTCAGGAAACGTGGCTTCGCCCGCCGTACGTCGTCCGCCAGCGCCGCCCGAAACAGAAAGAGCTCGAATTCCAGGCCGCCAACCAGTACCACTTCCACTGGCTCTCCGGCGACGACGTCCCGCAGACTCTCATCCACAACCTCGACCGCTCTTCCTGGGCCCTCGGCAACGCCGCTCCGCTCCGCTGCTGGGGCATGGGCGGCCGCTCCACTCTCAAAGGCGAAGAGTTCGGCTCCGTCTTCGACCACCACGCCGTCGGCTACGAGTTCCCCCGCGGCGTCCGCGTCTACGCCTACTGCCGCACCATCGAGAACTGCTACAACGAAAACTCCTCCCTCATTCTCGGCGCCAAAGGCCGCTGCGATCTGCTCAACCTCCGCATTACCGGCGAAACCAGCTGGTCCAGCTCCCAGCCGCCATCAAAGAACAACGCCTACGATCTCGAGCACGTCGCCCTGTTCGAGGCCATCCGTTCCGCCAAGCCCCTCAACAACGGCGACTACATGGTCCGCTCCACCCGCATCGCTGTCATGGGCCAGCTCGCCTGCTACACGGGGCAGGAACTCACCTGGGAGCGCGTCGAAAAATCGAACTTCTATTACCCGCCGCGCCCCGAAGAAGTCCATGAAGACACCGAGCCGCCCATCTGGCCCCAGGCCGACGGAACCTATCCTGTCTTCACCCCGGGAATCACGCGCCTTCTGTAAAATTCCGCCGCCCGGCAGTGCCGCGTTGATTCGCCCCGGCCCCCAGCAGCGTTCCCCCTGTGTTGGCTGAGCGCTGCATCCCGACGCGGATGCCCGATTCCCCCATCCCACGCCGCTCCGCACACAATAGAGGAATGGCGCGCAGAGTCCTTCTTGCCCTGCTTTTCCTCGCCGCGGCTCTCCCCGCCCAGCGGCTCGCCATCACCGGTGCCCAGGTCATCGACGGTACCGGCGCGCCGCCCCGCCGCCTCACTGTCCTCATCGAACAGGACCGCATCGCCGCCGTTGGCGAAAACCTTCCGATCCCTCCCGGCACGCCCGCCATCAATGCCGAAGGCCACACGCTCCTGCCCGGACTGTTCGATCTCCACACCCACCTGCTCGCCTCCGGCGGCGCGAAAGACGTTGACTGGGCCAAGGCTCTCAAGCTGTACCTCGCCCACGGCGTCACCACCGTCGTTGATCTGAGCACCTATCCCGAACAGTTCGAACCCATGCGCCGCCTGCTCGCCGCAGGACTCGAAGCCCCACGCGTCCACATGGCCGCCCGCTTCACCACGCCGCTCGGCCACGGCATGGAAGGCGGCCGAGGCGACTTCCACACCCAGCTTGTCCTCACCCCCCGCGAAGCCCGCAACGCCGTCCGCCGCTTCGCCCCCTACAAGCCCGACCTGCTCAAAGTCTTCACCGACGGCTGGCGCTACGGCGCCGAGCCCGACATGACCTCGATGGAAGAGGAAACCCTCCGCGCCCTTGTCGAAGAAGCCCATCAGCTCGGCCTCAAGGTCGTCACCCACACCGTCACGGTCCGCCGCGCCCGCGAAGCCGCGCGCGCCGGAGTCGACATCATCAACCACGGCATCGGCGACGGCGTCCTCGATCCCGACACCCTCCGCCAGATCCTTGAATCCGGCACCGGGTACGTCCAGACGCTCGCCGTCTACGAACCCCGCGGCGCCAAAGTCATCCCTGCGCGCCAGCGCCGCTGGGCCCACCTGATGGCCAATTGCGCACTCGCCCGCTCCTCCGGCCTTCTGAACGGCGCGGGCACGGACGCCGGCATGCCCGGCACGCCTCACGGCGAGTCCACTCTGCACGAACTCGAACTCATGGTGAACTGCGGCTTCACGCCGCTGGAAGCGATCACCGCCGCCACTGCCACCAGCGCGCGCCTGCTCGGCACGCCGGACCGCGGCCGCATCCAGCCTGGTCTGCTCGCAGATCTCGTCCTCGTCGAAGGCAACCCCGCCGAGCGCATCTCCGATCTCCGCCGCGTCCGCCGCATCTGGCTCGGGGGCCGGGAACTGAACCGCGAGCAGCTCCTCGCCGCCATCTCCAGACCCGGCCCTTCGCCGCTCCCTCTCGCCGGCGGTCCGGCGCCGCAGCTGCTTGATGACTTCGAATCCGAAAACGGCCGCTCCCGCCTCGATACGCTCTGGATCAACCGCACGGACGCGGGGCTCGATTTCTCGCGCATGACCTACCACCGCACCCAGCGCGCGCCCGGCGATCACTGCCTGACGGTTCTGGCCGAAATGAGCGACAAGGACCGCCCTCTGGCCGCCATGGTTCTGCCGCTGTCGAAGGGCGCCGTCCTGCCCGTCGATCTCAGCTCGTGGCAGGGCATTGAATTCGAGGCCCGCGGCGACGGCCCCTTCCAGCTCCTGCTCCGCTGGCGCGGCGGCGAAGCCAGCGCTCCTTTTGAAGCCTCCGCCGCCTGGCAGCGCGTCCGCATCCCCTTCGCCGCTTTCACGAAGCCCGATCTCAAAGAAACAATTTCCGTGGAATTTGTCATCTCCCGCCCCGCTGGCCGCAAGGCCCTCCTCGAACTCGACAACGTGAGGCTCTACCGGTGACCGGACGCGCGGACCTCCTGGCTCTGCTTCGCGCCCACACGCCCTGGGACGCCCGCGAAGCCGCCATGCTCGCCCGCATCATCGCCTTCGTCGAAGCTCACGAAGACTGCTTCGAGCGGTCCCTGCTCATCGGTCACGTCACCGGGTCGGCGTGGGTCGTGAATCCGGAGCGCACCCACGCCCTGCTCGTCCACCACCGCCGCCTCGACCGCTGGCTTCAGCCGGGCGGCCATTGCGACGGCAGCCCCGATGTGCTCGCCACCGCCCTGCGCGAAGTTCTCGAAGAAACCGGCATCGAAGCCCGCCCGGTCGCGCCAGCCGTGTTCGACGTCGACGCTCACGACATCCCCGCGCGCGGCGCGGAGCCCGCCCACGTCCACTACGACATCCGCTTCCTCGCCGAAGCGCCGCTGTCGCAGCAGCCCGTCGTCAGCCCCGAGTCGCGCGATGTCCGCTGGGTCGCGCTCGGCGACATCCCTTCGCTTGGAACCGACTCTTCCGTCCTCCGCCTCGTCGAAAAAACACGTCCGCCCTCATCCGTTCCGGACCGTTGACACCGCCGTGCGCGCGCCGTAGGATCGAAGCGTACAGTTGAAAGCGGTGGAGTCCGCTTCCCGCCGTTGCCAACAACGGCCAATGACTCCTGCAGCAGGTGGACTGCGGGGTCGTTGGCCGGCCCGGCAGCCACCCAGGACAATCTGACGCAAGGAACCGCCCGATGGAACAGGTATGGTTCGTCGCAGCGTTGTGGCTGCTGCTGGCCCTCATCGCCGTTCTCGCCGCGCATTGGACCGGCATCTCCACCGCACTTTCCGAGATCGTCGTCGGCACCGTGGCGCAGCTCGTCATCGGTATGCTGCTCGGACGCGAAGCCCTGGGCGCAAAGGCAGGCTGGGTGACGTTTCTCGCCGGCACCGGCGCCGTCGTGCTCACCTTTCTCGCCGGCGCGGAGCTCGACCCCGAAGTCTTCCGCATGAAGTGGCGCGAAGCCCTCGGCGTTGGCCTCGCCGGTTTCCTGGCGCCCTTCTTCGGCGCCGCGCTCATCGCCCACTACCTGCTGGGCTGGGGCTGGATGCCTTCCTGGCTCGCCGGCGTCGCGCTCTCCACCACCTCGGTCGCCGTCGTCTACGCCGTCATGCTCGAGCTCGGCTTCAACCGCACCGAATACGGCAAGGCCATCCTCGCCGCCTGCTTCGTCAACGATCTCGGCACCGTTCTCGCGCTCGGCTTCATCTTCGCCCCGTTCACCTGGAAGACGCTCGTCTTCGCCGCCCTCTGCGGCGTGGTTCTCTTCGCGCTGCCGTTTCTCACCCGCTGGTTCTTCGACCGCTACGGCGGCCGCGTCTCGGAAATGGAAACCAAGTACCTCCTCTTCCTCCTGTTCGGCATGGGCGGCGTCGCCGCCTGGGCTGGCAGCGAGGCCGTGCTCCCCGCCTACCTCATCGGCATGATGCTGGCCGGCACCGTCGGCCGCGACCATTTCCTCGTCCGCCGCCTCCGCACCCTCACCTTCGGCCTGCTCACGCCCTTCTATTTCATCCGCGCCGGCAGCTTCGTTTCCATCCCCGCCCTGCTCGGCGCGCCGCTCGTCTTCTTCGCCCTCTTCGGCGCGAAGATGGTGTCCAAGCTCGCCGGACTCCTTCCCGTCGTGCGCGCCTTCGGCTACGAGCGCAAGGAAGGGACGTATTATTCCCTCATGATGTCCACCGGACTCACCTTCGGCACCATCTCCGCGCTCTTCGGCCTCAATCACGGCGTCATCGACCAGAACCAGTACTCGCATCTGGTCGCCGCCGTCATCGGCAGCGCCGTCATCCCCACGGCCATTGCCAACGCGCGCTACCTCCCCGTCCACCTGCTGCCTGAAGAAGAACGCCGCCTCCGCGAGTCCGCTTACGGAGAGCCGGAAGGAGAATTGGATGTCTAGTCAAGCATTGCCATCCTCCCAGGAGGCCCCATGCTGAAACGCGGCCCTGCCAGGAAAGTCATCATCTACATCAACGAAGACACGCAGCACCACGCCACCGCCCTGCACGACGCCATCATGACCTACCTGCTCAACCACGGCGTCTCCGGCGCCACCTCCACCCGCGCCTACGCGGGCTTCGGCGCCAGCCACACGCTGCACACTCCCAAGATCGAGGTGCTCTCCCAGCACCTCCCTCTCCGCATCGAATTCGTCGAGACGCCGGAGAAGGTGGAAGAACTGCTGCCCACCCTCTACGACATGGTCACCGACGGCCTCATCGAAGTCCAGGACACCTTCGTGGTGAAGGCCGCCCGCAGGACCCCAAAGCCCGAGCCCAGGCTCCCGCACCTGAAGAAACAGGCTCCCGCCCGGCTCCTCCGCGTCTTCCTTGGCGAGGCCGACCGCTGGCACGGCGAGCCCCTCTACGACGCCATCGTCAAGAAGCTCCGCATGCTCGAAATCGCCGGCGCCACCGTCTACCGCGGCATCCTCGGCTACGGCGCAAAGGGCCACGAACACAAGCGCAGCTTCTTCCACCCCACGCGCGACCTGCCCGTCATGATCTCCGTCATTGACGAGCCCGACAAGATCGCCCAGGCAGTGGAAGCCATCGAACAGATGCTCGACGACGGCCTCATCGTCATCTCCGACGTCGATATGGTCCGCCTCCTCCGCGGAGGCGTCAGCACGGAGCAGTCCCATGCAGGCGGCCCAACCAGCTAAGCTTCTCCGCATCCACATCTCCGCCGGCGACCGCTGGCAGGGCAGGCCCCTGTACGAAGCCATCGTCGCGCGCTGCCGCGAGCTCAAAATCGCCGGCGCCACCGTCTTCCGCGGGCTCGAAGGCTACGGCGAGACCGCCATGCTGCACAGGCACCACCTCGCCCGCGCCGACGAGCCCATTCTCATCGCCGTCGTCGATTCCGCTGAAGCCATTGAACGCCTCATTCCCGCGATTGAACCCATGATCGACACCGGCCTCATCGCCGTCTCTCCGGTTGAAGTGATCCGTGTCCAGAAAAAGTCCCAATCCGGCGAGCCGCCCAGCCAGTAGGCCCGGCTGCGGCGCCTCTCCGCTGCTTCCGCTCGCCGGACGGCAGCGCGAACTCCGCCGTCTTCAGGCTCTGCTCGCATCCGGCAACCGCGTCCTCGTCCTCGGACCCCGCGGCATCGGCAAGTCCCGCCTCATTGCAGAAGCCGCCGCCGCCTCTGGCATCGAGCCCGTCCGGGTCTCGACGCAGGGCCCTCCGCAGGAACTCTTCCGGCAACTGCTGCCGCTGCTCTGCCCGGAAACAGATTCGCCTGTTTCTGTTCGCCGCCTCCCCAGCCAGGCGCTCCAGGCAAGGATCCTCGCCGCCCTTCAGTCCCGCCCCCGCTGGATCTGGCTCGACGATCCTCCGCCCGCCAGCGCACTTCTCTACCGTTTCTTCCAGCGCGTTCTGTGGATCCCGCGCTGCGGCCTCATCGCGGCCGTGGAGAACCGCGCCCGGCTCGGCGCCCTCGCCCGCCTCCTCTACGATCCGCGTGAAGAGATCCTCCTCGCTCCGCTCAGCCACGCCGATTCCGCGGCGCTTCTGGAGCGCGCCATCCACGCCTTCGGCCTCGGCCTCCACGATTCCCCTGCCGAGTTCCGCTTGCGCACCCTTGAGGCCGCCGCCGGCAATCCCGGCCGCATCATCACCCTCTGCCGCCTGGCCGCCGACCCGCAATACTGGCATGGCGGCCGCCTCATGTTCGCGCCTCTCTGGATCGACGCTCTCACCCGACTGGCGTAACGGCGACTCCGCCCGGAGGCGTCCGCGCCGCCTCTTCCGCCCTCTCCAGCTCTTCCAGCCATTGCTCCAGCCGCGCCTGGTGCTCCGCCTCCACCTCGCCCGCGGAAAGCAGCCGCGCGATCTCGGCACGGAACACGCCCGCTTCGGCGTCGAACCGCTCCTGCAGAGCTTCCAGCTGCCGCATCATCCACGCCTCCAGGCTCCGCGAATACGCCTCCAGCGTCTTCCACACCGCGCCTCCCGCCCGCCGCTCCAGCGCTGCCGCAGCGATCCGGCTCCCCGCGCCCGGCAGTTCCGCCAGCTTCGGCAGCCGCACTTCCTCCGGCAGCATGTCCAGCCCCGGAACCGGCAACGCCCCCACCTCCGTGCACTCGAGGCCCTGCCCTTCCGCTTCCGCGCCGGGCCGCATCACGTGACGCGCCATCTCCACCGCCGCCGACAGGACTGCGCACAATTGTTTCAGGTGATGGTGGACCTCCTCGCCCGCCGCGCTGCACACCTCCAGCGCCGCCGTGCGCAACTCTCCAGCGCAGGCGGCCCTGTCGCCCCACAGGCGCTTTTTCGCGATCCGCTCCGCGGCAAGCTCCAGCACTCTCCGGCCCTGTCCGCGCAGCGCGTCCACCATCTCCATCCCCTCGCGTCTCGATGATTCGAGACTTGCCGCCGCCCGCCGCAGCGCCCCTTCGATCCTCTCCAGCTCCGCCTGCGGAATCCGCCCCCGCCCTCCGTCCAGCCGCCCGCGCAGCGCTGCCGCTACCGATGCCCGCAACGCCCGCGCCTTCCTCTCGAGCGACTCCGCCGCCAGCTCCCGGTGCCGCTCCAGCACGGGCCGCAGCATCGTCCGCTGCCACTCTTCCAGCAGCCCCGCATGCGCCTCTTCCACGCTCACCGCCGCCACGGGAACCTCGCGCCCCAGTTCCCGCGCCAGCACCCCGGCCGTGTAGACGCGCGCCCGTTCCAGGTCCCTCTCGTTCAGCAGATCCGCTTTGCTCAGCAGCACCATCGACGGCGTGCTCGCCCGCTCCAGCAGATCCAGCGTCGCCAGGTCTTCTTCGTTCATGGGCGTCACCGCCGTCACCAGCAGCAGTCCCAGGTCGCACCGCGGCAGATACGCCAGCGTCTCCGCCGCTCCGGATGTCGCCAGCGAACCCAGTCCCGGCGTGTCCACAAAGACCAGTCCGTTGGACAGAATCGGGCTCGGCACTCTCACCACCAGCCGCAGCACTTCCCGCTGGTTCGCCGGATTCAGCTCCTCCGTTGCGAAAAGCGGCAGCTGCTCCACGCCCAGCCGCTCCACCCGCCCGCCGGCGAAATACACCGTCATCCCGGCTTCTTCCCCGTACTGGATCCGCACCGGCACCGCCGTCACGGGCGTCACTCCTACCGGCAGCACTTCCATCCCCAGCAGCCGGTTCAGCAGCGACGACTTGCCGCTGCTCACCCGTCCGAACACCGCCAGCTCGAACGTCGGCGCCTCGAGCTTCTCCACCAGCCGCTGCAACGCCGGCCGGAACTCGGTCAGATCGGCTTCCCGGATCACCTTCTCGAGCGTCCGCAGCAGCCCCGCCGTGTCGCTGCCCGCTCCGAACCGCGCCAGCCGACCCTCGAGGTCCGCGCCAGTGCCGCTCCGCAGCTCGGACTCGAGCGCCGCCACGAGCGACTCCAGCTGATTCGTCACCCCCCGCAGCGCTTCTTCCGCCTCTGGCGCCAGCCCGCCATAGTCTCGCAGGTGTTCCGGCGCCATCTCCTGCACCGCGATCCGCACAAACGCCAGCGTCACCAGAATCGAGTGCAGCGCCCCGAACCGCGGACGCCCGCCGGCGCCGTCCACCTGCGCCGCTTCCAGAAACCGCCCCAGCTGCCGCCGGAACTGCGCGATCGACGACCGCACCAGCCGCGCCTGTTGCGGCGTCACATCCGGGTGATGGCGGCGGAACAGACGTCCCGCCTCCGCGCCCATCAGAATGTTTTCGATATCCGCCAGCAGTTTGTCCGCGTACTCGGCGTTGGCCAGGATCCGCCTCTGCTGGCTTTCATTGAATGGCGCCGTGCCGCCCATCTCTCCTTCCTTTCAGGCTGGCCTCCCGCGCCGGCTTTTTCCGGCTGTCCGGTTCCAGGTAGGAGTCATCTGCCCGGCCAGCGGGCGGTTCACGGCGAACTCCAACGCCTACATTGAATATGACGCATCCGCATCCGTTCCGGATACAGCCTGCTTCGCCCCCGTAATAGGTTTGTGTTATTGACGCATCGGCCGGCCCTGTGACGAAATGGTCAAGATGACAAACAGGGGTCTCGCCGCCGCCGCGGCTCTCTGCGCCTTTCTTGCCGCCGTCATCCTGAGTTTCGCCCAGCCGGGCTCGGAACAGCGCGAAGAGCGCCTTCAGCGCCTCCGCACCCTCGGCAAAGCCTATTACGAAAACCCCACCACCCAGAATGAAGCTGTCGAGCAGTTCCGGTTGGTCGTGGAGATGAATCCCGATTCTCTGATTGACCAGCTCAATTACGGGTTGGCCCTCCTCCGCGCCGGCAAAGTCGCCGATGGCGTGCACATCCTCGAAGAAGTCCAGAAAAAAGACCCCTCCATCCCCCACACCTGGTTCAACCTCGGCATCGAATACAAACGCATGGGCGAGCCGCTGAAGGCCATCGCACAGCTCGAACAGATGGCCCGCCTCGTTCCCGATGAACCCATCACCCACTACAACCTCGGCGTCCTGTACAAGGCCGAAGGCCGCATCGACGATGCCAACGCCAAATTCGAGCTCGCCGCCCGGCTCGATCCCAATTTCGCCGCGCCGCATTTCCAGCTTTTCAACTACTACCGCCAGCGCGGAGAGCAGGAAAAGGCCAAAGAAAAACTGGCGAAATTCCAGGATCTGAAGCGCCGCCACGAGGAGGCCGGCACGGGGAATGAAGACGTGGAATGGAGCCTTTATTCCGAGATCTACGAAATCGTCCAGCCCGCTCCGCCTGACGCGCCTCCGGCCGAAGTCCGCTTCGCCTCCCAGCCCCTGCCCGGAAAGGCTGGCGCCAATCCCCGCTTCATCGTCCTCGATTATGACGGCTCGGGCCACGCAGACCTGCTTGCCGTTTCCTCCGCGGGGCTTCAGCTTTTCCGCCGCGGCGCGCAGCCCCTGGCGCAACCCGCCTTCGCGCAGCTGAAGGATGTCCACGGCGCGTTCGAAGGCGATTTCGACAACGACGGCCGCCCGGACCTCTGCGTCCTTTCCGCTCAGGGCCCCGTCATCCTGCACAACACGCCCAAAGGTTACGAAATCGCGAAATTCCAGCTCCCCCAGGGCCGTTTTGAATTCGCCGTCTGGGTCGATTACGACCATGATTACGACCAGGATCTGATCCTGTTCGGCGAAAAAACCGTCCTCCTTCGCAATCAGCTGCCGCAGGGGTTCGCCGACCGCACCGCGGATATTCCTTTCGTCTCCGGCAAGGCTGTCGAAGCCGTTGTCACGCGGATGATCCCGGACACCAAGTCCCACGACCTGATCGTCAGCTATGAAGGCCGCCCCGCCATGCTCTACCGCGACCGCCTCGGGGGCTTCTTCGATGCCGTCGGGCTGACTGCCGTCCCCGCCGGCGCCCGCGGCCTCACGGTCGCCGATCTCGACAACGACTCCGCCTTCGATCTCGTCTGGCGAGGCGGCGCCGCCCTCAACCGCAACGGCCGACTCGAGGCCGCCTCCTGGCCCGCTCAGGGTCCCGCTGCATTGATCGACGCCGAAAACCGCGGCGTTCTCGACGTGGTGTCGGACGGCAGCCTCCGCCGCAACGCCGGCAAAGGCGGCTTCGAGCAGTCCCGTCCCGCGGCCGGCCTCCCCGCCAATGCCCTCGCCTACGCCGCCGCCGATTTCGACGGCGATGGCCTCGCCGATCTCGCCGCCACCGACGCTGAAGGCCGCATCCTTCTTCTCCGTAACGAAACCAGAACGCCGCACCGCTGGTCGCGCATCCACATCACCGGCGTCAAGAACCTCAAGCTCGCCTACAACTCCGAAGTCGAAATCAAGGCCGGTCCCTTCTACCAGAAGCAGCTCTACCGCGGCGTGCCCCTGCTGTTCGGCCTCCGCGACATCGCGAGCATCGACACCGTCCGCATCACCTGGCCCAACGGCCTCATTCAGAACGAAGTGAAACAGTCGGCCGGCGCCACGCTCAAGTTCCAGGAAGCCCAGCGCCTCTCCGGCTCCTG
>Ga0073932_1005548_pt1 | contig 13625 bp, 12 predicted proteins | sample DewCreD2012metaG_FD_76967 | JGI IMG/M metagenome (GOLD analysis project Ga0073932, IMG submission 76967) | Hot spring sediment bacterial and archeal communities from British Columbia, Canada, to study Microbial Dark Matter (Phase II) - Dewar... ... | reverse complement strand
TGAAGAAAGAGTAATTTCCTCCCTTCTTATTGCCGATACTGTGATATATATTTGACAAAATATACTTCGATAGATACTATTAGAGAAAAGAAAGTGATCGAAGGGGTGCCATGAATAATAACGAAATCGTTCCTGGATTTGATGAAGAAAAAGATGAAAGCCTCAAGATCCGGCTCCAGAAGGTAGATACCATCGATGGGTGTCTAATCCTGTACCTCACCGGATATATCGATACCTATAATTCGAACTTCTTTCAGAAACGGGTGAACAGGGCCATCGAATCCGGTTTCATACGACTCATTTTCCACTGTGGAGGATTGAATTACGTTTCCAGCACAGGGATTGGTTCCTTCACCGCTTTCCTCAAGGCTGTAAAACCGCGGGGGGGAGACTTGGTGCTTCTGGAAATTCAGCCAAAAGTGTACGAAGTGTTCCAGCTTCTCGGTTTTTCCCAATTCTTCAACATCAAAGACAATTTGGACGAAGCTGTGGAGTTTTTTGCCAAGGGTGGACAGAAGGTCGAATCGGAAATTTTCCCCAAAATTTTCAAATGCCCCATCTGTGGCAAAAAACTAAAAGCCACTAAACCAGGGCGATTCCGCTGCTCCGAATGTAAAACGATCCTTGCCATCGACAGTAACGGACAGGTGTTCCTAGGATAATCCACCATGGGACTGTTTCAGCGTTTTCGAAGGGTCCTATCGGCACAGTTGAATCACCTCCTTTCCAAAGCCGAACAACCTGAAAAAATGCTGAATCAATTGATTCTCGACATGAATAGGCAGCTCCTGGAGGTAAAGAAGAGTGTTGCCTCAGCTATCGCGGACGAGAAACGGCTGGAACGACAATTGAACACCTATATCGAACAGGCAAACGAGTGGGAGCGGAAGGCTATCCTGGCTGTTCGAGAGCAGCGGGATGATCTTGCCAAGGAAGCTCTTCTACGAAAGCAGGAAATCGAAGGGCAAATCCTACAGCAGAAAAACCTCCTCGTATCCCAGCACGAGGCAGTAGAAAAACTCAAACTTTCCCTTCGGGAACTGCAGAAAAAAGTGGAAGAAGCCCAACGGCGGAAAAATATTCTCATTGCCCGGGCCAAACGGGCCGAAACGGCAAAACGGATGCAGGAAACGATGGGGGCGATCAGTGATACATCCGCCTTCGAGGCATTCGAACGGATGGCTGCCAAGGTAGATCAAATCGAGGCGGAAGTGGAAGCCCTGAGCGAACTGGAAACCAGTTTTTCCGATTCCAATCTGGAAAAACAATTCAAACAATTGGAGCACTCTTCCCAGCAGGATACCGCGGACAAACTCTTGGCGGATCTAAAACGCAAACTCCTCGAACAACAATCTTGAATCTCCTCTTCGTGTCACCGGACCCTTCCCGTAGATCTTTCATCAAAACCGTTGCCTCTACCCGCTTTCACACCATCTCATGCACCACCCGAGCGTCCATCCCTCCGAGCTGTAAGACCTACGAGGTACTGGTGTTTCCCGTAACCGCCCTACCCCTATCCGAGGAACTGTCTCACCACTACCGCGTCATTACTTATGGGCCTATCGAGTGCATGCCCCAGGCTTTCCTGCAAGGGTGCGTCGACTACCTGGTGGAACCCTGGGAACCGGAAGAGCTTTTCTACCGGGCCCTTCGTTTTCATCCTATAGATCGAATCGATCTCGAAGGGACCGCCCTTCTGGTCCTCCCCGGATGCATAAAAACAGAGGATCATGAGGTTCCCCTGACAGCTATCGAATACTCCCTATTGGTTACCCTTTTGAAGGCAAAGGGATCTATCGTTCCCAGATCCGTTCTTTCCACACTGATTCCTGGTCCCGTAAAAGATCCCTCCTCACGCAGGGTCGACGCTCATATGGCAAGACTGAGAAAGAAAATACACCTTTGCCAGAGGGGGAACAGGTTTAGCCCTGGAAAGAAGCCCGGCCCGCGCTCCAGTCCCATACGATCGGCGAGAGGACTTGGATACTATCTCGTTACAGATTGAGCAGTTACATGTTGTGAAAAACTTGTGGATATTCTGTTGGTAGGGAGCAAACTAATATGCGAATAGTGTGCCAACCCATATCAACGGCAGTCAAAAGAAACAGACAGATACGTAACTATTTCCAAATTAAAGAAATAGAATAATATAAAAAATGACATCGTTCAAAGCGGCAAGTAGGCCCGATATTTGCTAAATTAAATCTCATAATGATCTGTGTATAAATTGTGGATAAATTTGTGCATTCGGCATTGAAAGAGAGAACACACCATGCTACCATTCTATCGTGAGCGCAACGGTGAAGGCCCTACAACGGTTTACCTTTTCCATCTTCTTTTTTTTCCTGCTATTGAACATCCTTGCGGTACCTATCTTGATTTCCCAGGCTCCCCAGGGTTCAATATGGCATTTTTCCAGCAGGCTCGTGACATTGTGGAACGTACTGTTCATTCCTGCCATCATTTTTGCTTTCCTTCGAGTTCATCTTTTTCTCTCTCAAAACCCCAAACCCCTTTTAGCCCAATGGGTACTTCTCGCCATAGGGAGCCTCCTCGTGTATGTCCTTTTGGTTGGGTTTCCTTTCATCCGATTACCCGGATCTTCATCGGCTACCATCATCCACCGGATCGCTACCCCCAACACGATCTTCTATGCCTCGAACAAGTTCATTTGGATCGGAAGCTCCCAAGGAAGGGTTCAAGGTCCAATCCTGATCTACACTCCTCGACACAAGGATCCTTTCAAAATTTACCCGGAAGGTGTGTTCGATCCAGAACTGAATACCCTGCATATCCTGCAAACAGGGGAAAACATCCCCTTATACGATAGAATCTCCAGCAAGCGCCCCTTCCTGCTCGCTACCCTGTGGAGCGATCTCCAACACTTCACCCAACGGTTGACCCCCCGGCATCCGCTGGATGGGAAGGCGATTCTTTCGATCGTCACCTTCGTTTTTCTATTAGCAGCTCTCCTTTCACTTATGTACCTCACTCGATGGCTCCTCTTCAATAGCCTCCTCGCTTTATCCCTCCCTTTCATCAGTATCGCCAGTATCGCATTTCTCGATGCGTTGGGAGGAATCCCTTACCCCGAATATCTGCCCGCTGTTCTACAGGGGGGAATAGGCGTTTTTTGTTTCGCTCTCCAAATCATCCTACGTCCTTCGGGTAAAAGATGAGGAGGAACCATGGATAGGGACACACGGAGCATGGTACTTGCCATCCTCGGATTTTTGGGAATCGGGGCGCTCTATGGGTTTCTTTCCGCCTACTTCTCCCTGCCGGTGCTGCGGGTTGGAGAGTACAAGAGTCTCTGGATTTTCGGTACAGCTATAGAAACCTTCGTCACCCATTTCATCACCCTTGTGGCAGCGGGCATGATCCTCGCCACTTCTCTCTGGGTGGAAGGAGCATCGCTCCAGTACTCCACTGCGGAAGCTCTGCAACAAATCAGAAGGCTCTTTTTCCTTTCCCTGGCAATCGCCTGTTCGTATGGGATCCTTCACGAGGGGGTTTTACCCTGGGCCGTCCAGATGAAGCAGAGCGCTATCCGAAAAACACAAGTAGCCAACGAATTGAAAGATAAAGTGGCTTCGGCAGAACGAGCGAAAGAGTACTCCACTGCTCGGATCTACCTAGAATACTACCTGACCCTGTTTCCACAGGACGACAGCGCACGCCTTAGACTGGATAAGATCATGGAAAAGGATCGGAAACAGCAGGAAAAGCCCAGCACAGAGCCGCCAGAAAGCCCCAGTATCCTCAAGTTGAAGGAACTTTCTTTCCAGGACCTTCAGGAAAAGGCGAAGCAGTACTATCAAATACAGGATTTCGTGAGTACGGAGCACTTTGCCTTAATGGCGCTGAAACTCAAACCCAATCATCCTGAAATGCTCCGACTGCTGGCGGCGTCGCAGAATGCCTTGAGTCGTATCCGCCTCACCCCCGAACAGGAAGCACGCAGGTCCCTTTTCCAGGCAAAACAGCAGGGGTACGAATATTTGAAACAGGGGGATTCCATCTCCGCCTATTATCACTTTCAGGATTTGGCCAAACAGCACCCGAAGGACAGCGAAATCGCAAAGTACCTTCAACTGGCGTACGAAGAGGTGAAAAAGAAGGCTTTTTTTCAGGATGAAATTTCTCTTGTCACCGGAAGCCCGTTGGCCAGTGATGTATTCTTCAAGAACTCTCACCGGGAGGGAATGGAGGAGTTCCTCTACTTCAGTAAGATCGTGGCTACAGGTCCAAACTCCTACTATGTCCTCGAAATCGAAGGGATTGGGATCGATTCCAAGGGTAAGGTTGCCTACCAGTTCAAAGCACCCTTTGGGAAGTTCGTAGACCACACTCTCTTGATGCACTGCCTGAACCGGAAGGATCCCAAGCTCTCTTCCAAACCAACCTACATTCATGGGGATCCTCCTGTTGAGCCCTCCACGATCCTCCCCATCAAGCTTTCACCCCAGGATCTCGTTTCCCTGGCCCGATTGATCCATTCGCCTCAAGAGACTCCCTTCGCAACAGCCGTATCCTTGCTGGAGATTTTCCCCCTAGCTGGTATAGAACCCATGCCCGCGGTTCACTCGTTACTCATGCGCTTCCAGGGGCCCTTTACCTGTCTGAATGTGTCTCTTCTGGTGTTGATTCTGGGTAGGCTCCTGAAAAGCAAGTACTACAACCGCCCTCCGGTTATCACTTATCTCCTGATCCCGTTCCTCCCTGTCCTGCTCACCATTCCCCTATCCTTCTACGAGTACGAACTGTCAGTTTTCGTTTCCATCCTCATCGACAAGGTAGGTGTAGGATTCTTGACTGCTGGGGCTATTCTGCTGGGGATTCAAGGGTTCATCCTACTCTCGATCCTGTTCTATGGGGTACAGTCCTTCACTAGAGAGACGCCCTAGAGACACCTAGAACCTGGGGTCGGGCAGGCATCCTGTGTACCCCTGGGGCATTCATCGTTAGGTGTTCATCCGCCGAATTCGAGCGCCCAAGGCAGAGAGGCGTTCGGTCAGGTTTTCGTACCCCCGTTCGATCTGATACACGTTGTGGATCACACTTTCCCCTTCCGCGCAGAGGGCTGCGATCACCATCGCCATACCTGCCCGTACATCGGGAGAGGTAAGAACCGATCCATGCAGCTTCGAGGGCCCATTCACCACTGCCCGGTGAGGATCGCAAAGAACGATCTTGGCCCCCATATCGATCAGTTTATCCACGAAGAACATCCTCGATTCGAACATCTTTTCGTGGATCAACACGGTACCTTCCACTTGAGTAGCCACCACCAGGGCTATACTGGTGAGATCCGCGGGGAACCCAGGCCAGGGGGCATCGTCCACTTTGGGAATGATACCCCCCAGGTCGGGCACCACTTTCAATTTTTGGTTTGTAGGAATATGGAGAACCGATCCTTCCTGTTCCCATTCAATTCCTAGCTTGGCAAAGACAATCCGGATCATCTTCAGATGCCGGGGCTCGGTATTGTGAATTTCCAGCTCACTACGAGTGACCGCAGCTAACCCGATGAAGGAACCAATTTCCATGTAATCTGATCCAATGGCGAACTCCGTTCCATGGAGTTTCTTTACCCCCTGTACTCGGAGGATGTTTGATCCGATCCCTTCGATCCGGGCTCCCATCGAGTTCAGCATGGTACAAAGGTCCTGCACATGGGGTTCGGAAGCGGCGTTTTCTATAACAGTGTCCCCTTCCGCGAGAACGGCAGCCATTACCGCGTTTTCCGTTGCGGTAACCGAAGCCTCATCGAGGAACACCTCCGTCCCGCGCAGCCGGTCGGTGGACAGACGGAACACCCTATCGACCTCGACCTTCGCGCCCAGATCGGCAAGGGCAAGGAAATGAGTATCCAAGCGCCTTCGCCCGATTACATCCCCTCCCGGCGGAGGGAGGACTACCTTCCCTACCCGGGCCAACAGGGGCCCTGCTACAAGAACGGAAGCTCGAATCTTTCGGGTAAGTTCCTCGGATATTTCATAGCCTTTGATATTCTGGGTGTGGAGCTCCACCGTATTCTTCTCGATCCGTTTCACCTGAACACCGAGGGAGGAAAGGATGGAAAGCATCACATGTACGTCTTCGATTTCAGGAACGTTCCGCAGCCGCACGGGTTCATCCGTTAACAGAGCGGCACTGATGCAGGGAAGAGCCGCATTCTTGTTTCCGCTAGCCCGTATCGTTCCTCGTAGGGGAATATTTCCTTCAATGCAGTACTTATACATGTGGGGGAGTGTACCGTTCACCCATGCTCCCTGTCAAAGGGAGGCCTCATTGGAAAACAAGATGGAACAAACGTTCCCCGAAGAAGTTCTTGTACATCGACACCCGGGTGGAAAGGAGAAAAGATTCTCCTTCTACCACTAACCGAAAGGTTAGCAGAAAACTCTCAGGCCCCTCTTCCCGAAGGTTGAAGGGGTTTTCGAGGATTTCCGGATAGATCAGGTCGATGAACTTTTTCTGCAGAACTTCGATTCCTATGTTTTCGGTTTCTGAACCGGACACAGAATACAGAGGGGGCGGGGGTGCTCTAAAGATCCGTTTGAGGGCCACCTCAGCCCCTGAAGCCTTTGCATAGGAAGCATCCTGGGGTTGTAAGGCATACTGAAAGAAGGCGTCCCAGTTCTTGGCCAAAATGTGCTGCCTGATAGTTTGGAGAAAGGTTCGTAAGTTTCGAAGGATATTCACACTCCTGTACCGCTTATAGGTAATACCATCCCATTGATACCAGGATGCGTAGGTTTCATACCCCACACTATCTTCGAATAGATCTTCGAACAGGACAAGATCCAGGAAACCGTCCCCATTGATGTCTTTCACATAACTTTTCACGTTATGCTGCTCTTGAAATACAAACAATTCGATCCGGGAGGAGGAAGAAACCAGTACCCAGGCCCTTTCCAGTCCCACCCGGTTGGGGAAGGTTACCTCTATCCCAAAGGGAATTCGAGCCCCATGCCGGATTTCGAAACTGTGAAAGGTACCGAACACCCGCTTCGACCCCAGATCGATGGTTTTCAATATGGAAGAGAAAGTTTGACGGCGGAGAAAGATATGGAGGAAGAACGGTTGGGCGGCTTTGGCCTCAAAGACTCTGCTATAGTCGGAGAGAATCTTGAGATCCGTAACACCCATGCCATCTGTTTTCTTGGTGGATAGGAGGAACAGGTCCTCCATCCCATCACCATCCAAATCGTAGAAGATCACCAGTGGAAATCCTTCCCGTTGAAGGGGTTCATGCCCTGCGGGAAGATTCCGTACGGCATCTTTCACAGCCTGGAGAAGAACCCCCGCATAGGGTTGGGAATGAAGAGAAGGAGTGGGTGTCAGCCCCAGGAGTAGTATCAACGCCGCTCCCAGAAACACAACCATGCATCGACTCATGTCTTTCTCCCGCACTATACCCAACATGGTAAAGAATTTCCAGCTAGACACTAGGCCGAGGTTTAGTGGGATAGAATTTTTTAAAAAAATCCGCTATAAGGAAACGATGCGTGTACTCAAATTTGGGGGCAGTTCCCTCCAGGATGCAGAAAAGATACGGAGTGTCGTTGGTATCATTCAAGACCGGTTCCCAAAGGAAAAACTCTGTGTCGTTCTCTCTGCCATGCGGGGAGTAACGGATGGTCTGATTCAAGCGGCAAAGGATGCGGAACGGGGTGATTCCAGCTACCGGCGATTCGTAGAAGCCCTGGAACAACGGAAACTCCAGGCAATCGATGAACTATTCCCCCCGGAACAGCGGGGCGAGGCATGGGCTCCCCTAAAAACATTGTGCGGAGAACTCCTGGATATCCTTCACGGGGTGGAACTGGTACGGGAATGTTCCAAACGAAGTTTGGACCTGATCATGAGCTTTGGGGAACGGCTCAACTGTATCCTCGTTTCCACCTATATGCGTTCCCTCGGAATGCCTGCAGAGTACGTGGATGCCCGCAGTTGCATCCTTACCGACAATCGACACGGGAATGCGGTGGTAGATTTCAAGCTCACCTACCAAGCCCTCAAGAAGGAAATCGGCAGGAGAAAGGGAATACCGGTTGTAACGGGTTTCATCGCTTCCACTCCCGAAGGGGTAACTACCACCCTGGGAAGAAACGGGTCTGACTACACGGCCTCCCTCATCGCCGCGGGATTGGGGGCCGAGGCTATTGAAATCTGGAAGGATGTGGATGGAGTGCTGAGCGCAGATCCCGACAAGGTGAAGGACGCCTTCGTGATCGACGAGTTGAGCTATGAAGAAGCGATGGAAATGAGTTACTTCGGGGCAGAGGTCATCCATCCCTACACCATGATCCCTGCCATCGAAAAGAACATCCCCATCTGGATCAAGAATACCTGGAACCCTTCCGTGCGGGGCACCCTGATCACCGCAAACGTCAAACGGCACGGGCATGCGATATCTGGTATAGCATCTATAGAAAATGTAGCGTTGATCAACGTGGAAGGTGGGGGGATGCTGGGGATCCCGGGGATCGCTTCCCGGGTATTTTCCGCCCTTGCCGAAGCGGGGATAAACATCATCATGATCTCCCAAGCCTCCTCCGAACACAGCATCTGCATGGTGGTACGGAAGGAAGAAGCGGCGGAAGCCGTTCAAAAATTGAAAGAAGAACTGCAATCGGAAATCGAAGCCAAACGGATCGACGATATCACGGCGATGGGGAATCTCGAGATCATTGCGGTGATCGGGGAGAACATGCGGGGCACTCCCGGCATTTCAGGAAAACTCTTCAGCGCTTTAGGGGCCCAGGGGATCAATATTTTAGCTATTGCGCAGGGCTCCTCCGAACGAAACATCTCCTTCGTCATTGAAAGTAAGGATGCTCCTTTGGCCCTCAACACGATCCATCGGGCATTCTTCGGAGAAAACCCCGCTCGAGCTACGAATGGTTAACAGAGGTGGTCCATGCAGTTTACAAGCACCCGGAATCCAGCCCTACGAGTGAGTTTTCGAGAAGCGGTGTTCAAAGGACTCGCTCCCGATGGAGGACTCTACCATCCCATCGAGACTCCCGATCTGCGGGACCTCTTCCGGTCCTTCACTCCCTCCCAGTCCTTTGCCGATCTGGCAGCTTCACTCTTGCCCCGACTCTTCCCCGACGAGATCTCGAGGGAGGTAGCTAGGCAGATAGCCCAACGAGCCTTTCCCTTTTCCCCTACCCTGAAAGCGATCCGTGCGGACTTAGGGGGGAACATCAAAATTCTGGAACTATTTCATGGTCCCTCCTGCGCATTCAAAGATTTTGGGGCTTGCTTCCTGGCCGCCGTCATGGAGGAGTTCCTCAAGGACGAAGCCGCTCATGCCGTAATCCTCACCGCAACTTCAGGTGATACGGGAAGCGCGGTGGCCCGGGCTTTCTATAAGCGGAACAACATCGATGTGGTGATCCTCTACCCATCCCAACGGGTGAGCCCGTTGCAGGAAAAACAACTCACCACCCTGGGGGAAAACATTCATGCCCTCGAGGTGAAAGGTTCCTTCGACGATTGCCAGCGGATGGTGAAGGAAGCCTTCATAGATCCCCAACTGAACAGAAAAATTCGGCTCACCAGCGCTAATTCCATCAATATCGGGCGGCTGATTCCGCAGGCCTTCTATTACATCTGGGCTTTTGCGAACCTTTCCCCTGCCGAACAGGACAACTGTATCTTCTGTGTACCCAGTGGGAACTTCGGGAACCTCACCGCGGGAGTCCTGGCCTGGACCTGGGGCCTGCCGGTGAAGCGATTCATCGCGGCTACCAACATCAACAAGGTGGTCCCCGAGTACCTGCAAGAGGGGATCTACAAACCTCGCTCTTCGGTAAAAACCCTCTCCAACGCTATGGACGTGGGGAATCCCAGTAACTTCGAGCGTCTATCCCGTATCTTCAGCGGGAACCATACGCAGATGCACCGACAGATCGAGGGGATCTGGGTTACCGATGAGGAAACTCTCGATACGATCCGGCGATACTACAAAGGGGAAGGAATTTTCCTCGATCCCCACACCGCCTTGGGAGTACAAGCTTCCGAACGGTACCTGAAAGATGGGTATACACCCAGACCGAACTGCATCGTGAGTCTCGGAACGGCCCATCCGGGCAAGTTCCTGGAAATCGTGGAGCAAGCTACCGGGAAACTACCCCCTCTTCCCCCCCAGCTTCAAGCGGTGCTGGAGCTACCCAAGAAGGCAACGATGCTAGGAAACTCCACCGAAGAACTCAAGCGGTTTCTCCTAGAAACATTCTGAATCTGCGGCACGCCGGCGCTGGAGCTGATAGACCCCCCAAGCGCTCTCGGCTGTCCTACTTCATCCAGCCCGAGGTATTGAAGAAATCCGCCACCGCTTTCCCCGGAGGCACGAGGGAATCACAGAACACCCGGTCCTCGCTTTCAAGACGCTTGTCCACCACGGTCAAAGCGGCTTCCAGATGCTCCATCGTACGAGGTCCCAAAAGGGGTGCACAGATCCCAGGCTGATCCTTTACCCAGAGGAAAGCCATCTGGGCGGCGGTGAGTCCTTTCTTTTCCGCATACTCCTTCAATTGGGCTGCCACCCTTTTTCCTTCCTCGTTGATCCGTTCCTTCCAGATCCTCGCACCCCATTCGCCCCGGCTGCCCGGAGGAGCTGCCTGTCCTTGCGAGTATCTTCCGGCAAGGACTCCCCCTGCCAGGGGCGACCAGGGGATCAGTGCGATCCCATGCTGGAGAGCAAAGGGAACCAGTTCATTCTCGATCCTTCGATCCAGGAGATTGTACGGGGATTGCTCGGAAACGAACCTATTTAGCAGGTACCGCTCACTGAGGGCTAAACCTTCCATGATCTTCCAGGCAGGAAAGGTCGACGTTCCTATGTACCGTACTTTCCCCTGATGGATAAGATCATCCAGAGCCCTTAAGGTTTCTTCCTGGGGAATGGTGAAACAGGGCCGGTGCAACTGGTAGAGGTCTATATGGTCCAGTCCCAGCCTTTTAAGGGAGTTCTCACATTCCTGCATGATATGGTAGCGGGAAAGCCCTCGATCGTTCGGCCCTTCACCCATGGGATTGTAGACCTTCGTTGCAATGAACAGCTTGTCCCGGTTTTTCATCAGTTTCACGGCCTTTCCCACGATCCGTTCACTCTCCCCATTGTTGTACACATTGGCTGTGTCGATGAAATTGATCCCCGCGTCCACTGCACGCTGAATGATGCGAATAGACTCGTCTTCCGGCGTTGGGTTTCCGAAGTTCATCGTTCCCAGAGCAAGGGGGGAAACCATCACCCCGGTTCTGCCGAACATTCTATACTCCATCGTGAGTTCCTCCTCTCTCCGTTAACTCCTGCCTCGTTGCGTGACGAAGGGTTCACGGATCCGTTGGATCTTCTTTCCCTCCACCGTCCGAAAGGGATTCTTCTTGTTTCGCAAAAAGGCTCTGTAGATTTTGCACGCTTCGTAGTACCCTCCCGGTCCTCGGAAGGTAGAGGAAAGATCGCATCGGTATACTTCCAACAACTCGGGGAACCAAACTGAATCCAGTACTTTTTCCACACGGTAGATGGGAAGAGTCTTCAATGCCCCTGGCATCATGTGGTTCCGTACCAGGAACAACACCTTCGTCACGAGAGGATCGGCAAACCCCAGGCGGTGGAGAAACTGCGAAGCTATTCTGGTTCCAATCTCGGCATGTTTGTCGAATTTTCGGCCTTCCCAGGTCTGAGCATGGGGCTTCCCCACATCATGGAGAAGGAGGGCCAGGGAGATAGCCAAATCCGGGTTCTTTCGATAGGTGAAAGTTTCCGTGGTATGATCCCATACATCCCCCTCGGGATGGTACTCCTTGGAATGGGATACATCTTTCAATACCCCCAGTTCCGGCCAATATCGATGGAAATACCCCGTCTCGAAGAGGAACTGGAGCCCTGTAGCCGTATGCTTCCCCGTGAGGACTAGGGTAAGGAGGTCCCTCTGGGTTGCCACATCCAGGGGAGTAAACTCCCTGGGAAGTTCATCCTTTGGAGGTTCTATCTGAAAACCGTATCGGGCAATGAGCAGAGCAGCCTCGTACCCCAACAGGGTGTCCATCTCGCTTCGATCCACAGACTTTTTTCGAAGGCTGCCATAGACTCCCAGGGGATCCAGATATTTTCCCTGGATGGGGTCGTAGAGGGGAGAAAACAGAGTATTGGGTGTCCACCTGCTACCTTGGGTTTCCTTGCACCGAAAATACACCACTGCTTCGTCCGATTGTTCAAACTCCGCATCGATGTGTTCCCTGCCTGGAAAACGGATACCCGGTAGGACCTTCGCAAGATCGACCAAAGACCCATCTACCAGAACGTAGAAGAAAGGGCGGTTTGGAACCTTATAGTACTGATCCAGAGCGGACACCCCTTCAAACCAGAAAGGAATCTTTGCCCTCTTGAGTTCTTCCAACGCAGCCAGCATACCCCACGCCCCTCTCTTTCTTTCTGATAATGTACTGTTTTTTTCAGGAAGATTCCACCTGGCCTCTAAGGGCCCAAGTATATAAAAGACGGGCTGCGGGCGAATAGGGAAATGAAATAAGGAATTATTTCTTTACTCCATGGGCCTCTTCCAAAAGGTAAGAAGTATCTGATATATTAGGAAAGATACAGCATCGGAGAGGAGGCATTCGAATGTCTGAACGTCATCTAGAGGGCAAAGTCGCCTGGGTAACAGGGTCCAGTAGAGGTATCGGGAAAGAGATCGCTTTTCAACTGGCTCGTAAGGGAGCGAAGGTCTGCGTGCACGGTTCCACTCTGTTCTCCTCCAAGGCTTTTGGAGAAGCGGAATCCCTGGAAGCGCTGGCTCGAAGCATCGAAAAGGAAACGGGTTCCTTTACCACCTACGTCGTAGGGGATCTTACAGATCCGGGAGTGGTGAAGAAACTGAAAGAAGAGATAGAGTCTTCCCTTGGGCCCATCGATATTCTGGTGAACAACGCGGGTGGAGATATCGGCGTGAAGGGTGTAGAGGCCCCCCAGGCGGGGAAACCGGAACGGAACGATGCCGTATTTATCGCTATCGAAGACTTACGGAAGATTCTAGAGCGGAATCTACTTACCTGCATCTACGTCTGCCGGGAGGTAGTCCCTGGAATGATCCAGAGGCAAAGGGGAGTCATCGTAAACATCGGGAGTATCTCGGGGCTAGTGGGACTCCCGGAATCGGCCATTTACGCCACTGCCAAAGCGGCGGTGCATGAATATACCCGATGTCTTGCCACGATGCTCAGACCGTATGGAATCCGGGCTAATGTGGTAGCTCCTGGGGATACCGTCACGGAACGGTTCAAGGCCAGTCGCCCCCTGGATGAAAAACGGATGCAAACCTCGGGCTCCCTCGAACGGTACGGATGGCCCCAGGAGATTGCTGCCACCGTAGAGTTTCTCGTCTCGGAAGCTTCCTCCTACATTACGGGGCAGGTGCTTCGGGTGGATGGGGGTAAACAAACCTGGCCTGCGTGAACGAAACCGCATCCGTACCCCGAACTTAGTACCCCGAAGCTTGTGGGGATCCGAGGGGAGGGCCCTAGTCCAGGATGAACTGGGGAATGTACACCTTTCCCTCCCCCATAGGGGTGCCCCACATCCGGGCCCAGGTCCTCCACCCCTC
>Ga0073932_1005544_pt1 | contig 13636 bp, 17 predicted proteins | sample DewCreD2012metaG_FD_76967 | JGI IMG/M metagenome (GOLD analysis project Ga0073932, IMG submission 76967) | Hot spring sediment bacterial and archeal communities from British Columbia, Canada, to study Microbial Dark Matter (Phase II) - Dewar... ... | reverse complement strand
GTCAAGAACATCGGCGACGCCGTAATGGCCGTTTTCCGCCGGCCGGCGGCGGCTCTGCGCGCCCTGCTGCGCGCCCAGCGCCGGCTGGCGCTGCCCGCCGACGGCGGGCGGCCGCTGCTGCTCAAGGTCGGCGTCCACAGCGGCCCGTGCATCGCCGTCACCCTCAATGACCGTCTGGATTACTTCGGCACCACCGTCAACGCCGCCTCCCGGCTGGTGGAACTCTCGGACGGCTCCGAGATGGTCCTCTCCACCGCCGTCCGCTTCGACCCCGAGGTGAACGCCCTGCTCGCCGATCCGGCCAACGCGCTGATCGCGACGCCGGACACGACCACGCTCAAGGGCTTCGACCAGGAACGGTTCGAAATCTGGCGAATCCGGCCCGCAGGCTGATCGGCGCGCCGGCCAGCATCCCTAAGACGCCGGCGGGGTTTTAGCATTGTGGGAGAACCTCCAAATATGAAAATCGCCATAGTTGGGGCCGGCGGTGTGGGCGGCTATCTGGGGGGAACGCTCGCCCGCGCCGGGCATGACGTCACCCTGATCGCCCGCGGGGCGCATCTGCAGGCCATGCGCGCCCACGGCCTGAGAATTCAGAGTGTGCATGGGGACTTTGTGATTGACCCCGTGCAGGCCACCGACCGGCCCGCCGAAGTCGGCCCGGTGAATTTGACAATCTTCGCCGTAAAAACGTATGATATAGCTGAGGCCGCAGAGATGTCCCGCCCTCTCGTCGGCCCGCATACGGCCGTACTGCCTTTGCAAAATGGAGTTGAGAGTGCGTCCCGGCTCGGCGACGTGTACGGGCGTGAGGCCGTTCTGGGCGGGGCCGTCTGGATCGTTTCGGCGGTGGTCGAGCCGGGCGTCATCCGGCAGGAAAGCCAGCTCCGGCGGATGGTGATCGGCGAACTGGACGGCCAGAGGACCGGCCGGGTCCAGGCCATCCGCGACGCGCTCGCCCAGAGCGGGTTTACCGTCGAAGTAACGGATCAAATCGAGAAGATCCTATGGACGAAGCTCCTGTTTATCGCCTCGTTCAGCGGAATCACGAGCGTGACTCGCGCCCCAGCCGGACCCGTCCGGGCCTGCGCCGAGTCACGTTTGCTTTTGAGGCAGGCCATGCAGGAGATTGAGGCCGTGGCGCGGGCCCGCGGCGTTCCGCTGGACGCGGACGTCGTCGACAAGACGCTGGCCCTGGTGGACGGGCTTGACCCGGGGGCCACCACCTCCATGCAGCGCGACGTCATCGCCGGGCGGCGCCTGGAGCACGAGGCGATCAACGGGGCCGTCGTGCGCGCCGGGCGCGCGCTGGGGGTGCCCACGCCCGCGCATGAGTTCTTCTGGACGTGTCTGAAGGTGGTGGACTCCATGGCGGCCGGCGAACGGTCATGAGCCGCAAGGGCCAACCGCTGCGGGTGGAGATCGTGGCCTACGCCCCGACGGCGTTCTATCACTGTACGCACTGCGAGGTCGTCTGGCAGCAGACCGGGTTCAGCCAGGGCCTCCACGCCGAACAGGTGCGCAGCGCGCTGCCGCCCGACCTGCAACAAGACTATCAGGCGGTCTCAGACTGGGTCCGCCGCCTGCTCCGCGAACACTGCGACCGGGTCGTGATCCGGGTGATTGACGCCGTCTCCATCCAGGGCTTGTGGAAAAGCGTCCGGCATGGGCTGACGCGCTACCCGGCGGTGATCGTCGGGGGGCGGCGGTTTGTGGGGGCCGATTTCGCGGCGGCCGAAGCGGAGATCGCCCGGCAGGCCGAACGGGTCCCGGCCTGAAGCGCAGTCCGGCCTGGAAAGGAGGCGCCTGAGCACAGCCAACATCCTGTTTTCCGACCACAACCCACCGGCCTCTTGACGCCCGTTCACTCGGAGGACAATCATGAACACGCTATGGGTTGTCGTTATCGGGGCGATCGTCATTTACCTGGCCTACAATTTCTACGCGAAGCGCATTGACCGGGAGGTCATCCAGACCAGCGAGAAAAGGGCGACCCCGGCCAAGCTGTACATGGACGGCGTGGACTTCATGCCGGCCAGCCGCAACGTGCTCTACGGTTACCATTTCAAGTCGATCGCCGCCGCCGGGCCAATCGTCGGCGTGATCACGGCCGCCAACCTGTGGGGCTGGCTCCCGGCGATCCTGTGGCTCATCCTGGGGGTCTCGTTCATCGGGTGGGCCAGCGACTACAGCGCCATCATGGTCTCGGTGCGCAACGACGGCAACAGCATGAGCGCCATCGCGCACAAACTGATCGCGCCGCGCACGCGCACGATCCTGTTTGTGTTCATCTTCTTCTACCTGCTGCTGGTGGCCGGCGCCTTCGTCGGCATCCTGGCCGCCATCCTGGCCGCCTTTCCGGACGTGCCCTTTGGCATCTTCATGCTGGCCGTGATGGGCCTGGTCGCCAGCCAGATGCTGTACAAGTGGAAGATGAGCCTGCCGTTGACCACGGCCATCGTCGTGCTGGTGACCCTCGGCGCGATGATTCTCGGCCCGTTCGGCCAGACGCGCAATGAGCAGGGCCAGCTCGTCCAGGGACCGGTGGGCCAGGCCGTCGCCGGGTTGAACAGCGCCATCAACAGCCTCACCGGCGGCCAGGCGTTGTACACCGTGTCCGATCCGACGGCCGCCGACCCGCGCATCCCGGCGCCGGGCGCGGACGGCACGCGGCCCAAGACGGCCGTCTATGACCCGGCCACCGGCCTGATCAGCACCCTGCCCTCCTACCTGTTCTGGGTGCTGTTCCTGTTCGTCTTCTCGTACCTGGGCGCCAACTTGCCGATCTGGCGCTTCGCCCAACCGGTCAACTACATCGGCTTCTGGATCACGCTCATCACCATCGTGCTGAGCGCCATCGGCGCCCTGCTGGCGCCGATCACGGGCATCACCGACGCGAGCGGCGCGCGCATCGGGGACTTCGCCCTGGCGGCGACGAAGGACCTGGGGTTCGTCCTGGACCCGACCAAGGCCTGGCAGCCGATCTGGCCGATGCTGTTCGTCACCATCGCCTGCGGCGCGATCTCGGGCTGGCACGCCCTCTTCGGCTCGGTGGGCACGGCCCGGCAACTGGAATACGAGACCGACGCGCTGCCGGTGGGCGGCGGCGCCATGTTCTCCGAGAACACCCTGGCCCTGCTCTCGCTGGTGGCGGTGTCCATCGCCGGCGCGGGCGGCGGCGGCGGACGCTTCGCGGCCGGCGTCGGCAAGCTCCTCTACGCCGGGACCTTCGGCGCTCTGCCCGAAGATTTCGGCCGGGCGCTCGGCTTCGGCGCGTTCGTCGTGATCGTGCTGACGGTGGTGCAGCTGGTCTTCCGCGTCATGCGCGTGACGCTGACGGAGTGGGTCGGCGAGACGGTGCCGGCGGTGAAGAACATGCACGTCTCCAGCATTATCTCGATGCTGCTGACGCTGGCGCTGGTGCTGACGGGCACCTGGGTCTACCTGTGGCAGTTGTTCGGCGCCTCCAACCAGTTGATGGCGGCGCTGAGCCTGCTGCTGGTGACCGTCTGGCTGAAGAGCGAGAAGCGCAACCCGGCCTACGCGTTGTGGCCGATGCTGTTCATGTATGTCACCACGCTGGCCGCGACGCTGGTCACCGCCCGCAACCTGTATGTCACCATCGCCACGCGGCCGGCCCTCGGCGCGCTGCCCGTGGCGGGCGCGTGGGCGATGATCGTGGTGGCGGGCCTGCTGTTTGTGGCGGCGCTGATGATCGGTTACGACGGCTGGCAGGCTTACCAGCGGTATGGCCGGGGCGAAAGGCCGGCCGCCCGCCCGGCGCCAGCCGGGGATTGACCTCACCCCCTTCCCCCGGCCTGACGGCCGCCCTCTTCCCCTCGCCTGGCAGGCGAGGGGAAGAGGGTCGGGAGGTTAGGGCGAGGTACGTTGGCCCATCTGCTCGGCCAGCGCCCGCAGCGCGTTGAAAACCTGAGCGGCCTCCGCCTGGCGAGGGTCGGGCAGAGGCACATGCAGTTCCAGCTGGGGATATTCCCGGCGCGAGGAGAGCCGCCAGACCATCGGTTGAACGCGCCGCGCGGCCTCCAGCAGGGCCGGCGCCAACGGCCGGGACAGCGGCCGGGAGGGCGACGGGGCGCGGAAGTACGCCCCGTCGCCCAGAGGCTCCTGTTCCCACTGCCGGGTTTCGCTGCGGCCCCGGGCTTCCTGTTCGCTCCAGCTGCCGGGGGCCAGGCAATCGAATTCATAGGGCGGCGGGTGGGTGATCTGGCCGCGCACGATGAGCGTGTCCCGCCGCCCTTGCCGGCGGGCGGCCAGCCAGAACCAGGGCACGTCGCGCGGCTCCAGGACCAGCAACAGCTCGACCCGGCGAAACGGCGGTTTGGCCTGGCCGATGGTCAGCGCGACCACCGACGAGCCCAGCCAGCGCAGGGTCGTCTTTTCGCCCAGGCGCGGCAGCCCGGCCTGCATCCACTTCAGCACGGCATTGCCGCGCCGAATGTTCCAGACCACGCCGAGGGCAAACCAACCCATGACCACGGCGACGAGAAAAAAGAGCAGGGCCTGAGACGCATCCATGGGTCGTCTTCGGGTATGATTGGGGTCGGCGGTGATTGTAAACCCAACCCAAGAGGAACGCCAATGTCCGCGCCGTCGTATGCGCCACACCCCGACCGCCGGTCAGCCCGCCCGAGCTGGCTGACGGGGCTGCGCGAGTTCCTGTTCGGCATGTTCGGCTATGAGTTCGCGCATCACTCCCTGGAGATGCGCGCCAGCCTGGAGAGCCTGTTCATGCTGGCGACCGTCGGCGACATGATCGGCGTGCCGATCCTGCCGCCGTATTACAGCCTGCGCCTGCTGCCCTACGTCGTGCCGCAGATCGCCGCCTGGAAGCGGCGCGTCCTGCGCGAGAAGGAGTTCACCGACGAGCACGATTACCACCTGCACGGGTTGTGATTCGCTGCCGCCGGCCACCGCCAACCCATCCCCACCCCGAGAGGCGACCATGCCCGACGAACCCAGACCTAAAAAAGGCGTATTGCAGAATCTCAAGGAAATCATTTACGGCATGGCGGCGCACGACATGAGCCGTTATGCGGTGCGCACCCGCGCCAGCATGGAGCACCTGTTCATCCTGATCACCATGGGCGACTTGCTGGGCATCCCCATCCTGCCGCCGTATTACAGCCTGCGCCTGCTGCCCTACGTCGTGCCGCAGATCGCCACCTGGAAGCGGCGCATGCTGCGCGAAAAAGACGTCTCGGACGCGATGTTCTAGGAGCGGCTGGCGGTTAGCCGCTAGCGCCAAGCGGAGCGCTCATGTCACTCAAAGAGACCTTTCTCAAGAACCCGGACCAGCGCTACGTCATGTTCGGCGGCAAGGGCGGACTGGGGAAGACCACCTTCTCGGCCGCGACGGCCTTCTGGCTCGCCTCGCAGGGCAAGAAAGTGCTGGTCTTCTCGGTAGACCCGCAGGCCAGCCTGTCCGACATCTTCGAGCAGAACATCTTCGGCAAGGGGCCGGTGAAGATCAAAGAGAATCTGTGGGCGCAGGAGATCGACGCCGACAGCCACATCCGCGCCTACCAGGGGGAAATCCGGCAGAAAATCCTGGACATGTACGGCTTCGACGCGGTGCCGGACGAGATCGAACAATACATCCAGGCGGCCAGCGCCGAGCCGGCCATGGAAGAGAGCGCCATCTTCGACGCCGTCGTGGACATCGTCGTGAAAGGCGACTACGACTACTACATCTACGACCTGGTGCCGCTCGGTCACGCGCTTTATTATCTGAGCATGGCCAAGGTCTACGACGAGTGGATCAACCGCATCACCAAGCTGCGCGAGGAGATGCGCGAATACGAAGAGATGGTCTCGCGGCTCAAGCAGGAGAAACAGACCGAGGAGGACCACATCCTCGGCGAGCTGACCTACATCAAGAACCGGATCAACGCCTCCAGCCGCATCCTGACCGACCGCCAGAAAACGGCCTTCTTCTTCGTCGTGGTGCCCGAGGAGATGATTATTCTCGACACGCAGAAGGCCGCCAAGCTGTTCGCGGCCTTCGACGTGCCCATTGCCGGCTATGTCGTCAACCGCGTCGTGCCGCGCGAACTGCTGAACCAGGACATCCCGCCGTATTTGCGCCACCGGATCGAGATGCAGGACCGGCACCTGAACCGGATTCGGCAGGAACTCGGCGACCAGGTTCGCGCGCACGTCCCCGAGATGGAGCGCGACGTGACCGGCCTGGCGATGATTGAGAAGCTGGCCGGGATCATGTACGCGGCGTGACGAGGCTTGCGAAAGGTCACATCATGGGACAGATCGAAACTTCCATGCGCCAGTACTTCACCGCGCACCCGGACCTCCGCTTCGTGTTTTTCGGCGGCAAAGGCGGCGTGGGCAAGACCGTCTCGGCGGGCGTCACCGCCCAATGGCTGGCCGGGCAGGGCAAACGCACGCTGCTGGCGTCCACCAACCCCGTCCACAGCCTGTCCGGGCTGCTGGGGCAGGATGTGTTCGGCCAGCACACGGCGGTGGCCGGCGTGCCCAACCTGTGGGCCTACGAGATCGACACCAAGGACACCATCGAGCGCAGCAAGGTGGAAATCCGCGAGAAAATCCAGTGGTTTCTCAAATTCGCCGACATCTCCACCAAGGCCGAGGACTTCGTCGAGTCGGCCACGATGAACCCGGCTTTCGAGGAGTCGGCCATGTTCGAGAACATGATCGACCTGATGTTCAAAGCCGAGTACGACGCCTACGTGTTCGACACGGCGCCGACCGCCAACGCCCGGCGGCTGCTCGGCATGTCGAAGGTGTATTCCCTGTGGGTCAACAAGATGCTCAAGAGCCGTGAAGAGGCGCGCAGCCTGCGCGAGATGCTCTCCTTCACGAAGAAGAAAGAGAAGGACCCGCTGATGGAGTACCTGATCTCCTTCCGCGACCGGATGGGGCATGCCCGCGACCTGCTCACCAACCCGGAGCAGACCGCCTTCTTCTTCGTCACGCTGCCGGAGGCGCTGCCGATTGCGGTCATTACCCGCTTCATCGGCTGGTTCCACGATTTCGGCATCCCGGTGGGCGGGGTCGTCGTCAATATGCTGATCGACCGGGCCCAGGTCAAGCCGGAGTCGCCCGAGTTCGTCCGCAACCGGGTGGCGATGCAGGACCATTACATGGACGACATCTGGCGCAAGTTCGATGGGATGGTGCGCGCCACCGTGCCGCTGTACGAGACGGAGGTGCGCGGCACGGCCTCCCTGGCCCGCATGGGGAGCGCCCTGTTCGCCTGAGCCGCCCCGCCGAATGCCCGCTCCCCTTCAGCGCGTTCATCGCCTCCTGGCGGAGGTGCTTTACGGCCTGGCCGTTCACGACCAGGTGCGCGCCCTGGCGCGCCAGCGCGGCCTGCTGGAGCACCTGTTTGTGCTGATCAGCTTCGGCGACCTGCTCGGCCTGCCGATCCTCCCGCCCTACTACAGTCTGCGCCTGCTCCCCTTCATCGTCCCGCTCATCAACAACTGGAAACGCCGCATGCTGCGCGAGCGCGACCTGTTGGACTCGATGTTCTAGCCGGCTTCTTCCCGGCCGCCGAGGTGCGCTCGTGATCATCCCCAGACCAGCGCCGTCCATCACCCTCAAACGACCCGCGGACATCGCCGCCATGCGCGAGGCCGGCCGCCTGGTGGCCCAGTGTTTTGACCTGCTCCAGCACGCCATCGCGCCCGGCGTGCGGTTGATGGACCTGGACCGGCAGGTGGCCGCGCTGATCAAGGAGCGCGGCGCGCAGCCGCTCTACAAGGGCTATCGCGGCAACCCGCCCAGCCACCCGCCTTTCCCGGGCGTCATCTGCGCGTCGGTCAACGACGAAATCTGCCACGGCCTGCCGGACCAACGCGCCCTGCGCGAGGGCGACATCGTCGGCATCGACATCGGACTGAAGTACAAGGGCTACTGCGGAGACGCGTGCGTGACGTTCCCGGTCGGGGCGATCTCGGCCGAGGCGCAGAAGCTGCTGGCCGTCGCCCAGGAGTGCCTGCGGCGCGGGATCGCGGCGGCCCAGGTCGGGCGCCACCTGAGCGACATCGGCGGCGTGATCCAGGCCTACGCCGAGAGCCAGGGGTTCAGCGTGGTGCGCGAGTGGGGCGGGCACGGCATCGGGCGCAACCTGCACGAGCCGCCGTCGGTGCCGCATACCGGCCCGGCCGGCCAGGGCCCGCGCCTGCGGCCCGGCATGGTCTTCACCATCGAGCCGATGATCAACGCCGGCGGCCCGGACTGGACGCTGCTCAAGGACGGCTGGACGGTGGTGACCAGCGACCGCTCCCTGTCCGCCCAGTTCGAGCACACCATCGCCATCACCGAGAAGGGGCCAGTGATCTTGTCGGAGTTGTGAGACCGATTACAGAGGACAGCGCCTGGACGCCAGACGATCCTCGACGCTCTGTGCTCGGTTGTCTGTCAACTGTCATCGGGACAACAAATACCGCAGGTCTGCGGCCATGTCCACCGGCGGGACCCCGAACGGCCACACCAGGCGCACGTAACCTTGGCGGTCGACGACGGTGACGGTGGAGGTGTGGTTGACCAGGTAGCCCAGCGCCTGACTGCCGCCCTCGACTTTCTCGAAATAGATGCCGAACGGCGCGGCGGCGGCCGTCACCTGATCGAGTGTGCCGCTCAGGCCGATGAAATTCGGGTCGAAGTTGCGGGCGTAAGCCGCGACCGCCTGGGGCGTGTCCCGCTCGGGGTCCACCGAGATCATGATCACCTGCACATCCGCGGCCTGCGCGCCCAGCGCGGCCACGGCCCGCGCCACGTCCCCCAGGGTGGCCGGGCAGATATCCGGGCAGGTGGTGTAGCCAAAGTAGAGCAGGACGAGACGGCCCTGGAAATCGCTCAAGCGCACCATCCGGCCGTCCTCGCCCGGCAACGCGAAGTCCGCCGCCGGCGCAGTCGAGTCCAGCAGCATGCCGTGCAGGTCAGGCGGGGCGGCGGCGGAGAGGAGCTGGCGGCCCACCAGCGCGGCGGCGGCCGCGAACCCCAGTCCCAAGAACGCCCCTGCGATCAAGAGTCCGAGCCGTTTCATTCCGAGTAGCATCCAAACAGGTGCGCGGCCTCATAGGCGTATTTTGCCAGGCCCTCGCTGTTGCGCGTCTCGGCGGCCACCAGGCGCAGATCGCGCAGCAGCCGGGCCGTCGTCGGCAGGTACTGGGCATATTCGGCGCGCAGGATGCCCCAGCCGTCCGCCAGCCACAGGCGCGTGTCCAGATCGAGACTTCCATCCGGCAGCGGGCGATACAGGACGTCGAAGCCGCCCATCACCGCCTGGCGCAGGCGGACCTCGTCGCCGGTCAGAAAGGTCCAGCGCGCGAAGTCGGCGCCGACCGCCTCGCCGTACCGGCGCAGCGCCGCCGGCGTGTCGCGTTCGGAGTCGACCGTGATGGTCACCAGCTGGATGGGCGCGTCGCGCAGGTCGGGCTCGGCCAGCGCGGCCTGCACCTCGCGCAGCAGGGCCGTCGGGTCCTGGCAAGGGTCCACGCAACGCGTATAGGTGAAGGTGTACAGCGTGATCTTTCCGCGCAGGTCGTCACTCGACACGGTCCGCCCGTCCTGGTCCGTCAGCGCGAAGCCGGGCGCCAGCCGCAGGCGCGGCAGCACCTTGATGGGCTGGAGCGCGGCGAACAGAAACACGCCAATCAGGGGCAGCCCAAGCAAGCCAGCCAGGCTATACATGAGGGTGCGGCGCATGACGAGATTGTACCGTATCCGCCAAAACAAAAGGCAGCCTGACGGCTGCCTGGGTGTGTGCCCCTATGGGGATTCGAACCCCAGTTTTGGCCTTGAGCGGGCCAGCCGTCTACCTACTTCCCATAAGACGCGTCATTGGCGCGTAGTTGGCGAATGCGCTCAGCCGCCGAGCCTGGCTGTAACGCTCCACCATACCCGGATCGGACCAGCGACCGGCGTCCTGCAGCAGCGGCAACGGACAGCCGGCTTCAATCGCCATCGTCGCCATGGATCTCCGCAGCGCGTGAGGGCTGAAGTGCCGCACACCGGTGTCGCGCGCCAGCCGCCTGGCCCAGCATCGCAGGCCATCCCGAGTCAGCGGGCCGCCGCGAAACCTGGCTGACGTCATCAGGCTCACGAACACAGTCCCGCAGCTCTGGCGCGCTACCTGCGGACGCACGGACAACCATTCCGCCAGCAATGACCCGGTATACAGGCTGAACGTCCCGAACTTCTCCTGACCGCCCTTGACGATGACGGAAAAGAGCAGGCGGTCCAGGTCGATGTCGGCCAACATCAGCCGGCAGACTTCGGTCGCGCGCAGACCTGAGTCGATCAGCAGCGCAAACAGCGCCACATCGCGCTTGCCGGTGATGGTGCTGGTGTCCAGCGAGCACAGCACCTGGAGAGCCTCGTCGTTGCTGAGCGTCCGCTGCAATCGCTTCCGCACCGGCGGCACGCGCAGCCTGGCCGCAGACAGGCTGCCGTGCACGCGGAAGAAGCTCTTGAGCGCGCTGACGGCATTCCCTTTGGCGCTCGGACCTACCGGCCGGCTCTCCAGATAGCGCGCCAAGTCCTCGGCGGTTGACGCCGCCGAGCCCCCCCACCGGAAAAACATCTCCAGATCGAGCGCATACGCTTCTAGCGTCCGTTCGCTCAGCGGGCGGCCGTCGCGCTGGCGCGCCCGTTTCCTCCAGAACTCCAGTTCGTTCTCCATGCTCCTTCTCCCCCGTGGTCGCGGGCAGTGGTCTGTGGTTGTCCTTGCAATCGGCGTGCCACAGTCCAAATAAAAAGCGGCCACGGACTCATCGAGTCCGCGCCGCCATGACCGGCGCGCGCTCACCGCTGCGGCCGACGTCTCGGCCGCCAGGTCTGCCGAAGGCAGACATGCGAAGCGCCAGCTGAACCACCAGCCGGCGCCACGCTCCCGTAGGAGGTCCAAGGCCATGCATTAGCGGCCCGGCCCGCCGCACTCACTGTATGTCCAACGAGTCGAAAAGTCAACAACCAAACACTAACCCGTAGGAGAGATAGATGTCAATGCACACCGCACCCGCGCAGACCCAGCAAACTCCATCCGAAGCCGAGCTGCTCGGCACGCTCGTCGAGCGCTGCCCGCAGCTGCATGACCCCGCCGTCGCCGCGCGCCTGCTGGCCGCAGCCCGCATGGCTCTGCGCGCGTTCTCCAGCGGCGAGTTCGAGAACGCCGCTTTGCGGCGCGAAGTGGTCGGCCAGCTTTCCGCCGCCATCGCCCGCGCCGAGGCCGGAGTCCCGCGCGCATGAAACACAGGCATATCTCCCCGCCCGCAGCCATCCGCGCCGCCATGCTGGCGCTGATCACCGGGTTGGCCGTCGTCCTGGCCGCGCTGGCAATGATGGTGACCACCCAGTATTGGCAGATCAACACGGTCGTGGCGCGCTGGCAGTTGCCCGGTCCCACGCAACCCGCGTTGCCGATGGGCCTGACCTGGACCGAAACGGGCGGCGATCATGATTGATGACGACACCCCGGAAAACAGACGCGCCCAATGGGTCGCGCGCCTGAAGGGCGGGCCGATCACGATGCTGCTGTTCCTGTGCATCCTGAAGCGGTCCGTCCACGAGAAGGAGATGGTCCGGCGCCTGATCTGGGACAAGGCCACCGTCCGCAAGCACCTGCGCGTGCTCGAGTCTGAAGGCCTGGCCGTCCACGTCGACGAGTTCTGGCAGCTTCCATCGGCGGGCCGCCAGCTGGCCCTGCACATCATCCTGGACGCTCCCGAAGAGGGTGTAGGGGAAATAGCCCCGGCGTCCGACGCGCAAGGGTCCGTTATTGTCCGGAAACAGCGAGAAATTCTCTCGCCGAGTATTAGTATTGGTTTTAGAGAATCTGACTCTATCAATGATTCTGTAAAGACTAATAATACTCGCGCGAGAAAATTTCTCGCTGGCCCCGGCGAAGGACACGACCCCAACTCGGCTCCGCAGCACATCTCCAATATCCAGAACGCCCTGAGACTCAAAGGCGCTCCCGCGCCGGTCACAGACGATCCGTTTCCGCCCGATTTGCGCCAGTGCGTCGAAATGCTCGTGCGCGAGACCGGCGCGCCCCGGCGCAAGGCCGAGTTAGCCGTCGCGCGCTCGCCCTGGGACTCGCCCAAAATCATGGCCCAGATTATGGCCTGGAAGCGATATCGCAAAACGCCGGCCGCGGCCGGCATCAGGCCGAGCGGGTTCCCGTTCCTGGTCATGGCCCGGATCGCAGCCGGCGAAGAGCTAGACGAGCGTCTGAATGACCAGGAAACCTGCAGCTCCTGCGGCATCGCGGATGGCTCTCATGCCGCCAATTGTCCGCACAAGTATGACGGTTTTCTCACTGTTATCGGCCACACCTAGCGAGGCCATAATGCCAAAAAAAACCAACCCTCAATCGCCCGCCAAGCCGCCCGCCGCACAGCCTGCCGGCCAGCTCGTGTACGTGACGCCGGCCCAGCTCAAGATTCATCCACACAACATGAGGCGTTTCTACCCGCGCGACGACGTGCGCAAGATCGCCGACAGCATCCGCGCCAACGGCGGCGTCCTGCAGCCGCTCCAGATCACGCCCAACGGCGAGGCCGGCTGCTATTACGTCGTCGACGGCAACTTGCGCACCCAGGCGGCGCAGTTGCTGGGCGCGGAATGCCCGCCGCTCAAGGCCGAGGTGCATACCGACTCGACCGTGGTCGACCAAATGCTGGCCATGGTCGTGCACAACACTCACCGCTTCGACGTGGATCCGGTCAGCGAGGGCCTGCACTACGCCGCGCTGCGCGCCGAAGGATTGACCCTCTCGGAGATCTGCGAGCGCACCGGGCAATACTACGCGCGCGTGTCAGGCCGGCTCAAGCTCACGCAGCTCGACGAGTCGATCCAGCAACTGATCGCCGACGGCCTGCTGCCACACCATCAGAACGCCGTCGATGCGCTGCTCTCCGTGCCCGCGCGCGCTCGCGTGCCGCTGGCCCAGAAGCTGGCCGAGCGCGGCGCAGGAGTCAAGACCATCGTCGCGGCGTGCGCCCGCGCCGTCCAGGAGATGGGGACGCGCGCCACGCCGCCCACGCGCACCCGGCGCTTGGTAGAGACGTCCGGGCCGGACGTCTCTGACTCGCCGATGCTCGCCCGCGCGCAGGCTCTGGCCGGCCAGCATCCCGATCCGGGCATCTCCGTGGCCGCGGCCGATGTGCGCGCGGCCGCGCGCGAGATGTGCGCGGTCTGCGAGGTCAACGCTGACGAGTTGCAGGCGCGTTTCCCGGAGCCGGCCTGGACTCTCATCTCGGCGTCGGCGGCGAAAGTTTGCGACGACTGTAACCTGCGCCGCCTGGAACGGTTCTGCGCGGCCTGCCCGGGCGTGCAGGTCCTGCGCCACATGCTGGCCGGAGCGCGTCTTCAGTCCGGCAGGGCGGTGGGCCATGCGTAAGGGCGTTTCGGGAAACGCCCCTGCTTCGATGGACGACCTCGTCGCCGTCGCCGTCGCTCACGGCGAGCTGGCCGCCGGCGTTGCGCCCGCCATTGTCGCTGCTCGGCTTGGCGGCATATCGGTCAAGGCCCGGCCCAACCTGGAGCGCGCCTACAACGCCCCGTGGACGGATGCCGAAGACGCCGTCCTGCGCGCCAACCACGGCGTGCTGAGCGAGGCCGAGATCGG